>Ga0181523_10001265_pt1 | contig 27088 bp, 25 predicted proteins | sample PEATcosm2014_Bin_43_FD_119752 | JGI IMG/M metagenome (GOLD analysis project Ga0181523, IMG submission 119752) | Peatland microbial communities from MTU Mesocosm Facility, Houghton, MI, USA - PEATcosm2014_Bin05_30_metaG | ecosystem: Environmental > Terrestrial > Soil > Wetlands > Peat | place... | reverse complement strand
GGCGCACTCAAATTTCATGATGTAAATCGCCGCACCGGCGTTTTGCAGAGCGTCATAAAATTCCGGCGCCAACGAGCCGAGGCAGACGCTGATGCCGAGTGGAGTTTCGCGACGCAACGTTTCGATAAGCGGCAGCACGACCTCGCGCACGATGACCGGGTCTTCGCCCGCCTGAATGTTCACATCGGTCACGCTGGCCGGGCGGTGATGGATGAGCAGTCCGGCAATCTGTTCATGGCGCGAGCGGTAGCGCTTTAACGCGCGGTTATCGCGCCGCATACCGCAGTAGGCGCAGTTCTCGCGGCAGTAATTCGAAACCTCGACGACGGCGCGGACAAACACGCTTCGCCCGAACCGCACGCGCGCGGCTTCGGCGGCGCGCTCGTGCAGCGCCGCTTGCACGACCCCATGAGTGACCAGGTCGGATTCGGTTGGAAAATAATTTTGAACGGGCACGGACTTATTAAAATTGATGTGCCCGGGTGACGCAACGAATTTCCGACGACCGGGCGGAAAAATTCGCGTTGGCAGTCAGGCCGGTCAGGGTTAGATTCCGGGGATGAATGCAAAATGCAAACTTTCTTTCATCGTAACTCTGGTATTCGCACTTGCGTGCGGGGCGCGGGCCGGTGACCCGACCGCTTTTGAATTGGCGAAGATGGGCAATCAATACGTTGGGGTTCAAAGCAAGGACAAGGTCGTGCAAATCCGCTCCGAAAAATCCGTGGCGAGCCTGACGCCGGACATCTGGTATGTGGTTTACTACGACCCGGACGCCACGTTCAAGGCTGTCGAAGTGAAGTTTGGCGCCGGCCAAAAATTGGATGTCTCGCATCCGGCGCGGATCCTGGAAATGGCTACTGACGAGCACGCGGTGCTGGACAAGGATAAATTGAAAGTGGACTCGGACCGGGCCCTGAAGATCGCCACGTCGCAGCCGCTCCTGCAAAATCTAACGCTCAAGGCGTCCAAGCTCACGCTGGGGCACGGCGACGAAGGGCCGGTGTGGAAGGTCCAATTGTGGGCGGCCAAACTGAAGGACCCCAATGACAACGCGGACATTGGTGTGGTCACCCTTTCCGCCACAGACGGCTCGGTGGTCACAACCGACCTGCACCCGAACAGCGTGGATTGATTCGACACCGGGCGCCGGTTGCGCTGGCGGCTGGCTCAAGGAGTTTTTTTCCGCGCTTGCAGGACGATGCGCGTGCCGTAATACCGCCAGATGCTGGCCTGTGGGATTCCCGCCCGGGCCGCCCGCCCGCGCCATTCGCTCCGGCGAAAGCCGCGCCGCACCGAAATCAAAGCGTCCTCAAGCACGGTTGGATCCACGCGCATCAAATGCAGCGTCAGCCAGACCAGCGTGTAAAGTCCGGCGTTGCGGTGCAGATCGCAGATGAAAATGGCGTCGCGAGTCACCCGCCACGCCTCGCGCCAGTGCGTGACAACTTGTTCGTCGGTCAGGTGGTGGGTCATTTGCGAGGCGACGACGAGATCGAAGCTGCCGTCGGCGAACGGCAATTGCAGCGCCGAACCCACGACGCCGGACGGCTGGTCGCCAATTTTCAGCGCGACCGGGTTGGTGTCCAGGTTGGTGAAGCGCCACTGCCAGCCACGCCGCCGCGCCCAATCCGTCAATTTTTTTCCGAGCAGACCGGTGCCCGCGCCCACGTCGAGAATGTCCAGCCGCTCACAATTCATTTTGCCAAGCCATTGGGGCAATACCGATTCAAAGGGATGCGAGAAGCGAAACAGACTGTTCACGCGGTTGAGTTCACGAAACGCAGCGGCGATCTCCGCCTCTGTGCGGTCGGGCAAATCAAAATACTCTGGTTGCGTGGAACGATTACTCAAAAACATGGTGTCAAATAAGAGAAACACGGACTTAACTCAACTCCAGTCTCAAAAGCCGTTTCAAATCCAAGCCGTCTCGTTTGAGCGCATGGAATGATTCAGAGAAAATCATCTTCATCTGGCACTGTGAATATGTAGCCTTCCGCCGTCAGCCGGGTCAGAACGGTTTCGGCCAGAATCAAATTGATCGGACGCCCCTGCCAGTCGCGCCGGCCTTCGTGCAACAGAATAATCGCGCCGGGATGGATTGATTTACGTACCCGTTTGGCCATGGCTCCGGTATTATGAAACACCCCGTCAAATCCGCGCGCCGACCAGCCAATGAGCTTCATGTTCCGGTCGCACAGTAAAAAGTGCAGAAACAGATTGGCCATGCCCGCCGGCGCGCGAAACCAGCGGGGCTGTTCACCGGTGGCTTCGCGCAGGGTTTTGGTGCATTGATCAATTTCCCGCGTCAACCGTGTTTCGAGAAAACTCCAGAAAAACAAAACCGGATGGGTTTGGGTGTGATTGCCCAGTGTGTGACCGTCGCCCAAAATCGCCCGCGCCAGTCCGGGATATTTTTGAACGTGCCGGCCAATCACAAAAAAAGTTGCCTGCGCATTGTGTTTTTTCAGCAGCATGAGCAGTTGCGGCGTGTCTTCGGGATGCGGCCCATCATCAATCGTCAGCCAGACGACTTTTTTCTTCGCGCGAAAGCGGGTGACAGCCGGACCAAACCAGCGGCAATTGGCGTGAATAGCTGGGAAAACAATCAGAAATTTTGTGGCCAGTTCCAGAGTGATAAAAAACAGTTTATGATTCCAATTGAGCGCCACTAGCACGGGTGTGGTCAATCCCACGGCGAGGATCAGAACCAGGGCAAACCGGCGGCGGGTGAAAAACCAGCGGCCTGTCTTGGTAAGGGCGGTACTGGTCGCGACTCCGATGTTTTTTTCAGGCGACATGACGATTAACTATGGAGCTGTCCGCCCGTTCTTTGCCCGCCGCCGCAATTGCCAAATCCGTCTCATTTGCGGCAACATCTCCAACACCAGAAGCGTGTGCCGCTGGATGAGCAGCAAATTGTCCCGCCAATAATGGAAGTGGGAGGTTCCGCTATCCGCTGAATTGAAATATTGGACCGGCGCGGGCAGGTTGATCGGCGGCACGCCGGCCCAAAAAAGCCGCACGGCCAGTTCAGTGTCGAAATCAAAGCGCCGCGCGCCGCGTGTGCTTTGCAGGATGCGCACCGATTTCTGGATGGGATAGACCCGGAAACCGAAAAGCGAATCTTCGATTCCGCCCCAGAAGGTTTCCAGATTGGCCCACCAGTTCCCCACGCGTCGGCCGTGACGGCGTGACGCCGGCGCATCAGCGGCAAATTGTGGCACGCCCAAAATCATGGCGGCGGGATTTTTTTGCGATGCCTGCATTAAACGGGAAATATGGGCTGCGGAATGCTGGCCATCCGCGTCCAGCACCAGCGCATGGGTAAAGCCCGCCTGGCTGGCGGCCAGCAGCCCGTGCAACACGGCCGCGCCCTTGCCGGAGTTGCGTTCCAGGGATAAAACCCGCAGGCCATTTTCCCGCCCGCCCATCTCCGCCAGGGCCGCCGCGCTGCCATCCGTGCTGCCATCCATCACCACCCACACGGGCTGCCAGCAGGCCAAGGCTTGCTTCACCGTTTCGACCAGTTTGCTTCCCGTATTGTAACTGGGGATGATGACCAGATGCGTTTGGCTCGGCGTCATTTTTTTGGGGTCGCTGATAAATTTCCCCCCCCTGATTGAGAAAGTCTTTCCCTGAAATAATTTTCCACAGCGCGGCCAAATTTTTTCGCTTCCTGTCCCGGTTCCGGCTGAAACCGCCGACCCAGTCGCAGGGAATAACGGAAGGGGAAGGCCGGTTTTTTAAAAAACGGCCAGCCTTTGCCAAGGCAGTTGCTCTCCGAAGTGATGATGATGGTTTGAACCGGCGACCCGGTCAAAACAGCGGTCAGTGCGAACCCCATCTTAAAGGGCAGCAATTTCCCCCCCACGGTTCGCGTGCCTTCGGGAAACACCAGCAGATTCGCCCCCTCCTTCAGCCGCTCCTCACATTTCTTAACGAGGCCCAGACTGGATTCATTATGAATATACCCGGCCAGCCGCGCTGTTCCCGACAAAACAATATTGCGCGTCAGGCTCCCCTTCATCAGGCAGACCACCTGCGGCAATTGGGAAACCACCAGCACCGCGTCCAGCAGACCGGGATGATTTGCCACCACGATAAATCCGGCACAATCGTGCAATTCGGACAACCCGCCCGCGTCGAGTTCCATCAACCCAAACACGCGCAAATATCCCACAAAAGAACCAAACAGCGCGTGAATCAGCTTTTGGCCAAAAAAACGCGCGCGAACCCCGCGAAATAAAACTGATGGAATTGCACAAGCTACGCTGGCCAGCGAACCAACTGCCGCAAAATAAAGAAACGCCCCCCAAAAGGCCGCGGTTTGCAAAACGCTTTTGAACCTGTTTTTGGTTTGTGTCGTCATCAGCCTAAAATTCACAACGTGCAACTCGGCGAAGCCAGCCTGCGTTTCTGGAATACCCTTTTCAAGGGTGAAGTTTACAGCGCCCCTGCCCGCGTCCGTTTCTTGAAATTCTGCTTGCGCACAACCTCCGTGAAAAAACATGCTGTGGCTGGGTATGCCGCCAACCTCAAACCCAATGCAAATTCCCGCCTCGCGGCGTCAAGTGTGGCTTTCAAAAATTGCCGTTTTTTTGGCCGTCTCCGTGCTTGTTGGCTGGTTTTATGGCTGGGCGGGCACCCGTTTTTATCCAGATAATGCGCGCGTCGGCTTCAAGCATGGAATTCTGCACGGCGCGCTTATGCCACTGGCATTGCCAAGTCTGCTGATGGGCAAGGACGTGAAAATTTACGCCGAAAACAATACCGGCAGAAATTACAAGCTCGGCTACATTTGCGGCATCAACCTGTGCGGTCTCGCCTTTTTTGGCTCGCTCTTCTGGCGGCCGAAACACCGGCCGGCGGATCATGCAAATCAGCCCCGGTAAATTTCGATCACGTTCAATTCGCCCCCGGCCCAGTAGCGGTTTTGCGGCAGGGAAAATGTTTTGGTCGCGCGGTCGAACGTCAACCGCGCCGGTCGGGCCGGATCGTTCGGGTCGTACGCGGAAAACGCCACGCCGGTTGCCGTCTCCGCCACATCGAACAGAATCATGCCGTGATTGATGGTCAGCGACGGGAAGCGGACCAGATGAATGATGGGCGAAAAATTACGCTGGAGCGCGGGCAGCAGCCGCGCCGCGGTCAGTTCCTGATGCGCGCGCGAAATCGGGAAAATCATCCGCCAATGGCTCCGCAAAACATAAGAACGCCACGCGCCGCCGCATTCGGCCTTCAGCAGCGGTTCCCGCGCGGTGCTGAACTCCCGCAAATTCGCGTAGCCGGGAATCACGATTGGTTCCGTCGCGGCTTTCGGCAGAAAGCCGGACAATTCAGTTTTTTGAAATGCGGCGGTCTGCCGACCGCCGCTACATGGCTTTCGCGGATTACGCGAAACGACTTCACGGACCAGGCGGCGGCAGGTCTCGTCATCCGCGGCCGGCTGGTTTGCGTCGAAGCGGGCGTGATACAAAAACTGCCGCGCCGCCCGTGTCAGCACGAAACAGCGATGCGCATAGTGCGGTTTGGGTTCGCGCCGGCGGAACGTCGTTTTGCCCGTGGCCGTGTCGAATTGATATTCCCAGATTAATTCGTTGGCGAAGGCAAAGGTGTCGCTTTCGAAATCAAACCGCCGGGGAACGCACCCGTCCTCGCCTCGCTGCGTCGTGGCGGGTGGGAGTTTGTCTTCGGCAACTTCCATAATAATCGCGCTTGGAAAGAGGTTAAGGCTGCGTTAACAAACTGACAATGCTTTACGAGCGCTGGCGCAAAATTGCGGCGGAACGGCGTGGTCAACCCGCGTTGCGTGACGCTGCATCCGGCCGCCGCTGGACGTTCGGCGAACTGCTGGAGGCCGGCGAAGCGCGGACCATTGGCCCGGCCGGCCCGGCCTTTCCCCAGGGCCACTCGCCGGAATTCATTCTTGATCTGCTCGCAGCGTGGCGTGAAAACAAAATTGTTTGCCCGCTCGAACCGGGGCAAGGTGGGGCGAGCGTCCTCGCGAGCCGGAAATTTTGGAGTGCGCGGACACGTCCGCGCTTCCAAAGCGGTCCCGCCACGGCGGGATCGCCGCAGTCCAAAGATCAAAAGCAGCCCGGCAGTAGCCCCACTCCACCCATAGTTCATCTCAAATGCACTTCCGCCACGACGGGTGCGGCGCACGTCATCGCGTTCACGGCCGACCAGTTGGCCGCTGACGCGGAAAACATCGTTGCGACGATGGGTTTACGCGCGGACTGGCCGAACCTCGGCGTCATTTCGATGGCGCATTCCTACGGCTTTTCCAACTTGGTGCTGCCGCTGCTGCTGCATGGCATTCCGCTCACACTCGCGCCGTCGCCGCTGCCGGAAATCATCCGCCGCGCGGCGGAAGGTGAAACTGCCATCACGCTGGCTGCCGTGCCGGCGATGTGGCGCGCGTGGCACGAGGCCGATGCGATTCCGCCCAACGTGCGCCTCGCGATTTCCGCCGGGGCGCCGCTGCCGCTGGCTTTGGAACAGGCCGTGTTCCTGACGCGCGGCGTGAAAATCCACAATTTCCTTGGCTCGTCCGAATGCGGCGGCATTGCCTACGACACGAGCAATGCGCCGCGCACTGAAGTCGCCTTGGCCGGTTCGCCGATGCAGAACGTGAAATTGTCGCTCAACGATGATGGCTGCCTGGTGGTGCGCAGCCGTGCCGTCGGCGAAACCTATTGGCCGAAAAAACTAAAATCGCTCGGCGACGGCATTTTTCAGACGAGTGACCTGGCGGAATTGAAGGAGGACCGGGTTTTTCTGCGCGGCCGATTGAGCGACCAAATCAATGTGGCTGGCCGCAAGTTGTCGCCGGAGACGGTCGAGAGCGCGTTGCTGGCACATCCGCAGGTGCGCGAATGCCTCGTCCTCGGCGCGCCCAGCCGTGATGCCGGGCGGACGGAAATGGTGGTTGCCGTTGTCGTCGCCGCCGCGCCGGAAGCGGAGCTGAGACAATTCCTGCTTCAGACCCTGCCGGCCTGGCAGGTGCCGCGCGCATGGCGGTTCGTCCAGTCATTGGCTGCCAACCCCCGTGGAAAAATCTCCCGCGCGGAATGGCGCCAGCAATGGGCAGCCAAAACTAATATTTGAAATTATTTTCTCTTGCCTTGGTTTCAGATGCCGGTTATTGGCAGAGGGTTGTTTATGAATCCGGCGGCCATCGAGGGACATCTCAAATTGGTTTTGCTGCAGTGGATGGTGATCATCGCGGCGGCGTGGGTGGTTGGCCGTTTTGGCCGGCGCTTCCTGAACCAGCCGCTGGCGGTCGGTGAAATCGCCGCGGGCATTTTGCTCGGCCCGTCGGCGCTCGGCGCCGTCTGGCCGGCAGACTGGCCGGTGCTGTTCCCGCAGGAAACACAAACATCGCTGCAACTCCTTGGCAAGCTGGGCCTGATTTTCCTGTTGTTCCAGGTCGGCATGGAATTCGATTACAGCCATCTGCGGACCCGGTCGCGGACGGTCACGCTGGTTTCAATTCTCGGCATGGTGGCGCCGTTCCTGTGCGGTCTGGCGATTGGCCCGTGGTTGCATGACCGGTTCGCGCCGGAGACGCCGCGCCTGGGTTTTCTGTTGTTCTTTTGCATCGCCCTCTCCATTTCCGCGCTGCCGATCATGGGGCGGATTTTGCTGGAAATGAAACTGGAACGCACCGCCATCGGCGCCATGGGCATCAGCGCGGCGGCGATTGACGACGTTGCCGGCTGGGTGTTGTTGGGCGTGGCGACCGCGCTGGTGGCGGCTGATTTCAAAGTCTGGCGCCTGTTGGCGCAAATCGCGTGCATCGCCGGATTTTTCCTGTTGCTGCAAAAACTCGTTGGTCCGTGGCTGCGCTGGTTTTGGCGGCGGACCGTGACGGACTCCAATGGTGGTGCGATGCCGAACTCATTCCTGGCGTTGCTGCTGGTGGGGTTGTTCGCCAGTTGCCTCGTCACGCACGCGCTCGGCATTTTCGTCATCTTCGGCGCATTTTTGTTCGGGACGGCATTGCATCAGGAAGCCGGTCTGGTGAAGGCGTGGCGCGACCGGTTTTCCGGCATGGTCTTCGTCGCCTTCGTGCCGGTTTTTTTCACCAACACCGGCTTGAACACCAGGATTGGCCTGTTGCAAACGCCCGAAGCCTGGCTCGCCTGCGCGCTCGTGATGGTGGCCGCCGTGGCGGGCAAACTCGGCGGTTGTTATCTTGGCGCACGCGCCACCGGCCAGCCACCGCGCGAAGCCGGTTGCATCGCCGCCCTGATGAACACCCGCGCGCTCATGGCGCTCATCGCCATCAACATCGGATTGGATTTAAAGCTCCTCACGCCCGCGCTGTTTACGATGCTCGTCATCATGGCGCTGCTGACCACGGCCATGTGTGGGCCGCTGCTGCGCTGGTGGCTGCCCAAGGAATCGCCGGAAACTTCGCCCGCCGCGGCAAAATCACTGGTCGCCGCTCAAGGTTAACTCTGCCGACAACACCACTTTACCGCCGACGCGCGCCGTGGCTTGGGCCTGAATCAAACTGCCTAGCCGGCCGGTGATTTTTGCTTCGAGCGAAATCGTTTCGCCGGGTTTGGCCGTGCCGAGAATTTTCACGTTGCGCAACGCCGTCAGTTTCAAATTTTTCAACGGCGGTATTTTTGGATCGCATTGCGCCACCACACCCGCCAGTTGCGCCGCCGCTTCAACCAGCAGCACGCCGGGGAAAACGGGTTCGCCGGGAAAATGGCCGCGCAAAAATGGTTCGTCGCCGCGGACGCGATATTCGCCTTTGCCGGTTTTGCCCGGCTCCAGTTGCGTCAGGCGGTCCACGAAGCGGAATTCCGCGCCGTGCGGTAGTAAACTCAACGCTGTCGCCAAGTCGTTCATTTTTTATTTGTCGTAGCAGCCGATGTCGGTCGGCTCATTTTTCACGAATTGGAGCGGACTCACGTCCGCTGCTACAAGTTTATTGCTTGAGTGGTTCAGTGACTTTGTAATCCGGCGGCGGCTGCCACTCGAACAGCTTTTCATCGAGCGACGGGTTTAGAACGGCGTTGGTGAAATCGTTTCGCATCCGCGAGCCGTCCACGAAAACCAGTTCCGTCGCCGCCAGCGAAAAATTGTTCGTCGCCAGGGTGATGCACAATTCCGTCATCATTTGCCGCGCAAACCGGCTTTTGGGCTGAAGCGTAAATTGCCAGAGGCCGTTGGTTTCCACGAGTGACAGAAGTTGAAATTGCGATTCAAATTCCATCCGATTGTGCGGAAAGCCGGCTTGCAACAGCGACATGGCGTCGCGCCATTCGCGCGGGGCGTTTGCGCCCATCGGGTAACGCTCGGCGCGTTTCAGCAGCGGGTAAATCACCAGCATTTCATCGTCGTACCGCACCGCGATGCTCCGCGCCGGCCGGCCGAGTTCCCAGCGGAACTGGTTCGGCATGGCAAACCAGACGTGGCCAGTGGTGACCAGCGGCTGCATGAGCGTTTGGAGCACGCGCGTCTGGACAAAATCCGCCGACCAGGTCTGGAGATTTTTTTGCGCGGCAAACCAGGCGTCGAGCACGGAGTTGGTATTGGCGGCTTGGCATGGCAAATTCCAAGCACCAAGCGCCAAGCTCCAGAGAAGCACCAGATTCCAAGCACCAATTCGATTTCGTCGAGCGTGCCGGTTTTTGTAATTTGAATTTTGGAATTTCATTGGTCCTTGGAGGTTGGCGTTTGGAGCTTTTCCACCGGCCAGATGGGCACAAAGTGAAACCATTGCGTGAGATGCTGCCGGATGGCCGGTTCAAATGCACGCAGGATTTCCTGGGTCAACTGGAGGCGCGCGGCGCGATTCCCGATGGCCGCGCGGTCGTAGGGAATCTCCGGCAGGATGCGCGCGAGGTAGCCGTCGGGCCGGCGAACAATATAGCCGGGAACAATGGCGCACCCCGAGGCCCTCGCGAGTTCGGCGGCGGCGATGGAGGCGGGAAATGGCCGGCCAAACAAATCCACGGTGACGGCGGTTGGCGCTGGCGGGCGATCCACCAGCATTGCCACGGTCGCGCCTTCCTGCAGGCGTTTGATGATTTCGATGAAGGCAAAGGCATCCTCACCCACAACCAGGGTTTCGACGCCCCAGCGGGCGCGCGAAGCCCGGCGCAGTTCGGTCAATCTTTGGTCCGGTTCCGGTTGCGTGAGCACGAGCAGTTTGTAGCCGTGCTGGATGAGAAACGCGCCGCCCAATTCCCAGTTGCCGAGGTGCGGCACCACGAAGAGCACGCCTTTGCCGCGCGCCTGCGCCGCCGTAAAATTCTCCCACCCGCTCCAGTCCCCGGTCCAATGGCCCCCGGCCACGCCGCTTTCATAACGCCACAAATCGGCGACCTTCAGCATGAATTCGGTGAACAAATCCCGCGCGGCACGCGTGGTTGCGGCCCGATCGTTGTTGAGCACCGGCAGCAGATTTTGAATCACGATTTCACGTCGGTGCGCGGCCACCCGCCAATAGATCGCAGCAAACAGCTTGGCAAACAGCACAAAAATTGGCGCGGGAATAAAACCGCCGAGCCACAGACCAATTTGCCAGATGAAAGCGCTGTAAAATTGCGACGGCCCGGAGGATTTCGCGGACGCTGATTTCAATTTCCCCCCCCCGAGAACACATTGCCACCAAACCGGAAGCAGGAACACTGAGATCAACATGTTTCCGGCGATGCCTATGGCGCAAATCCGGCCGAGGCTGGCCATGCCGGCGTTGCTGGAAAATCCAAGCGAACCGAAGCCGGCTACTGCCGTGCCGCCACACAGCAACAGGGCACGACCAACCGAGCGATGGGCGACTTGCAGATCACCGCCGTGCCGCCGCAGCGCCAGTTGCATGAAAATGCTGTAATCCACCCCCGTGCCGAGAATCAGCGGCAGCGCCATGAGATTAAGCAGGTTCCATGACCACCCCGCCAGTTTCATGACCGCCAGCAGGCAAAATCCGCTCAACAGCAAAATGCCCACGCTGAGGAAAATTTCCGCAAACCGCCGGAACGCCAGCCAGAGCGAAAGAAAAATGAGGCCGACCATTGGCAGCAACAGTTTCCAGAGATTTTTTTTGACGGCGGCCAAAATTGTTCCGCCGAGCAGTTCCCAACCGGACAACCAGACGCCATCGCGCGGCAATTGCGAATCGAGTTGCGCGAATGAAGTTGTGTTTGTTGACGGATAAAGAAAGCCGACGGCGAAAAAGTTTTGCGGTTCGCGCGCGGCGAGCTTCTCAAGAATCCACGTGCACAGCGGGTTCGTCGGCCAGAAAATGTTCGTCGTCGCCGTTGCTTGCTGCCATGTGTCCAAAATGCCATCGGTCAGCCCGAGGGCCTTTTCAGCAAATCCATTGGCCAGCACGGCGGCATGAATGGCGTTGCGTTCTGCCACCAGCCGTTGCGCGGCTGCGCGGTTGGCCGACTGAAATTCCGGGCACGGCCAGAGCGCGCCTGGCAGCATAAAGCCGGAAAGCGTCTGGTTGGTAACAGCGGCGTTGAGCGTCGGCAAAACCGCGTCGAGCCTTCGCGCAACTTCACTTTCATCACGGCCGGAAACGACCAGCCAGAGCGGCTCGCGTTTTTGCCCCAGAATTTTTTTGATGGCGTCGAGCGTCGTGTAAGCCTGACTGTCACGAGGGCGCAAGGCGTTGGCGGTAGCATCCATTTTCGGCAGACCGGAAAACAGGATGATGGCGCAAAACAAAATCAACGCCACGGTGACGACGAAAACAATTATTGCGAGCAGCCGGAGGAAAGACGCAGTGGATTTGGTTTGGAAAATCTCATTAACACCCTGCTTCAGCGGGGTGTTTGGCGAACTGGCTGGATTCAGAACCGTTGAAACGGTTTCGTTTTGTTCCGCGTCAGCGTTCACCCGGCTGAAGCCGGGGGTTAATGAAATGGAAGTCCGAACCGGCTGCATCCGATTGGGAAACAGCGGCGGTAAATAGGCGAAGATCATCACCAATGCCGAGAGTGCCACACCGAGGCCGACGAGCGAGCCGAGTTGGGCGAGGCCAGGCAACCCGCCAAAATTCAGAACGAGGAACGCTGAGATGGTCGTGACCGCCGCCCAAAAAATGCTCGGCGCGATGGCACGGCGGACTTCCGGCACGGACAAATCCGGATGCGCCAGCGCTTCCTGATAATGGACAACCGCGTAATCCACGGCGAGGCCGAGCAGGATCGCTGCAAAACCCATGCTGATGACGCTGATCATGCCAAAAATCAAACCACCCAGGGCCAGCGTGCACGCCAGGATGAGCGCCAGCAATGTCAGCAGCCAGAGCACCGGCTTGATGCGGCGGTGGGCGAGCCAAAATAAAATCGCAATTATGAATGACGTGCCGCCGACGGACAGCGTGATGTCGTGTTTCATGCTGGTGGAAATTTCGGCGACAAACGCCGGGCGACCGGTGTAGCCAATGTCAACGCCGTTCGTTGCCGGCAGCGCGGCAGCCACGGATTGTTTCACAGCCTCAAGCCAATCGGTGCATTCGCGGTAGCCGGCCAATTCACCGCGCGCTTTCACAAAAATGATGCGAAACGTGCCGTCGGCGGATGTGAACATTTCCTGCCCTTGGCCAAAACCGGGTGCGGCGTCGGCAAGGTTTTCAGGCAATCGCGTCAGGCCAAAAGGATCATAACCGAGTTGCGCGATTTCGGCCGGCGACAGTGTGGTGGCGAGCTGGTCGCGCGTTTCGGCGAGAACACCGGCGAGATTGGATTCGGCAAGACGATTGGCAAGCCGGTTGAAGATTTCCGGCGGTTGATTCAGCCACAGGCAGGCAATGAGTTCGGCGGCTTGTTCGGGATGTTCCAGCCACGGCGGCTGCCAGGTCACGTCGGCTACCAAATTGGTTTCGCCGCCCAATCGCCCGGCGATGGATTGCGCGGTGGCGGTGGCCAGTTCGGCGTTGGGCGCCTTGACAGTGACGATGAGTTCGCGGGCGTTGGTGAAATGCTGCTGATAAATTTTGAGGCCGATAACGGCGGGAACATTACCGGGCAGCAAATCGAGCACTTCGGCGTCGAAACGCAGGTGCGATATTCCAGCGACAACTGGAATAAGCAGCAGAAGCCACCACCAATGAAACCGGCGCGGTTTCATAAGGAAGTTCCTTTCGTCGCAGCGCAAGGTTGGAGTTCACGCTTTAGCGTGTCCCCGAACAAGCTGAAGCTTAAACACCAACTGATATTCATGGGAAAAATGTGCCTTCCAAAGTTTCGCCTGTGCGCGGATTTGCCAGCCGCCACGCGTTCGTCGTCACACGCTCGAATTGCCAATTGGGGCTGACGTTTCCCGCCAGCAGCGCGCGCGGCAATTGGAACCAGACGAAATGGTCCGGCGGCGCGCCGCGTCCGCGCCAGGCGTGTTCGTCCGCGCCGAATTCAATCTGCCAGCGGTCACCGGAAATCTGCGCCGTCACGAGCGTGAACGGATTCTTTGAAAATTGGACAAAAAAATCTCCATCGGCGTTGGTGGCCAGCAACAGGTCGCCGGCGAGTTCGGGGCGGTTTATCGCCGGTTGCCAGACCGCCTGGCCTTGCTGGACGCGCCAGCCGGGCGCGGAAAAATCGGCAGGCGGCAGGCGGCATGTCGTCCGGCAGGAGACGAGCAATGGCACGGCCGAAATAAAAGCCACCAGAAGCGAAAACGGAGAATGGAAGATGAAGAATGGCCGGACACGCGGTCCATTCGCCATTCGCCATCTTCCATCCTCGCAGGGGGTATTCGTTCCCATCAGCGGTTTAAACTTTCTTCATGCACGGGGGGCGTTTTGGTTTTTGGGGCGCGCAACGGCGCGAATGTGATGCGTGGCACAAGCGGGCGGCGCGTTTGCCACTTGACCAGGAAGAAAAAGTACCGCAACCGCCAGCGCAAGCTCCAACCGCCTTCGAGTTCGCCGGCCAGCACGGCGTTGACGGCATCCGGCAAGTTCACATGATTGCGCGGCTGGAGAAAGAGTTCCATGAACGGTTTGGTGTAGTATTGCTCCACCATCTGCCAGTAAAAGTGCATCCCGGCCTTGACGCGTTTCTCGTATTTCAGGAATCGCCGCGAACCGCTGTCGCCGCGCGCGAGGGAATTTTGCACGGCTTCGGCGGCGAGTTTGCCCGACCACATCGCCAGATAAACACCGGCGGAAAAAATCGGGTCCATGAACCCGGCGGCGTCGCCCACGCGCAGCAGACGCTGGCCGACGAGCCGGCGGTTGAAATAACTGAAATCGCTGGTCGTCTGCACCGGGCTGGCAAGTTGCGCGTTCCTCATGCGCTTTTGCATTACCGGACTGGACTCAATCCAACGGTGGAGAACCTCCTGTGGCGGGCCGCTGCCTTGCGCGAATTCCTCCTTGTCAATCACCAGCCCGACGCTGGTTTTTTCGGCGGAGATGGGAATGATCCAGAACCATTTGTTTTCCAGGCGGACGATGATGGTGTCGCCGCCTGCGTCGCCGGCATCGAGGCCAACGCCGGTGAAATGCCCGAAAACAGCGAGTTTTTTGAGGCGCGGATGAATGACGCGCAGACCCTCCTGATTGCCGGTCAGGTTGGCGCGTCCGCTGGCGTCAATGACGAATGCCGCACGAAACCCGTGAATTTTCCCGTCGGGGTCGCGCGCCTCGAGGTTTACGCCGCCGGCGTCGGAACTGGTTTTCGTCACCGCCCAGCCTTCGCGGACCTCGGCGCCGGACGCGCGGGCGTGCCGGAGCAGGATGTGATCGAACGTGGCGCGTTCGACCTGGATGACTTCATGTTCGCGGGTGAATTTGCCAAGGCGAAAGATGAAACGCGTGTGCAGCGAACCATTGCCGAGATGGAATTGCGCGCCGAATTTTTTGGGGAAGCCCGCGGCCCGGAGGGCCGGCAGCAGGCCGAGTTCGCGGAAGATCATCTGGTTGTAGGGCAACAACGATTCACCGATGTGGAAGCGGGGGAAAATTTCCTTTTCGAGCACCAGCACGCGTTTGCCGGCGCGCGCGAGGTAAGTTGCAGCGCTGCTGCCGCCGGGGCCGCAACCAATCACCAGGGCGTCGTAGTCGGTTGAACTCACGGGCAAACTTTAAGAATTCACCCTCGGGCGTGCAAGTTTTCCAACCGACAGGCTGGAATTTGGTATTTGACGGCGGCGGCGGAAAGGGCGAAAAGAAGCCTGACCATGACACTGAAACGCTGGGTTCTCTGGTTGTGCATCGTCGCGCTGGTAATCAGCGAACTGCTCCTCTTTTCGGCCAATCAACAGAAAAACGCGGCCCAGGCCGAGGCGCGCGACGCCCGACAACAGATTGAGCAATTGCACGCCGAACTGGATCAAGGCAAAACTTCCAGCGCCGAGACGCAAAGCGCGGAAATCGCCCGACTCCGCAGTGAGAATCAGGACCTGCTCCGTTTGCGCAACCAAGTCCGCCAGTTGACCGAAGCGAATCAGCAGTTGACCGAAACGAATCAGCAGTTGGCCCAGCAATTGAAGGCCGTGCGCCTCGTCGTGCAACAGCAGCAGGAGCAGTTGCAGGCCTGGCAGGCGGACGCAGTCGCGGCACAACAAGCCCAGCGGGCGGCTGCGTTGGCGGCACAACAACAGGCCCAAACCGAGGCGGCCCAGCGGAACGCCTGCATCAACAACCTCCGGCAGATTGACGCCGCCAAGCAGCAGTGGGCGTTGGAAAACAACAAAAACGACGTAGCTGTTCCGACCGCGGTGGATTTGGTGCCCTATTTGAAAGGCGGAGTTTTCCCCGTGTGTCCCAGCGGCGGCACCTACACGATTAATGCCGTCGGCCTGCCGCCAACCTGCTCGGTACCCGGTCACGTGCTGCCGGCACAATAGCCCGTTCTGCCACTTATGGCGGAGTCAAAGGGCCATTGCGCGAAACCTGCTAACGCGACGCGTCGTTGGCTTTTATGGCCTGCGCGTCCTCCATGCCGGACGACGCGGTTTCACGGCCAATCCGATTGGCCACGAACACGCCGTCCATGTCTTCGTAGGTGAAGGCAAGCCGGTCGCCAATGCGCAGGTCGCTCAGGCTCCCGCCCGGTTTGCCGCCAGTGACGATCTGGCAGCCATCAGCGAGGTGGAACGTTTTTTCCTCGAGGAGATCCTTGGCCTTCACCGTTTGCGTTTCGGCATCAATGGCCTTGATGGTTCCCACGAACGTCGGGCTTTTCTGCTCAATTCTCCGCGCCAGCAGGGAATCATTCACAGATTCGTAAATGACGTTGACCGAGTGCCCGACCTTCAGGTCATCCAATGTTTTGGTGTTGTCGTCCTTGATGACTACGACGCAGTCTTTGGCGACGGCGAAGTTGCGTGTGAAGGTACCGTGCTTTACGGTGAGCGTTAGTTTGGCGGGGTCAATCGTGTTGATGTAACCCGTGAAAACCATGTTGTGTTGTGCGATCCGGCCCGCCACCAACACGCCGTGCGCGTTTTCGTAGCTGATTTCCACCTTCTGGCCGGAATGCAAATCCGCCAACGAGGCTGACCGCTGGTCTTCCAGGGACACGGTGCAGTTGTCGGCAACATTGAAAATTTTGGTGCCCCAAAAGTTCTTCACCGAAACAGTCTTATCCTTTTGGTCAATGGAAGTAATAGCGCCTTTGAAAATTTTGTCCTTTTTGACCGGCGCCGACTCATCACCATTGACGGGACTGGCGCAGGCCAGATTGAAGGCCATGCCTGCCAGCACCACCATCCGCATTATTGACGTTTTCATTTGGATCTTTTGTTCAGCAAGCGTTTTTCCTGGCTTGATCCGTTTTCCATGTTTTCAACGCGCGCCTGCATGGGGTTAAATTTTATCAAGCACCCGATTGCGCAGGCCTGCCACCTGGCGGCCTGCCATAGGATTGGCAGGTTCCATACCTCTCCGAAAACCGGCTAAATATTGGACTTTCGAGGGGATTTGGACTTTGACACGGCGGCGGCTGGCACATCAGGCAGCACAGGTGGATTCGGCTGAGCCACTCTGACCCGCTCCCGAGCTATTTGTTTTGCTCCTCACGTCCGACAGACAATCCAAACTGAACGAGCTTTTCCCGCAGCCTCATCCGGCCGATGCCCAGCCAGCGGGCGGCTTTGGATTGATTGCCTTGCGCCAACTGAATGGCCTGCTTGAACAATTCCGGTTCCAGATCCGCGATCATGCGGGAGTAGGCGTCGTGGAAGTCGCCGCTTTGCGCCCGGTTGAGCAGTTCGGCAATGTACATAGCGTGGGTTTGTTGGGAGGCGGCCACGGGTTTGCGGGTTTTGGCCAGCACCTGCTGCACGTGCTCCAGGCTGATGCCAAATGGCCGCGCTGACAACAACGCCTGGCGGATAACGTTTTCCAGCTCCCGCACGTTGCCCGGCCACGGCTGGTTTTGCAGAAACGAAATGGCTTCGGACTGGACCGAGGGAGAGTCGAGGCCAAGCTCTTTTCCATAGCGGTGAATAAAGTATTTCGCCAATTGCGGAATGTCTTCCGTGCGCTCGCTCAACGGCGGCAGCAGGATGGTGACGACACTCAGGCGGTAGAACAAGTCTTCGCGAAATTCTTTTTCCTTGATGGCGGTTTCCAGATCGCGATGGGTCGCGGCCAGCACTCTTACATCCACCGGGATGCTGGCTTCGCTGCCGAGCCGTTGGATGCAGCGTTCCTGGAGCACGCGCAACAACTTGCCCTGGGTGTTCGCATTTAAATCACCAATCTCGTCAAGAAAGATGGTCCCGCCGTGTGCCTGCTCGAAACGGCCAATGCGCCGGGCTTGCGCGCCGGTGAACGCGCCGCGTTCATGGCCGAACAATTCGCTTTCCAACAACGTATCCGGGATGGCAGCGCAGTTGACGGCGATGAACGGTTTATCTGCGCGAAGGCTGTGCTGATAAATCGCGCGGGCAATCAGTTCTTTGCCCGTCCCGGTGGCGCCGCGAATCAGGACCGTGGCGGGCGTGGCGGCGACCCGTCCGATTTCCTTGTAGATGGCCTGCATCGCCCGGCTTTTGCCGATGATGGCCGATTGGTCCGTCCGGGCCTCTCCCATCTCCACCGGTTCGGACATGAGCCGGCTGCTGGCGACGGCGGAGGCGACCAAATCAAGCAGTTCATCTGCTTCAAAAGGTTTGAGCAGATAATCGCACGCGCCCAGCTTGGTGGCTTCGATGGCCGTCTCGGTCGTGCCGTGCGCGGTCATCAGGATGATGGGCTGCTTCGGCTTTGAGGCGTGGAGCTGGGCGACCAGGTCCAGCCCGCCCAAACCGGGCAGGCGCAGGTCCGAGATGACGACGCTGTACTCGTTTTGACGCGCCAGTTCCAAGCCGGCGTCACCGCGACCGGTGGTTTCCACCTCGTAATCTTCTGCGCACAGCACCTTTTTCAAGGATGCGGCCGTGCTGGCGTCATCTTCAATCAGCAGAATTTTGGGGTTCATGTTTATCAGCTTGCGGCAGGACGATGGCAAAGGTGGTGCCGCGGTTGAGTTGGGTTTGGTAACGGAGTTCACCGCCGTGCTTCTCGACGATTCGCGCCGCGATGGGAAGGCCCAGCCCCGTTCCGCCTTCCTTGGTGGTGAAGAAGGGATCAAACAGGCGCTTTTGCACCTCAACCGGAATCCCTTTTCCGGTGTCGGCGACTTCCAGAACCACGGAACTGTCTTCGTCGTGGACGCGCAAGGTGATGGCTCCTTTGCGCCCGATGCTGTCCGCCGAGTTCTGAATGAGGTTGATCAATACCTCTTTGATTTGGTGCGTGTCCGCGCGCACCCAGGCAGCTTCGGACGGCTCCAGCTTCAACTCGATCGCGGCCTTTTCCATTTGCGGCTTCAGCAGGTCATGGACTTCCTGCAAGATTCGTTGCGGCGGGACGGCAACCAATTCCGGCTCGGACGGGCGGGCAAACTGGAGGAAATCCTTGACGATCCGCTCCAGGCGGTTGATTTCATTGGCAATGACAAGGACGTCTTCGTTGTCCGCGTCGGGCAGCGACTTTTTCAAACTGTAGAGGCGGAATTTAATGGCCGTGAGCGGGTTGCGGATTTCGTGAGCCACGCCCGCCGCCAGCACGCCCAGCGAGGCGAGCTTCTCCTGCCGCGCGATGATGGCCTGGCTTTCGGTCAATTGATAACGCAGCGGCTCAATCATGCCACGATAAACCAATATGGCCAGTCCGGCTATCAGCGCCAGCAGCAGCGCCACCGAAAGTTTGAGCAGCCGCTGAAAGGTGGTCAACGTGTTGTTCGACTCGTCAAGAAAGTCATTAAATGCCAGGCGCTGGCCGTAAATGAAAGCGTCACACAAGTCCAGCAGGTGCTGGGACTGCTGTTGCACTTTTTCGTAGCTGGTCGGAAACGCGCCGACTTTTGTTTGGAGCCTCCCGTTGCTGGCATCGAGCAAATTCGTGCTCACGTTCAGATAATCGTAGTAAGCGCCCCCCATCTGCTCAAAAAACTGGCGTTCCATGGGCGTGACGGCGTTGGTCCGGTTGGCTTCGAACCATTGGGTCAGATCTCGCACGTTGCCGAGGAACAGGTCATAGTCGGCGGCTTCACCATGAAGACGGTAGCGGAGCAGGGTGTCGTTCAACCGCTGGATGTCGCCCTTCATGCGAACGCCCAGATAAAAACTGTCCGGATTCAGCTCGGCGAACTGGTGTTGCAAACGGCCCACCCGTTCCCAGGTTGTGCGGCTTACCCAGACAACCAGGATTGAGCCAAGCAATACGATCAGCACCAGCCCGGCCAGACGCAGTTTCACCGCCGGGCGGCTCGCGTTGGCTCGCGAGCGAGCACCTGTGGCCTGAAATGTACCATCCATCTGTTTCATTCGCGTGCGGGTGCCTGCCTGAATTCAGTGGTTTTTGCGTGAAAACCGCCTCACGCCCCTGCTGGCACAGCAACCGCTAGTCCGTCTGCAAGAGCAGGGCCAATTATAGGCTAAACCAATGACAACCTCAAACCCCAGACTGATGAAAACACAAATCATCCCCGGTCCTTACGACCTCACCCTTTTCCCTGTGCCTTCCGCCAAGGTGGGGAAATCCGGCGGGGTCAACGGTGGCATCCCGAATTTTCCCCGGCTTAAATTGGAGCCAATTGTGGCGGAGCGAATTTCGGCTCGTACGTCCGCGCACTACAACCAAAACCATTCCGGTTTGCCGGCTTCCCTGAAAGATTGGCTGGCGCGCAAAGAAGCCTTGGAAATTTGCCAGAGAGGTCGTGACGGGACGGAAGACGGAGACCACGCCTGGGGTGTGACTGCCAAACCGGCGACTCGCGCAAAAAGTCTGTCCGCCACGAGCATGCGCCCGCAAATGGCATTGTGACCGTTCGCGGGTGAGTTTCAACAAGCACCGGCAGGCTGTGAAAGAAAAAGTCCTGATTGTGGATGACGACGCCAGCGTGCGCGAATCGTTGCGCAAGGTTCTGGAAGATGCGGGTTACGAAATCGCCCTGGCGGCAGACGGTCGGGAAGCAGTGGAACGGTTCGAAGCCGGGCACGTTGATTTGTTGCTGCTCGACATCGGCCTGCCGGTCAAGAACGGATGGGACGCCTTCGAGCGCCTGACCAACGAGGCCCCCGTGCTCCCCATCATCATCATCGCCGGGCAGGCCAATCCACACGACATGGCCGTGGCCGCGGGTGTCGGCGCGCTCATGGAAAAACCACTCGGTGCCGTCGAACTTCTGAACACGATGCAGGAGCTGCTGGCTGAACCCATGGAAGCCCGGTTGCTCCGTCTGTGCGGCGATGGTCAGGACCCGCGCCAGGTGTCACAGCCGCGGTAATTCGCGTTTTTTTAAACCCCTTCAACGCCTCGTCGCTATTGTCAACGATAAACAATTCGCCGCCGGTTTCAGGAGATTCACTCATTCCCGTATCCAAGCGGATTCGACAGGCATCCTGAGCCGCGGGGGGTTTTCGCAAGGCATTCTTGAAAACAGAAGCCGGTTGACAGATGGTGGCTTGTGGGCTGACTTGTCCGCCGCAGGCCGGAAACTACGAGATTCCACATCTGAACTCGCGCGGTGATTTTCATTCTTGGCTTTGGCCGGCTTCTCACGTAGTTTCCGCGCTCCATGATTGATACTGACATTGAATTGTTGAAGGGCATTGCGAACCAGTTGCGCATTCATTCGATTAACGCCACCACCGCCGCGGGCAGCGGCCATCCGACTTCGTGCCTGTCGGCCGCGGACGTGATGGCGGCGCTGTTTTTCGGGCACATGCGTTATGACGCGAAAAATCCGCACTATTACAACAACGACCGTTTCATTCTTTCCAAAGGGCACGCCGCGCCGATCCTTTACGCCGCGTGGGCGGAAACCGGTTTGTTTCCCGCCGCCGATCTGTTGAATCTCCGCAAATACGGCAGCGACCTCGAAGGCCATCCGACGCCGCGCCTGCCGTTCGTGGACGTGGCCACCGGCTCGCTCGGCCAGGGCCTGAGCGTCGGGGTCGGCATGGCGCTGGCCGCGCATCTCGACAAGCTGGATTACAACACCTACGTCCTGCTCGGCGACGGCGAACTCGCCGAAGGCGCCGTGTGGGAAGCCGCGTCACTCGCCGGCATTTACAAGCTCAACAATTTGATTGCCGTCGTGGACGCCAACCGCCTCGGCCAAAGCCAGGCCACCGCGTTCGGCCATGACATTGGCGTTTACCGCAAACGATTCGAGGCGTTTGGCTGGCGCGTCGAGGACATTGACGGCCATGACATCGAGGAAATTCTGGAAGTGCTCAGTGGCGTTGGCTTGAACGACCAGCCGTTGGCCATCATTGCCAAAACTTACAAGGGCGCGGGCATTTCATTTTTGCAGGACCGGGAAGGCTGGCATGGCAAACCGTTGAACAAGGACGAAGCCGCCAGGGCCATCGCCGAACTTCAGCCGGTCGCCAGGTCGGCCGCCGGCGTGGCCATTCCCGCGCCGGATGTATTGCCGGCTCCAAACAACGCCGCGCCCGCCGGCTACCCACCGCTCAGCTACAAGCCCGGCGATCCGGTTGCCACGCGCGAGGCCTATGGCAATGCGCTCGCGCGCATCGGCCAGGTGGACCAACGCATCGTCGCGCTGGACGGCGACACGAAGAATTCCACCTACTCGGAAAAATTCATGGAGAAATTCCCCGCGCGGTTCACCGAGTGTTTCATTGCCGAGCAAAACATGGTCGGCGCTGCCGCGGGCTTCGGCGCGCGTGGCAAGGTGCCGTTTGTGTCCACGTTCGCGTGTTTCTTCACGCGGGCTTTCGATCAAATCCGCATCGCGGGCATTTCGCAGGCGAACCTGAAACTCGCCGGCTCGCATGTCGGCGTGAGCATCGGCGCGGACGGCCCGTCGCAGATGGGTCTGGAGGACCTGGCGATGATGCGCGCGATTGCGGGTAGCACGGTGTTATATCCGTGCGACGCGGTCAGCGCCGAAAAACTAGTTGAGCAGATGGCGTTGGCCAAAGGCATTTGTTATTTGCGCACGTCGCGGCCCAAAACGCCGGTGATTTACAAAAACGACGAATTATTTCCGATTGGCGGCGCCAAGGTGCTGCGCCAGAACGCGGGTGACAAGGCCACCGTCGTTGCCGCCGGCGTCACCTTGTTTGAAGCGCTCAAAGCCGCCGATGCCCTCAAGAACGAAGGCATCGGGGTCACGGTGATTGACGCTTACAGCATCAAGCCGCTGGGCAAGGACATAATTCGTGGCGCGGCACAGAAGACAAACAATACCGTGATCACCGTTGAAGACCATTACGCCGAGGGCGGTTTGGGCGACGCGGTGGCGGGCGAACTCAGCCCTGCCGGCATCAAAGTCCACAAACTCGCGGTGATGGCGTTGCCGCGTTCCGGCAAAGCCGAGGAATTGCTCGCGCACTTCGGCATTGACGCCGCGGCCATTGTGAAGAAGGTCAAATCCCTGGGCTGATTCTGGCGTGGGAGGTGCTTGTTGGTTGCATTCGGTAACGAACGACGTGCTCGTTGTCGCCGGCCGTGCTTTTTAGGAAAAAGTCAAACCATGCAACACCGCGCGAGAAATATTTGGATCCTGTTTTTGATGGCGTGTTTTTGTTTCGGCACATCCTTGGTGGTGCTGGCGGATAATATCTGTGCCATCTGCGGCAAGGAAATCCAAGGCCCGATTTACATCATGACGGACCAGGTCACCGGTGAAAAAGTTCTTGTCTGCTCTGATTGCATAAAATTGCCCCGGTGTTCCATCTGCGGTTTGCCCGTCAAGGAAAACTACGTCGAGTTGCCCGACGGGCGTTACCTTTGCGCCCGCGACGCCAGGACGGTGGTGCTGAAGGCTGACGATATCGAACAAATTTGCGGTCAGGTCAGGGATGACCTCGACAGGCTGTTTTCCCGGTTCACGTCATTCCCGACGAATGTGGACGTCACGGTCATTGATCGCATCGATGTGAACTCCATGTTTAATATGGAAGGCAACAGTTTTGAAAGCCCCGACCTGCTGGGTTGCATCCGCCCCGAGAGGGTCAACAACCAGACCAGATACAAAATGAACCTGCTGACCGGGATGCCGCTGGCCCAGCTGAAGGAAACTTGTGCCCACGAATATTCCCATGCCTGGGTGGGCGAAAATGTGCCAAAAGCGCGAAGGGCGAGATTGGGTCGCGACGCCGAGGAGGGTTTCTGTGAACTGGTCGGTTATTTGTTGATGGATTCGCAAAATGAAGCGGTGGAAAAAAAAAGAGTTCTGCAAAATCGTTACACCCGCGGCCAGATTGATTTGTTCATCGAAGCCGAACAGCGTTATGGGTTCGATGAAGTCCTCGATTGGATGAAATATGGCGTGGCTCCGCAATTGGAATCAGGGCACGTGGACGAACTCCGGGATGTCAGGATGCCTCCGGCAGGGTCCGTTGCCGGCAGCCCGGCCATTTTCAATGGCTTCAGCAAGCCGGCGCCCGCCCCAACCACTATCAAACTCGAAGGAATTTTGTGGGGGAACCCGCCCGTGGCCATCATTAATGGCCGTTCCTTTCTCGCCAATGATCTCGAAAAGGTGCAACTGGGGAACACCAACGTGATGATCCGTTGCCTGGAGATCCGGGAAAAGTCGGTTCGAATTCAGAACATTGGTTCCGGAAAGGAACAGGTGCTTTTCCTGCCGCCGAATTGAAATCCCCGGTGCCGGAATGGCGTGGCAGGGGCTTTCTTTGTACTTCGGCGTGGTCACCCCGGTGATACTGAAAAATGAGAAAACGACCGGTTTTCTTTGCTTCCGTGGCGGTCAGGTGGTTTTCTTTTTGCCAGCCGGGCAAAGGTGGTGCAAATTAAGCTCGTGAATGCTCCGGCAAAATTTCTCAAAGGCCAGTTGCTGTTGGACAGCGGGCAACTGGGCGGGTCTTTTTTTCAGCGCACGGTCGTGCTGATCTGCCAGCACGACAGCGAGGGCGCATTCGGGCTCGTGCTCAACCGTTCGCTCGGCAGAAAGGTCGGCGAGATGATCGTCGCCGATTTACCCGACACGCTCAGGGAATCGCCGCTGTATCTCGGCGGCCCGGTTCAGCCCGCCGCGCTGAGTTTTTTGCACACGGACAATTTTATTGCTGACGCCGACGTGCTGCCGAACCTGGCGCTCGGCCATTCGCTCGATGACCTGGTGGAAGTCGGCGAATCCTTTTCGACACAGAAAAAAGTCAAACTCTTCGCCGGTTATGCCGGCTGGTCGTCCGGACAGCTTGAGGATGAAATAAAACGCAAAGCGTGGCTGATTTTTCCCGCGTCACTCGAACTGGTTTTCGACACGCCGGCCGAGCAGCTCTGGGCAAAAATCCTCAAACGCAAAGGCGGCTGGCGGAACAAGCTGCTCTCGCAAATGCCGGAAAACCTGGCCTGGAATTAAAGTATGATTTATGAAAAACCGTTTCGTGGCGGACGGCGCCTTGAGACTCGGGCTTTCTGAGAAAGAGGCGGCTCTGCGCCAATCAATCCAAGCCAGACACGCCGGCGAACTTGCCGGCGCCAATTGGCTTCAGAAGCTGCGCATCCGGTATAAAATGTGGCGTGAATTTCAAACCGGGTGGAAGCGAATCAGGCCTTCTGATTACGCTCTGTATTCGGCGCAGACCAAACTTTAGTTGGCTTCAACCCGCAGCAAAGTCGCTTTCGCTTTGGTCAAAACTTCCGCCTGCTCCAGACACGCCGGAATAAGACAAAATTGACCGGCAGCCAGAATCACGGAGGTTGAACCATTTTTGATTTCAAGCTGGCCGCCCACCGCCGCGACGATTTGGAGCGTTTTCGCTTTCAACGGACCGCCCGCACTTGAATTCATTTTCCAAATTTCGACGTTGAAAAGCGGGTCACGTACCAGCGGGCACGTTTTGGTTTTGTCGTCGCCGGAGAATTTTTGGCTGATCAACGCCGGCTCGAAGTCGCTGAAATCGGTGCTCGCGAGCGATTGCGCGACGTGCAGCTCGCGCGGCTGGCCGTCCAGCCCGACGCGGTTCCAATCGAAAACGCGATAAGTCGTGTCCGAGTTTTGCTGGATTTCAAAAATCACGAGTCCTGCGCCAATGGCGTGGACGCGGCCGCCGGGCAGAAACATCGCGTCACCCGCCCGCACGGGAATCCGGTGGAAACAGTCAGCCACCTTGCCGGTTCGGATTTTTTCCGCAAATTCCGCGCGTGTAATGTTGCGTTTCAGGCCGACGAACAGTTCCGCGTCAGGTGCGGCGTCGGCAACGAACCACAATTCGGTTTTCGGCTCGCCGCCGAGTTCGGCGGCTTTGTGCGCGGGCGGATGAACCTGCAGCGAAAGTTTTTCCCGGGCGTCGAGAATTTTGCATAGCAACGGAAAGCGGTTTTCGGCGGCGGGTTTCGCATTGCCAAGCAGTTCGCGCGCGTGATTGTCCATCAACCAATGCAAATCCTTCCCGGCTAGCGGGCCGTTGGCGACAACGCTTGCGTCGCCCGGACGGTCGCTGATTTCCCAGGATTCGCCGATGGGCACCCGCGGCGGCAGATTTTTCTTGTACAGCCATTCGAGATTGCGCCCGCCCCAGACGCGTTCCTTGAAAATCGGATGGAAGGTGAGCGGATAAAACACTGGAGTTCAGGCCGCTGGAGCCACCGCGGCGGTGGCTGTGCCGTTCACTGCCGGCCCGGCCTTTTCCGCCGGCGTCGGGACTTTTTCGAGGAAATGTCCGTGGGCCCGGTATTTTTCGTAACGCTTTTTCAACCGCTCGGCGACCGGCAATGCGAGGAGTTCGTTCAGGTGTTTGAGCAGATACGTTTTCAAGGTTTCACCGGTCGCGACCGGGTCATTGTGCGCGCCGCCGAGCGGTTCGGGCACAATTTCGTCCACGAGTTTGAATTCGAACAAATCCTTGGCGGTGATACGCAGGGCTTCGGCGGCTTTGGCACTGGCAGCGCGGTCCTTCCATAAAATCGCCGCGCATCCTTCGGGAGGAATGACGGAATAATAGGCGTTTTCCAGGATTAAAACACGATCGCCGACGCCGATGCCCAGCGCGCCACCGGAACCGCCTTCGCCGATGACGGTCGCGATGATGGGCACCTCGAACAGCGTCATTTCGCGGAGATTGACGGCGATGGCCTCGGCCACGTGGCGTTCCTCCGAACCAATGCCCGGATACGCGCCGGAAATGTCAATCAAAGTGATAATTGGCAGCGAAAATTTATTCGCGAGCCGCATCAGGCGGAGCGCTTTGCGATAACCTTCGGGCTGCGCGCAGCCAAAATTGCGCAGAATGTTTTCCTTGGTGTCGCGGCCTTTTTGTGTGCCGATGATGACGACACGGTGTTCACCCAGCGTCGCAAAACCGCCGACCATTGCGCGGTCGTCGGCGAAGAGCCGGTCGCCGTGCAGTTCCTGAAAATCGGCAAACGTCGTTCGCAAATAGTCCAGCGTGTAGGGGCGTTTCGGATGCCGCGCCAATTGCACCCGTTCCCAGGCGGTGAGATTGGAAAAAATTTGCCGGCGGGTTTCATCCAGCTTTTTTTCGATGAGCTGGATTTCTTCCTCAAAGCTGACGTCCAGCGAATGTTTTTCCGGGTGTTCGCGCAGTTCGTCCAGCTTGGTTTGCAGTTCGATGATCGGTTTCTCGAAATCGAGCTGATGTTTCATGCGTC
>Ga0181523_10001262_pt1 | contig 27125 bp, 21 predicted proteins | sample PEATcosm2014_Bin_43_FD_119752 | JGI IMG/M metagenome (GOLD analysis project Ga0181523, IMG submission 119752) | Peatland microbial communities from MTU Mesocosm Facility, Houghton, MI, USA - PEATcosm2014_Bin05_30_metaG | ecosystem: Environmental > Terrestrial > Soil > Wetlands > Peat | place... | reverse complement strand
TGGCCTACGCCGTTCTGATGGCCTACGACTTCGCGGGGATCTCCTCGATCGTCGACGTCGGAGGAGGGCAAGGCAAGCTCCTTGAGAAGGTTCTTCAGTTCACTCCGGACATCACAGGCACGGTCTTCGATACAGCATCGACGATCGAGAGAGCACAGCAAGGCTTTGGCAACGATGCACGGAGGAGGCGTTGCTCATACGTTATCGGAGACTTCTTCACCTCGGTTCCACAAGGAGCAGACGCCTACGTTCTAGTGGCGTGATTCATGACTGGGACGACCGTCGTGCGATCAGAATCCTTAGAAATTGCCGTCAAGCTATGACAGGGAAGGGAAGACTGTTAGTTGTCGACATGGTGGTATCAGATACGGACGCGGTGTCTTTCAGTAAGCTTCTCGATCTGAATATGCTGGCGATGACCGGAGGACGAGAACGCACCCAAGCTGAGTTTCAAGCTCTGCTCGATGCTGCCGATTACAAGCTGACGAGAATCATTCCAACCATGGCTCCGCAAAGCGTCATTGAAGCCGTTCCAAAATCGTGTTGATCGACCCATATCTGGCTTAAGGGGACGATAAGAAGTGTCGTGCAGTGCCTTAAGGTATCAAGAGATGTCCGCCGACACCATTTGATATCAATCAGTTACATCTCATTGTTGCCCTGTTACGGCAGAGGTCGCGGGGTCGACTCCCGTCGTCCCCGCCAATTCTTCGAATCGGCGCCGCATTTGTTTGTCAAAACGTCAGAGACCAAATCACTTCGGTTTTCTTTTATCCACCGCACTGCTAGAAAAGCTAACGACAAGCCGACTTGAACTAGACTTGTCTGTACCGATCTAGCGCGCTTCCCAGAAGCCCGTTTAGTGGAACTACAAGCTTTGCCGCAATATCGGCACTACCGCGGGTGCCCGATCTGCAGGACGATCTTGCCGGACTTGTGTGGTGCGCCCGCAAGCATGCCCTGCGCCTGGCACGCCTCCGAAAGCGGCAGGACTGAGCCCACACGCGCTGTGATTCTGCCAGCGTCAAACATTGGTGTGAGCGTCTGCAGGCGCGCGGTGGTCACCTCGGCGTAGAAGAAGATGGCCCCGGCCGGCAGCGGTTGCGTGGAGACCGAGGTCACGAGTTTGCCTCCGGGTTTCAACGCAGCGACGCAGCGCTGCAACGTACTGCCCCCGACCGTGTCGAGGATGATATCCACCTGCGGTAGGTCCTGCTCGAATGCGGGCTTGCTGGAGTCGATGATGGATTTGACGCCCAAGGAATGGAGCAGGTCCTGGTCCGCGAAGTGGGCAATGGCAACGACGTGGATCCCGGCGTCTACGGCCATCTGTACGGCGTAGGCCCCGACGTTCCCGGCAGCTCCGACGACCATTACGGTTTGCCGCCGAGTCGCCTGTCCATACTGTAAGAGCATTTGCCAGGCGGTCACGGCAATGACAGGAGCCGATGCTGCCTCGACGTAATTCAGCGACTGCGGTTTGCGGGCGATCATCCCGGCCATGGCTACGGCGAACTCAGCCTGGGCACCACAGAACTGCGGGTTGGTGACGCCATAGACTTCGTCGGCCAGCGCGAAGTCAGTAACGCCGGGGCCGACCTGCTCGACGACGCCGGAAAGGTCCGACCCGAGGGTGAGCGGAGGTTGCGGGCTGACCTTGCTCTTGCCCTCACGGATGATCGCGTCCCAGGGAGCGACGCCAGCGGCCATTACACGCACCAGAACTTCGCCGGGGCCTGGCGACGGAACCGCCACATCTTCGACCACTACGACGTCGGGCGGTCCGAAGCTATGAATCCTGGCTGCTTTCACGGCTCACTCCTTCTCACGTTGAAGATGCTCGAAAGCCATCGGAGATTCCCGCCTCTACGATCCGGCATTCATGTCGGCGGCGCCGCACTACGGATTACGCTACGGTCGTGTTCCCGCTACCAGGAACTTCCAATGACTTAGAGGTCGTCCGCCTCTTGTAAGTCCATTAAAGTCGTGTATGGGCCGTTCTTTCACGGCGGTAACACGGGTTCAAATCTCGTCGGGGACGGACCCGCCGTTATTCGCCTTCGTGTAGTTTCGGTGCCAACCTTTCCGAAGCAGTCGATTCAATCTTGGCGGTGTCTCGACGGGCTCGAAGCTGCCGGCCTGAAGACGCGATGCCCCCTCATTCGATGAGAGTGCAGTTGTACTGCTGCCCCGCACTTTTTACCCGCAGTTGCTGTTTCCACCGGGAACTATCAACAACTTCTAGCGCCACCCGTGCCGCGAAGTCGTTGTAATCACTGTTTATTTTAGCCCTGAAAAGGCGGCGTCCGGCAGCTCACGCTTCCATATCTCTTGGCGGCGTGGCTGACAGTCGCAGTCAGGATTGCTCCTGCCGCAGGCCATTCGATCCTCGCTAGACGCTCCCAATTCCACGCTTTCGCGCCCGATCAAGCGTCAGTTTCGTCCGGCCTCTGCCGTGTGAAGGCCGGGTGTGATTTTGAGCGGTCTCTTTGATTCTGTGACAAGGCTCGATCTATCAGTCAGTTGCTGACGGTTTCATTTCGGTGCAAGCACACGACATTCGTATTCATGGTCCAACCATGGTCCATTTATGGTCCAAGCTTGAGCCAAAACAGGCCGACCTCTGCCGTTTGGGCAGAGGTCGTTGGGCGTCACAACTTCATCTGCGACATGCACGAGAAGCCTTTTCGCTGGTCGCTGGCCGTCTAGAGATCTTTGCCGCGGTTGTTCGACCGTACTCTCCCATCATGCCATGTGAATCGTTTGACGCGCGACCTGGCCCGCTGCCCTCACGGTCTCTGCGCCTTTGGCATCAAAAACCGATTGTCGGCAAGCGTGAGGTCACGACCGCACAAAGCTGGAGTTGGCGTTTGTCCGGTTTCTAGCGGCCATTCCCGAGCGGATTGAGGGCATAGCGCTTAGCGTGCTGGATCGGCGCTCGCGCTGTCATTTTGCTTGGTGAACGCTCGGCATTTTGCTGAGGGCGAGGCTTGGGAGCGACCTGTCAACGGTTGCGACCCAGCAGCGAACGGCGGTCTACGCGAAAGGGAATGGGGCATTCCCGAACCACCGTGAGCGTAATATAGAAGCCAAATTTCTGTGGGGGGAGCCGGCCAGCTCATGGGGAGAAGAATTGACGCGCCGTCGGTCGTGCGTGCGGTCGCGCGTTACGCTCTCGCGCTCGCCCTAGTGACACTTGCGCTGTTGATCTCCCTGGCATTCCAAAATTCCATCGGCAATCCATTCTGGTTTTTCTTCTCCGCAGCGGTGATCCTCAGCACCTGGCTCGGCGGAACGGGTCCGGGCTGGCTTGCGGTGATTTATAGCACGCTTGCGGTGATGTACTACTTCATGCCACCGCTGCACAGGTTTGCGGTGACGCCCCGCGAACTCCCTTACTTTGTGACCTTTGTTGCATGTGAAATCGGGGTGACCCAGCTGATTTCTTGGCGTAGACACACTGAAGATGTGCTACGGCGGGCTCGTGATGAGCTTGAGGTGAGAGTTGCCGAGCGAACAGCGGAGATTAAGAGACAGATGGCGGAGCAGAGGCGTACTGAAGAGACACTGCAGGCAACGCGCGCGGAATTGGCTCGTGCCGCGCGAATCACTACCATTGGCGAACTGACGGCGTCGATCGCGCATGAAGTGAACCAACCGCTCGCGGCCGTGGTGGCAAATGCGGATGCCTGCGTGGCCTGGCTATCTCGGGAAACGCCGGATCTTGCTGAAGCACGATCCGCAGCAGAGCGTGCCACACAGGGGGCTACGCGCGCCTCAGAAGTCATTGTTCGGATTCGTTCCCTCATCACCAAAGCCACACCAGAGAAGTCCAAAGTCCAGATCAACCAAGTCATAGAGCAGACCGCTGCTGTCGCCGAAAGGCAAGCGGCGAACAACCATGTGGCGATTAAACTCGAACTCTCGCCCGACTTACCTGTCGTGGTCGGCGATAGCATCCAATTGCAGCAAGTAATCTTGAACCTGGTCGTGAACGGAATCGAAGCGATGACAACTGTTACTGATCGGCCAAAAATGCTGATTCTTCGCACAGAACCAGAGAACAAAAACCAGATTCGAGTTTCCGTTCAGGACACCGGCATCGGCCTGACAGAGGAAGTAAAGGGCCGGTTGTTCGAACCCTTTTTCACGACTCGGTCAAAGGGAATGGGTATGGGACTATCGATCAGCCGCTCGATTATTGAAGCTCACGGTGGGCGATTGTGGGCAGAATCCAACGGCTCGGACGGAGCAACATTCCAGTTCACTCTGCCAAATGAGGACAGTCCAGGTATATGAAGGAACAGGATCCAATTGTTTTTGTCATCGATGACGATCGTATGATCCGCGACGGACTCCAGAGCTTGATCAGATCGGTGGGACTTCGTGTGGAGACATTCGCTTCAGCCCAGGATTTCTTAGGGGCGAAGCGTCCAGATACGCCGGCCTGTCTGGTTCTGGATGTAAGAATGCCGGGTCTCAGCGGTCTCGATCTGCAATTGAAGTTGAGGGATGACGGAATTCCCATTCCGATCATCTTTATCACCGGTCACGGTGACATCCCGATGTCCGTGCGAGCGATGAAGGAGGGAGCACACGAGTTCCTGACGAAGCCGGTGCGCGGTCAGGATCTGCTCGATTCCGTTCAGAAGGCACTGGCCAGCGATCGAGCGCTTCGTCAAGAACGCCGGGAAGCAAACGAAATCCGCGCACGGTTCGAGTCCCTCACGCCTCGGGAGAAGGAAGTACTTGAGCTGGTGGTTGCGGGCCTTCTGAACAAGCAGATTGCTGATCAACTAGGAATGAGCGAGCTCACGGTTAAGACTCATCGTGCTCATGTTATGGAAAAAACCCAAGCCGAATCCCTGGCGCATCTTGTCCGGATGTCTGAGAAGCTCAAGACTGCCACTCGAAAGTGAGGATCGATCTCCTCCTAAAGCAGGAGATTATTCCAGACAAAGCAGGATAGTCTTCAAGTCGCCCGATTGGTAGTCTCATCCTCGTGGCCGATCAAACGTGCCGCAGACTGGGTGAACTGAAGTGGATGAGACTCTAACTGACGCTGGCATCATCGCAATCGTAGACGATGATGAACCCCTGCGCGAAGCGCTGGGAAGCGTGATGAAGGCGGCCGGCTTTTCTCCACGAACATTTGCCTCTGCTGAAGAATTTCTCGCTTGTGACGATTGCGATGACACAGCGTGCCTCGTGCTCGACGTGCGCCTGCCGGGCATGAGCGGGATCGAGTTGCAGAAGCAGTTGAGCAAGACGAACAGCAGCCTTCCCATTGTTTTCGTAACTGCCCACGGTGATGCCTCGCTTCGGGACTCGCTGATGCGGGCCGGAGCCGCCGCTTTTCTTTATAAGCCGGTTCGGAGTGACGCATTGCTAAAAGAGATTCGTAGGGCGCTGAAGGAAAGCAGCACCGACAACCGACCGTCAATGGAGTGAGCTATGGCTTCTGCGTACACGCTAAGGACGAATGACGAAACCACAGCGAGTTTCACTATCGCACGGCTGGCGCATTCTCGTGCGGACGCCACGAACGAAATCGTGGGGGAAAGTGCGCTGCTGCAATCCTTACTGCAGCAGGTGAGGCTCGTCGCGCCGACAGACTCCACAGTTCTGATTCTGGGGGAAACGGGTACCGGAAAAGAACTGATCGCGCGCGAAATTCACCGGCTCTCCAACCGGTCGTCACGTCCATTTATCCGCGTGAACTGTGCTGCGATTCCACCCTCCCTGATCGCGTCTGAACTGTTCGGACATGAAAAAGGGGCATTTACCGGAGCGCTGCAGCGGCGGCAGGGCCGTTTTGAAGCGGCTAACGGGGGAACGATCTTTCTCGATGAGATCGGCGAGTTGCCTATGGAAACTCAGATCACGCTCCTGCGCGTGATTCAGGAACGAGAATTCGAACGCGTAGGTAGTAGCCAGCCGATCTCAGTGGATGTTCGCATTATCGCGGCAACGAATCGTGACCTGGAAGCGGCCGTAGCGGATCGTACATTTCGCTCGGACATGTATTACAGGCTGAATGTCTTTCCAATTTATGTACCTGCTTTAAGAGAACGGCTGGACGATATCCCGCTGCTGGTGGAGCATTTGATCGAACATTTCGCAAAAAGAGTGGGCAAATCATTTCGCACGATCAAGATGAATACAATCGAAATCCTGCAAGCCTACGATTGGCCGGGCAACATCCGCGAACTACAGAATGTAATCGAAAGATCCATCATTGTGGCTGAGGGCGATGTCTTCTCGATCGACGAGGGGTGGGTAAGACGCGAGCTTCGGCGGCCGAGGACGGCTCCACTTATCAGTTCAATTGCCGAGCGGGAGCGGGAGATGATCGAAGCTGCGCTGGCGGAAAGTGAGGGGCGCGTTTCTGGACCGTCGGGGGCCGCTGCGAAGCTGGGAATCCCACGTCAGACTCTGGACTCGAAGATCGCGAGCCTGCAAATCAACAAAGTGCTTTTCAAGTCACGGCGAAACGGAACGCCTGCCATGCCGCAAGTCAATACGGGTGATCTCGATGTCGAATAACGTAATTGATTGCGGCGTAGCTCTCGTGTCTCTTGTGGTTCTAATGTTCATCCTCAACCGGCTGGGGTTGATCGCGTGGTTTTTGTGGGTCAGTCGCCGCAAGGACCCAAATCAAGACTCCTCCGCCAGGAAATATTGGAGCTCGCACGAGTAGTCGGCAAAGCGCGCGCCCCGCGCCGCACGATTCGTTCCTGCCACTCCCCAGTTCTGGCCGCGTATTTCTGACGGGTCGGCATTGCTAAAGACTTCAGCATCTCTCCTCATACTAACTCCTCCCGTTTCAATGCCGCGCTGTGGACGTTGGATTGCACCTCTAGCGGAATCGGCGGATAGCCGAATGCAAAGTTTGTGAGGAGGAAGTGATGCAAAAGAACTTGATGCAAAGAATTTCAATGTTCTTATTTGTTGTCCTCAGCCTGCTTCCCATGCAGGCTCAGGATGGCAGTTCAACAGCAACCAGCCCTGTTCAGATGACGGTCACGGTTCGCGTGCTCGGCAAGAACAAACGAATGCCCGAAGTCAATCGCGAGGACATCATCGTAAGGCAAGGAAAAGATCGACTGCAGGTCACCGGGTGGACTCCGCTCAGCGGTGACAGCAGCCCGCTCGATCTGTTCGTCCTGATCGACGACGCCGCGCGGACGAGCGTGAGTTCCCAGTTCGGCGACTTGCGCGAGTTTGTCTATTCTTTGCCGAAGACGACTGCGGTGGGCGTGGGATACATGCGCAATGGCACCGTTCAAGTTGCGCAGGACCTGACAACCGATCACCGGCAGGCAGCGAAGGCTCTCCGAATTCCTCTGGGCTCGCCGGGGGTTTACGGCAGTCCGTACCTGTCGGCAATCGATCTAATGAAGCGGTGGCCCGAAAACTCGAATCGGCGCGAGATCGTCATGGTCACAGATGGCATCGATCGACTTCATGGCTGGGCGCACCGTAGGGGCCTCGGTCCCATCAGCCCTGACGTCAGTGCAGCCAGCACGGTTGCTCAGCGTACTGGAACGATCATCCACAGCATCTATACGCGCGGTGTTGGATGGCGTGGAAACAATTACTGGCAGGTTACGAACGGCCAGAACGCCATGGCGAAGCTCGCAGATGAAACGGGTGGCGAGTCCTTTTTCTTGGGCGTTGGCCAACCGGTTAGCTTCCGGCCATACCTGGATCGTTTGCAGACCAGCCTCGACAACCGCTACAGACTCGAATTCAACGCTGTGCCTGGCAAAAAGCCAGGACTGCAGTATGTGAAGCTGACCACCGAAGTCGCGGGTATCGAACTCGACTCGGCTGACAGTGTCTGGGTGGCTGCTCGGTAATCCTTCCATCGACGGGTTTCTTCGGAGTAGCAGCACTTAGCTCCGAAGAGGCCCGTCCTTTTCCTCGATTCGCTCCTCCTCATCTGTTCATACAGTTTTGCTTGCGCCTGGTCCTCTTCTCGAGAATCCGCTGCTCTCTTCTACGAGCACTTCAACAATTCTGATCCTTCAGCATTTCTGGGGCGTTCAGCGTGTGTCGTTGGCGTAAGTCGCGCAGATTCAGCAAATGGAGTTGGCTCGGCGATTGCATCTTCTCATCGTGTCTGACGTGAGCGAATGAAGATCACGACGACGTGCGAGGTTCCCATGAAGTGCAAACAAAAGTTCGCAACCGACAAGCGAGATTCTTTGAGCAGCAATCGCGCAGCTAGTGAAATCGACACGAACGGTTCGGGGCATACAATTCCGCGCAGACGCTCGGCGGCCCTCGAGGAGATTTGGCGAACTCATTCCAAGCAGATTCTTCGAGTCACGCAGCGCATTACGAACAATCGTGAGGACGCCGAGGATGCGCTGCAGGACTCCTTCCTGCGAGCCCATGTTCACCTGCACGACTTTGACGGCCGTTCCAGTATCGGCACGTGGCTCACGCAGATCGCGATTAATTCGGCGCTCGTGATCCTTCGCAAGCGTGCCGGCGCCGCACTGGTTTCCATCGATAGCGTGGGGACTCCCGGCGCCGAGTCCTACGGACTAATCCCTGCCGACCATGCACCGAGCCCCGAGGCGCAATACGCGAATCTGGAGGTGCAGGCGATTGTCAGACCGGCGATCGGGACATTGCGGCCCTCGATTCGTCGAGCTCTCGAACTCCAAACCCTGGAAGAGCGATCAGTCAGGGGAATAGCAGAAAGCATGAGCATCTCTGTCCCTGCCGTCAAGTCACGGGCCTTTCACGCGAGGGCTGCCTTGCGGCAGTCTCTGCAAGCGAGACTCAGCCGCCGCTCCGGCGCCACCAGAGGCCTTCAACTATCGGCGGTGTAAGCCGGGAAATCGCTGTCAGGAGCACGCGATCATGTCGAGATTTCAAAAGTCGATCAGCGGCATGAGTGGAACCTCGGAACACCCTATGACGAGCCCAGGTCGCAAGCGAAGGGCCCTGATCTGGATCGAACGAATTCTGCTCATATCAGGGTTGGCTCTGGTCGGCTTTTACGGTGCAGCCCGCATGGAAAGCTGGCTCACGTCTCGCGCGGCACTCAAGCACTTTGCTGCAGACGAGGCAATGGCTCAGCCACGCAAGAATGACCTCACCACAAATGTCGACAGCGGTTCTTCCGAGCAACTCGAACTGCCCAGTGTCGACTTCAGTCTTTGGGGCGAACACCGGGTCAACGCCTACAGACAGAACATTGGCAAACATCCTGAAGCTCCACTGGCGGTGCTGCGGATTCCCAAGATTTCTCTTGAGGCCCCGCTTCTTGACGGCACCGACGATTTGACCCTGAACCACGCGGTCGGACGGATTGCGGGTACATCCCTTCCCGGCGAGCCCGGCAACATCGGCATCGCCGGCCATCGGGACGGATTTTTTCGCGGACTAAAAGATGTACGCGTCGGTGACGCCATCGAGCTGAAGACGCTGAAGGGAACGGACACTTACATCGTGGATCAAATCCAGATTGTCTCGCCGCGCCAGGTGGAAGTGCTGCGGCCGACGTCCGTTCCTTCACTCACGCTCGTTACTTGCTACCCGTTCTATTTCTTCGGGAGCGCACCGCAACGCTACATCGTAACGGCTTCTCTCTTACCAGAGAAAAACGGCGGATCTGAGACCTTGGATCTCGGCGCGCCGGCAACTGCAAATAACTCAACAAGGAGAAAACAGATGAACCTCTTCAAGAAAGCAACCTTCATGAACAAGGGAGCCGGCGCGATCCTTTTGGCTTTGGTGGCCTTCGGAACGGCCGCGGCTCAGGACTCAACGGTTACAACCATCGCTCATGGACAACCCTCATTCGACACTCAGGTGAAGAATGCGGAAATCGTCTATGTGGAAGGCAACGATCTGGTGCTCAAACTGGAGAACGGCCGGGTCGAGCACTTGGTTGTCCCTAACAGCGACCGATTCACCATCGACGGCGAGCAGGTCAGCGTGCATGAGCTTGTTCCCGGAACGAAGCTGACTCAAACCATCACCACTACCACCACGCCGCGCTACGTCAACTCCGTCCGAACGATCGAGGGGAAAGTCTGGCATGTCAGTGCTCCAAAGTCGCTGATTCTGAGCTTGCCGGACAACAGCAATCAGGTCTTCAACGTTCCCGATCACGCTAAGTTCACGATCGAGGGTCGCCAAAAGTCAGTTTTCGATCTGAAGAAAGGAATGAAAATCAAGGCAACCATTGTCACTGACGAGGAGCACACCATCGTCGAGAGCAACAAGGTGGCTTTCGGCCAGGCGCCGCAGATTACCATGCCGCGCGCAACGGGTGTTCTGCTGTTTCTCATACCCAGCCAGCCACAAGTCACGCTGGCCAGCGCCGAACAACCTGCAGACATGCTGCCAGAAACCGGTAGTTCGCTCCCGCTGGTGGGATTGATGGGCACATTGGCAATCGCAATGTCGCTCGGACTGTGGGCCGTTCGACGGGCCCGCACGATCTGATGTTTGCCGAACGGCCCGTCCGGCGGCGATTGAGCGGGGCGGGCCTTTCTTACTAAGGATGATTAAAGGGCTAGACAACAGCAAAGGAGATGTCTATGAAAACCATACTGATTACCGGCTGCTCCTCAGGCTACGGCCTTGAATCGGCCCGCTATTTCCTATCGAGAGACTGGAACGTCATCGCAACCATGCGGACCCCCCGTGAAGGCGCTCTGCCGCGCGCGCAGTCGCTGCGTATCCTCTCGTTGGACGTGACGGATGAAAAAAGCATCGCCGCGGCCATCAAAGCGGCCGGTCCGATTGATGTCCTCGTCAACAATGCCGGCATCGGCGTCGTCGGAGCATTCGAAGTGACGCCTCTGTCGCACATTCGCAAGGTCTTCGAGACTAACACCTTCGGCGTGATGGCGATGACCCAGGCCGTGATCCCGCAGATGCGCGAGCGGCGATCCGGCGTGATTGTGAATGTCACGTCCAGCACAACCTTGGCACCCTTCCCGTTGGCAGCAGCTTATACCGCCAGCAAACAGGCCATCTTGGGCTTCACCGGTTCGCTGGCTCACGAGCTTGGGCATTTCAACATTCAGGCGAAGCTGGTCGAACCCGGATACGCTCCCACGACGAGGTTCACGCAGAATACCGAGGTTCGCGTCGAAGACCTCATTCCGAGGGCCTATGCCGACTTCGCTGCTCCGATTTTCGCGGAGTTTGCGCGACCGGCTTTGACTACGAAGGAAAGCGATGTGGCCGAGGCCGTATGGCTGGCCGTGAACGACACTTCCGGGAAGCTCCGTTTCCCCGCCGGAGCGGATGCGGTAGCTCTTTCACACGACGCGCGATAAATGTCACCCGCCCGTTCGGGAAGATCTGGCAGGACGGGCCTTTTTCTCCAACACTTATACAACACTACTGAAGACTCAAGGACATTCCCATGGAACCGAATCCCGTACCTTTTCGCGATCTCACCTACATATTCGTGGCCGCCGTTCTTGTTGGCCTGGTAGCGTGGCGTCTTCGCTTGCCCCTGATCATCGGTTTTGTTCTGGGAGGAATCGCGATCAGCCCGTTCACTCCGGGTCCGCATCTTTCCGATCTGCACACCTTTGAATTGCTGGCCGAAGTCGGCGTGGTGCTGCTGATGTTCTCGATTGGAGTCGAGTTCTCCATCCCGGATCTGATGCGCGTGAAATGGGTTGCACTCATCGGAGGCCCCATCGGCATCCTGATCATGATGGCCATCGCGATTGTAACCGGTAGGTTCTTCGGATGGAGCACCACGGAGGGCTTCGCGATTGGAGCGGCAGTTTCGGTGGCGAGCACGATGGTACTCGCGCGCCTGTTGAGCGATACAGGAAGACTGGCCACCACTTACGGACGCGTAATGATCGCCATCACTCTCGTGGAAGATCTCGCCGTAATCTGCATGACGGTGGTGATCCCGGTCTTCGGCAGCGCCCAGCGCGGTGGCTTGCTGATGGCAGCCTGGGTTCTCGGCAAGGCTGTCCTCTTGCTAATTCCGCTGGTCTATCTCGCCATAAAAGTGATTCCGCCGTTTCTGCGTCGAGTCAAGAGAACCTGTAACTCGGAACTTCTCCTGCTGGTTGCGATTGCCATTTGCCTCGGGACGGCTGCGCTGGCCCAAGCAGTCGGATTCTCCGTCGCACTTGGAGCATTTCTCGCCGGTGTATCCATCAGTAGCCTGCCTGAGCTTCACGATGCTCACACTCAACTGGTTCCCCTGCGGGATGCCTTCGTGGCACTCTTCTTCGTTTCGCTCGGGACGCTGATTGATCCCGCGGTGCTCTTGCATAGCCTGCCGCTCCTAGGATTCATGCTGCTGCTCATTGTCGGCGGCAAGTTTCTAGTCTGGAGCATGGTCGTGTGGCTCTTCCGCTATCCGCCGAGGACAGCAATCCTCGTGGCTGCGGGGCTGACGCAGATTGGCGAGCTCTCGTTCGTGGTGATGCAGGCCGCGCGCTCCGCAGGGATGGTGGCTGAGAATGTTTTCAGCACGGTGATCGCTGCATCGTTGATCTCGATATTGCTCAATGTATTTATCGTGCGCGGCACGTTTGCTTGGCTAGGAAGGGGTACTCCCGAACCGGGCTTGATCACTACCAAAAACGAGGTATTGGTGCCAGCGATTCAGTGAGTCAAAGGCGGCTCGGACTCAACGCCCCAGCGGTCCAGAAGCCTGCTTCTCGGGAAGCGCTGGTACCATGGGTGCGGGATTGAGGGTAGAATCTCTTCTATGGCGAAGCAAGCGCAACCACGGGTCGGGATCCTCCAGGGAACACTGGAGATGCTCATCCTGAGGACGCTTCTCTATGGGCCTGCTCACGGTCACCAGATCGGCAAGCACATTCAGACCACAAATGAATTCTTGCGTGCGGCCCGGACTATCGGCAACTTGGAGACAACGCCTATGGTGCCGCCATCCGTGAAGAGATTGAGGCGACGACCGGACGCAAATGCTCGCTCGGTGCGCTCTACACAACCATCGATCGGCTGGAAACGAAGGGTCTATTGAAAACGTGGATGGGGGATGCCACTCCGCAGCGGGGCGGCCGAGCCAAGCGGATGGTTCGTGTGACCCCGATTGGTGAGGGGTACACTACTTCTTAGTTTAGTCTTGACGACCTCGAACCATAAGGCAGCCTCGGGCGCCGAACTTCGATCTTGGGAGGACATGTACGAATGTTGAATCGCAGAACTTTCCTGAAAGTGGCGGGCTCGGCAACTGCAGGGACAGTCTTCGGAGGAAAGGTGCACGCGCTGGCAGCGGCTCAGGCCGGACCTCCCGCGCCGATTTCTGCCAACGATCACATTCAGATCGCGCTGATCGGGGCGGGTGGTCAGGGCCAGGGCGATACGAAGACTGCGCTCCAGGTTCCGGGCATAAAGCTCGTGGCCGTCGCGGACTGTTACGACGGCCGTCTCGAGCACAGCAAAGAACTCTGGGGCAACGACATCTTCACGACCCGAGACTACCGGGAGGTCCTATCTCGTAAGGACATTGACGCCGTCATTGTGGGCACGCCCGATCATTGGCATAAACAGGTCTCCGTGGACGCGATGAAGGCGGGCAAAGACGTCTATTGCGAGAAGCCGATGATCCATGTCTATGCCGACGGGCCAGAGATGATCGATACCGCCCGCGCCACCAACCGCATCCTCCAGATTGGAAGCCAGCGCGTCAGTTCCATCATCTATGCCAGGGCCAAGGAGTTGCTCGCATCCGGCGCCATCGGCCAGCTCAACATGGTCACCGCCCGCTGGGACCGTAATTCGTCCATGGGCGCGTGGAACTACACGGTTCCTCTGGATGCCTCGCCCGAAACCTGCCACTGGGAACGATTCCTCGGGACGGCGCCCAGGATTCCCTTCAACGCAGAACATTTTTTCCAGTGGCGCAAGTGGAAAGCCTACGGAACCGGAGTTGCGGGAGACCTCTTCGTTCACCTGTTCAGCGGGACCCACTTCATTACGGGGACCCACGGTCCGACTCGCGCCATGGCCACCGGAGGCCTGCGCTTCTGGAAAGACGGCCGGGACGCCAACGATGTCTTGCTCGGCCTATTTGACTACCGGGAAGGGTTCAATCTGAGCCTGCGCGTCAACTTCGTGGACGGAGGCGAGGAGAGCGAGGGCCTGATCTTCACCGGCTCGGAAGGCACGATGGAGATTGCCTGGAACACGGTTACCATCAGCCGCGCGCCGCGCGCACCGGAACCCGGCTACACGATCGAAAGCTTCACCGAAGCGATGCAAAAGCGGGTGCTCGAAAGCTACCGCCAGAAATATCCGGTCCGGCATCCTTCGGGGCTGCCCTCGACGGCGTACGAGAAATATGCCGCTCCCGAGGGCTATAGCGACAGCTACGACCACTTCAGCAATTTCTTTGCGGCAGTTCGTTCGCGGCGTCCGGTGGTGGAGGATGCGGTGTTCGGCTTCCGCGCCGCCGGCGCGGCGCTGCTCGCCAATCTCAGCGTCGAGCGCGGTGTCGTGGTGAAGTGGGACCCCGACTCCATGAGGCTCGTCGCGTAGAGAGTTCGACGCACTCTTCGACTGCGTTGCAGACAAGCCAACCGTATGGAGAATTAAATTATTTGTTAAACCGACAGTTTCTCAGGCGCAAACTTCGCCAGCTTGCGCCGATGTTTCGGATTCCGCGCACAAAGCATCGCGTAGAGATGTGGCCAATACTCCGACACAAGTAAAACCGCCACGCCCCTGCACATTCGCTCGGATGAACGATGCTGTACGCGCGATTTCAAATCCGAAGTTTTAATTTTCTTATCGTTCAAGTTGAGCGACCTCCGATAAGCTGGAAAAGAATCTCTCCCCATCGCGGCCAACCTGTCGAACTGCGCCCCGCTGTGAGTTGACGCCGCGGCAGAACGAAGACGGTTGTCTGCCGAGCCGCTTCCTGGCTTGACACCGACGTGTGGCTTGACACAGGATAGCGACTTGTTTGAAGCGTTTCAGCTGTGCCAATCTCGTGACGCTTCTGGGATCGATCGCGGCCCCCTGGATCAACCAGTGGGGGCTCGGACGCGAATACGAGAGAGTTCGTAGGCGTTCAAGGGTGTCCTCGCCGGCGACAAACATTACGAGGCCACCAGGAGGAGAGACGGTCATGCATCGAAAGCGCTGGTCAGCGTATGGTTTGCTTTGCGTTTGTTTTCTTTCGGTGCGCCTGTTCGCGCAGTCTTCCGGGTCCTTCACCGGCACTGTTCTCGACGATACCGGCGCAGTGGTCGTCGGAGCTCAGGTTTCGGTGAGCGATCCCTCCACGGGCTTTCGTCGGAGCACCGTCACCAACGCGGACGGTAACTATTTCGTCGGCGGTCTCGGAGCCGGCACTTACGTCATCACCATCACGATGCCCGGCTTTCAGAAATTTGAGGCCAGGAAGGTGATTCTCCGCGTGGGAGAGAAACTTCGAGTGGACACGAAGCTTGTTATTGGCAAGGTGACCAGCGAGATTGTCGTGGAGGGAAACGCAGCCGGCAAGGTTGAGACCCAGTCCTCTGAATTGGCCGGTACCATCACCGGCGAACAGATTAGTCAGCTGGAGTTAAACGGGCGCGATTTCACCACGCTCATCAAGCTTATCCCGGGAGTTAGCGATCAGACCGGGCAGGACGACGGAACCGTTGGACCGAACGGCAGCGTTTCTTACGCCGTCAATGGCGGCCGCACCGAGTTTAACAATTGGGAGATTGATGGTGGAGAAATTCTCGATAGCGGCAGCAACGCCAATATCAATGTCTACCCGAATATCGACGCACTTGCCGAAGTTCGAGTCCTAACTTCTACCTACGGGGCGCAGTACGGTCGCAACGGATCCGGGACCATTGAGGCGGTCACCAAGTCCGGCACCAATCAGTTCCACGGCGAGGCCTTTGAGTTCATCCGTAACGCGGCCTTCAACGCCCATAATTATTTTGACTTGCCCGGACAGGATAAAGCCTACTACAACAAAAATGATTTTGGATACATCCTGGGCGGCCCTATCAAGAAGGACAAACTGTTTTTCTTCTGGTCACAGGAATTTCGCAGGGAAAATGTTCCGTACGTCTATATCAACCCCACCGTATATCTTCCCACGGCCGACGAGCGCGCGGGGAATTTCAACGACGTATGTCCGACTGCCGGCACTCCCTTTGCGAGAGTAGGCTCCAGTCCCGCCATCCCCAATGAGATCGTGAACTACAACTGCCCCGCATACGCGGTGACAGGTCAGGATCAGAATGGCAACAATCTGTATGTCGGTTTTCCCAATAACACGCTTCCTTCCAATCTCATGGATTCTGTCAATACCGACCCGATCGTTGCAAACCTTCCTCTGCCCAATGACGGGCACAATTTTGTTGGAACGTTTGCCGCGCCCATCAACTGGCATGAGGAACTGATTAAGGTCGACGATAATATCAATTCCAAATTCCGGGCGAACATTCGCTTTATCCATGATTCGTGGACGCAGGCCTTCCCTATTTCGCCCTGGTCGAGTTCCAGCGTGCCAGCGATCGGCGGGACGCTGCAGGGTCCCGGCGTTAGCGCGGTGATGGCTTTGACGGCTACGATGTCTCCCACGTTGATGAATGAGTTTGTCTTCAGCTATGGAGCCAATCACCTGCATCTCTTCAATACGGGAAGCGGCTGGAAGCGTCCAGCGAGCATGACCATGACGGGGATTTTTGAAAACGGCTTTAACGGAACGATTCCATCCTTTGGTGTTGGGGGCGAAGGCAACTTCCAATTCGGCGTCGATCCCGGCTACTTGCCCTGGAATAACTCGAACCCAACCTATGCCTACCATGACACTTTGACCTGGACCACAGGAAAACACAACATGCAGTTCGGGGCCTACTTCGCGGCCATCCAAAAAAACGAGATGGCGGGAGAAGAACCGAATGGGAGCCTCGGCTTTTATTCGGATCCAAACACTGCCTACGATCAGACCAATAATTCTGGGGGGCCGTACTCCAGCACTGGCAATGGCTTCGCGGATTTGTTGTTGGGGTATGTGAATTCTTTCGCTCAACCGAACCGAAACCTGAAATATTATGAGCGCTACAAAGTGCTGGAGCCGTTCTTGCAGGACGATTGGCGAGTAACTAAGAAGCTCACGCTGAACCTGGGTGTAAGAGTAAGCCTATACGGCAGCTACTACGAGAGGTATGGGAACTCTTACAATTTTGTGCCGTCTGCTTACGTTGCAGCCAATGCGCCCACGTTTAATCCTGACGGGTCATTGAATTTTGGCCCGGGACAGAGTGTCGAAAACATGACCGGAATGGTGCACTGTGGCGTTAACGGAGTGCGTCGCAGTTGCATGTCCGATCATTTATTCAACCCGGCGCCCCGCATCGGTTTCGCTTTTGATCCGAAGGGGAACGGAAAAACGGCGATTCGCGGGGGCTACGGTATCTTCTTCGAACACGCGAACGGGAACGACGCCAATACCGAGTCGCTGGAAGGGAATCCTCCCGGGATCATCGCGCCCGTGCAATTTTTCATATCGGGCTATACTAATCTTGGCGGTGCATCGGCCGGCGGCGGCCCGGAACTGTTCCCGTTGGGTGGCGGCGTGAGCCAGTTGACCTCCATTACCACCGTGACGCAGTGGCCTTATGTGCAGCAATACCATGTTGACATCCAACGGGAATTGGCTCGCAATACTTTGTTGACCGTCGCTTATGTGGGCAGCAAAGGAACTCATCTCTCACGGCAACTGGATCGCAATCAGATTCCTTCCACTCCCGCCAATCAGAATCCGTTTATGCCGGGGCAAATCATTACCAGCAATGAATGCACCAACCTATCAAACGGCTATAACTTCCTCGATAACGGAACTCCCGTTACTGGCCAGGCTCTGCTCAATCTCAACAACGCGTGCGGCAACTTAGATACAGATATGTTTCGTCCTTACCTGGGTTACGACTCGATCTATGGCATCATCGGGGGAGCGAACTCAAGTTATAACGCGCTCCAAGTGTCAGGCAGGCGAAATGCAGGTGGACTTCAGCTCACGCTGGCTTACACTTATAGCCACTCGATTGACGATTCTTCCGACCGGTATGACAGTACATTTGTCGATTCTTATAACCTGAATTCTTATCGCGCCAGTTCCAACTACGATCAGCGCCACATCTTTACGGTCAGCTACATTTACAATTTGCCGATTTTCGAACATGCCAAAGGCTTGCGGGGATCGATGCTGGGAGGCTGGCAGCTATCGGGTATCACGACGGCTCAGACAGGAGAGCCGGCCAGCATTATTAATGGCGGCACCTATGACAACGCTGGGGTCGGGAATAGCGTGGGCTCGGGTTCCTTCGCCGACCTGGTGGGAGATCCGCACGGTCCCAAACCCAGCTTCACTCCGGTGTCTGGCATTGTGTATGGTCCATTGCTCTACAATCCCGCAGCTTACTCGCAACCCACGGGTCTCACTTTTGGCGACTCGGGCCGCAATTCTCTGATCGGACCGGGCCGTCTCAATTTCGACATGGGATTATTCAAGCACTTCAAAATCGGGGAGTCGAAGGCGATCGAGTTCCGTGCCGAGGCGTTCAACGTGTTCAACCACCCGCAATGGACCGGCGTAAACAACAATTCTTGCGGGTATGAGGTAAACTCGGGCGCTCCCGATTGCGTGAATGGCAGCAGCGACCCCAACAATCCGGAGGTTCCCAGTAGTTTTCTGCACCCCAGTGGAGCGCACAACGGACGCATCGGAGAGTTCGGCTTGAAAATCATGTTCTGATCTCTCCGAAGGGGCGATCCAACCGTGCGTCCATGGTCTAAGCCATACGTCGGACCGTCCGAGAACCGTAAGACTTCTCCATTTTCGCGATCGCGACGGATCCGCCTGGCTCAAGAAAAGCGCGAAGAAGTTCAGGCGAAAGAACGTCCTGGCTAGAGTGGCGCAGTTCTTCCTGTGCCTGTTCGCGGCTCGCCACCAGTTCCTGCAGCCTGGCCAGAGGGATGCTGGCTTCGAGTTTAGATTGATCGGATTGCGCCAGCACAGAAGAGACGAGCAAGCAAACCGTGACGAAGCAATGGCCGGAATTCATGATCATTCAGTCACCTTAGTGCTCGCAGATGTTCCGCTGGAGTGGATGCAGGCCATCATCGACCTGACTTTTGAGGAGTATCGCCCCAATCGCTCCATACGACGGAACCTTCGCACACCCTTGACTAAGACGTAGAGGCTCAACGCAGCAGCTAACAGCATTAAAGGACAATGGAAATAATCGAGGCTCGTGCGCGGTGGTTGCGGGCCATGCAGATTAGGCTTCTAAAATTCCACTAGCTAAGAAAGACCAAAATATGAGCTAGCCGCATCGGACACGAGTTGAGGCGGCGATCACCCGAAGAGGTCTCAACCACTTCAATTCCACTTGGGGCTTTGCTCTTTGGGCGACTTTCGTTTCTTCGCTGCCTTTCGCCCGTCCTGGGCCCACTTCAGGGCGGTCTCAGCATCGTGAAAGTTCTTGTTGATCACGAGCGCGGATTGAAGATTCACAATGGCTTGATCCCACTGACCTAAGCGGCCGTAGGAGATGCCAATGCCCCAGTAGGCCGTTGCCGGGTCTGCCTTTAGAGAGATGGCGATCTGAGCCTGGGTGATGCTCTCCTGATAATTGCCGGCCTGGTACGCCAGGCGCGCTTTATTCAGCGGAATATAGTTTCTCAGTGTTTGCACGTCTGGAACGGGCAGGTAAGGTTCAGCTGCCTTGGCGACCTGGAGAATCTCCGGTTCCATGGAGCGCACACAGATCGCCCCGGGGTACGCCTGCGTCATTTCTTCGGTGCGAAGCGGATTCCAATCAGCCGATTTTAGGGCGGCTTCCCATGCGGAGTTTGAATCCGATTGCGGCAGAGAGGCCTTTGTGACTTCTACCAGCGAGAGGAATTCATCCGGGATCGGCATCAGATCGACTTTCCATGCAGATTTTGAATCGGCCTGCGATGGAGTTGCGGTCCAAATCGTTATTGGCTGGTCAAAGAGGTTAATTCCGCCTTTCAAGGACAGCGCAACGTATTTCGCCCCGGGCGAAAGATCCTGGTCTCTGCAACCCCCGTGTATGGCGACATCAGCAGCAGGGCATACAGGGAGGGGATTCACCCGGATCACTACGATCGCAGCCTTAACTTCATCCAGGGTTGGGACGCGCCAGCCAGCGAAGCCGCCCGTATGCAGAGAGGCGCAATAATCGCTCGCTTGTTGCCAGTTCAATCCAATGAAGTACTGGGATCTTCTGAGGATCACGACTTTGGGGTAGGTGGATGGACCGGCGTGAACTTGCCCGGTCCACATAAGGCCTGTGGAAGCGTCAGCCCACCAGGTGGTCGGATCCCTTGTCCACTGCTGGGCGTAGGTGGGAATCAGCCGGTACTGGGCTTGGCTCACTTGAGTGCAGGACACAGCAAGGCATAAAAGCGCGAGTGCGGCGTTGAGAGCGGATTTCAAGACTGCCATAGGGTTCTCCCGGTGGTGAGCCTTGGCGGCTCGGCGAAGTTCACTTCCACTGCGGTGGTTGATCTTTCACCGGCTTGCCGCTCTTGGCGGCTTTCTGGCTGTCCTTGACCCACTTCATGGCTGTCTTCGCATCGCTGTAGTTCTTGTCGATCTTGAGTGCGGATTCGAGACTCGAAGTGGCCTGATCCCACTGACCCAGCATGCCGTGCGAGATGCCGATGCCCCAGTAGGCCGACGCCAGATCCGGCTTGACCGCTAGTGCATTCTGAGCCTCGGCGATAGCGTCCTGATATTGACCGGCGTGAAAGGCCTGACGCGCCTTGTTGAGCGGAACATTGGCCTTCAGCGTTAGCAGATCGGGAACCGGATGGCTGACTTCGGCGTCCTTGGCGATCTGGAGCAGATTGGCATCCATGGATCGCACGCAGAGGACGGCATTGCGATCCGATACCTTCGAGATGCGTTCATGGGCGTTGGCTCGGCTCGGATCCAGAACTGTTCCCCATTGTTTTGGCTTAAACAAGAGCCCGAAGACATCGGGTGGGCCCATAAACACCGACACGTACTGTTGCTCGCCGGCTGGAGTCGTGGTCCAGATACGTGTGGTTTCGGTGGTCGAAATTCCGCCTTTCATGGCCAGGGAATCGTAGGTTTGATCGAAGCCGTCTTTATCCGTCAAGGTGACTGGGTAAAAGTATTCAGCGCCCCGCATCTCTTCGAGCGTGGGAAGCCGCCAGCCGGAGAAGCCGCCAAGCGTGAGAGACGAGCAATAGCTGCCGGCATCATTCCAATTCATGGCGCCCCGCAGTTGGTAAGAGGACTGTCCAGTCCACATCTGGCCGGTCGATGGGTCGGGCCACCAAGTGGTGGGTACTTTGGGCGTTTCACCACCGCCAAGTTGCACACCCCCAACCAAGAAGCACAAGAGAAATGGCAACGCTCCAAAACGCTTTCTCAAGACTGACATAAAGACGGTCCAATTATCGCCAACCCGTGACGGGCAGAGGCCACTTCAATTTTGCCAGAAGTTGCATTTGCTAAAGCGTGATCCGACTCACGGGCGCCTGTGATTGTCAGCCATATGCGCCGCCCTTTGGGGGGACAGTCCGGAAAGGCACGGGGGGTTGGGTGGTTGACGTTAACAGGGAGTTTACAGTCATTGAGCGTCTGTCAGCCCCGGCTGGCTGTCCAATGGGCCATCCACAAAGGTAATTAGCCACGGGGAGGATCGCATCCAATAATTGAAGATGCGATGGCGAAGATCATTTCTAGAGAACTGTTGTCATCTTTCAAGGTGTTCGCTGCCGCCCTGCTGTTCCTGAATGCCGGGGCTGCTTTTTCGACCGATAAGCTCATCGCCCTTACTTTCGACGATGGCCCGCGACCCTATGTTTTGTTTGGCACCAAGGGTGAGCACCCGGGTCCGAGTTTGCTGAACGTGCTCGACGCAAATGGCGTGAAGGCCACGTTTTTTGTCGTGGGATGGCGGCTCTCTCCGAGGACCTGGGGAGATCGGCGTTACGAAGAGAATGTGGGAATCACCTGCATCGACGCGGCCGAGCAATTGGTGCGGCGCGGTTTCGAACTGGAAGACCACACCTATAGCCACATCGAACTGCGCGGCGCCGAGCGGAAGCGCGGAGAACAGTGGGTGATCGGCGACGTGAATCGAGGCGCGGCAGCCATCAAGGCGGTCACCGGCACGCAGCCGCACTACCTTCGTCCTCCTGACTGGATCATTTCCGACGATGCCCGCCACGATCTCGAGCGGCAGGGCTATCATCTGCTGACCATCTCGCAGGAGAACCCCGTTGCGCTGCGTGACGTGAACTCGCTCGATTATTTGTGCGCCAGAAAAGCCAGCGACTGCCCTAAGCCTTCTCTGGCGGATGCCGTCTTGAAGCAGGTGGAACAGCGGGAAAGGCGCGGAGTGTACACCCACATTCTCGCCTTCCATGAGTTGTCGACGACCACGGCGATGATGCCGGAACTGATCGCAACTCTGAAAGCGCGAGGCTACCGCTTCGTGACCCTAAGTGAGTACATGCGACTGGTGGGAACCAAACCCTAGTCGAAAAATCAAAGAAATAAAGATCGAGGAAATTAAAGCGAGGGGCGGAGGCGCGCGAGGCCGTCCCTCGGTTAAGGCCGGTTATGGCGGATCGTTAAGACCGGTTATGTTGGATCGATTTATGCTGGATCGATCGCACTGACGCGAATCATGCCAGTGGAGGCATCGAAGATGCCGGTTACTTTCACGTCCTTGTTGACGAACTCCTGAGCCTTCTGTTGATCGTCCAGCTGGTAGGTCGTCTTGCCATCCTGATCGGAAAGAACCAGCGCATTCAGTGCTTCACAATTTTTCCGGCGAACGTTTTCGTTTCCGCTGCGGGCTTTTGATTGTCAGGCTGTTGCATCTGGTCATGAGCCGACGCAGCGTTGTAGGGTTTCGAGTTTTGTGCGGTTGCTGCCAGATAACCCAGTCCGGCTATCAGAAGAACCGCCGGAAACACTGTGCGTAGTAAGTTTCCGAACTTCTTCATGGGAGTCTCCTTGCAGAGCGATTTGTTGTATCGAGGACGATGCAACTACTCTGCCAACACGAAGACGTTTCGCTAAGTCGCTTATGTCCCTCACTTAGCGAGACATGGGAAAAGTAGCACAGTGCAAAGATGGCGGGGTCGAGAGGAATTTGTTCCACCGCGCCTGCCTGTTGGACAGTAACCGAGGGTGTCGGTAGCTCGACTGCCATCGACGACCGTCGTATCCGACTTGACAGCGCATTTGGTGCGTCGAGGTTCCGTCGGTCTTCGAGACTTCTCGCAAATGATTGATTGAGAATGGCAATGCCCCTCCCGAATCTGACGGCCAACCAGATTCGTGCGTGGAATCCAGCGTGCAAGCTCCATTCGGAACGGACGCCGAAGCAGAAGCAGATGAATGATCGGCCTCCGAATTCTGATCAGGAGAATGAATCGATGAAGAAGCTTAGTGGTCTTATGCTGGATGGGGAAAACGTCTATAACTGGGTCAGCCGGTCGACAGCTTCCGACACGTCGTCTTTGGGGTGAGGAAGGCAGAGTTTTCTCGCCGAGAAAGGAAAAATGCACCCAGATCGACGACGGCCGGAAGACGCATCGAGCGAATCGCCGGCGGAAAATGGAGGCTGCAAATGGAAAAAAGAAAACTCGGCAACAGTGATCTCTTCATTACTCCGATCGGCATCGGAGCATGGGCCATGGGTGGAAGCGGGTGGACCTGGAGTTGGGGCCCGCAGAACGATAACGACTCCCTGGCAGCAATTCATGACGCACTTGATCGCGGCATCAATTGGATCGACACTGCTGCGGTCTACGGGCTCGGGCATTCTGAAGAAGTGGTGAAGCAAGCGCTGCACGGCCGCATTCAACGTCCATACCTCTTTACGAAGTGTGAGCGGACGTGGGATGCGAACGGAAAGATCGGCGGAACGCTGAAGGCGGAATCCATTCGCCGTGAGTGCGAAGACAGCCTGCGCCGGCTGGGCGTGGATGTAATCGATCTCTACCAGATTCACTGGCCGGAGCCGGACGCGGACATCGAAGAGGGCTGGACCGAGATGGCGCGACTCAAGGAGGTAGGCAAAGTGCGTCATATCGGTGTGTCGAATTTCAATGTGACACAAATGAAACGCGCGGCGGCGATCGCGCCGATCACGTCTTTGCAGCCGCCCTACTCAATGCTGGCTCGTGGCGTGGAGCAGGCGATCCTGCCATTCGCTCTGCAAAACAACATCGGCGTGATCGTCTACTCACCCATGTATTCCGGCCTGTTGAGCGGGGGAATGACGCGGCAGCGCATCGCTTCCTTGGCGGCGGAGGACTGGCGATTGAAGAATCCAAACTTCAACGAGCCCCTGCTGAGCAGGAATCTTCGGCTTGTCGAACTGCTGAAAGAAGTCGGTGCTCGAAACGGTAGAACCGCCGGAGAAGTTGCGATCGCATGGACGCTGCAAAATCCGGCAGTGACCGGCGCGATCGTCGGAATGCGGAATCCGAAGCAGGTTGCGGGCGTGATTGGAGCCGCGACGTTCCGGCTGTCGTCTGGCGAATTTGAAGAGATCGAGGCGGCGCTGCAGCAGGAAGTGGCCCTGCGCGGATAACTACACGGCCGACTGCGAGTCAAAATGGTTAAGAACGGAGCTTACGCTTCTGCGAACGGTGCGTCTAAGAGTTAGTCACGCCCGCGACGGAAGGGTCCTCCGCGATAGACCAGGGGAGCGAGAGCGAATGAAGCTGAACATTTCCGCGCAGGATACTTTCGTTCGGGACATTTTCGCGCAGGACCTGAAATATGCGCTCCGCACGCTGAGCCGCGATCGTGGCTTTACGTTCATCGCGGTCGTCATCCTGGCTCTTGCCATCGGAGCCAACATTGCCGTCTTCAGCGTGGTCAACACGCTACTGCTGCGCCCCCTGCCGTTTCCCGACTCGCGCGAACTGGTGTGGATTGCGCCGCCGCCAAGCGAATGCGGCCTGTCGTGCGACACTTACTCCGCCGACGCCTATGAGGAGTTCCGCGAACAGAGCCGCGCCTACCAGGACGTAACCGGATACATGGCCTTCAGCACCGCGGATAATCTTCGCCTGACCGGACGCGGCGAGCCGCAACCGGCCACCAGCATTGAAGTCATTGGAAACTTCTTTCAGGTTCTCGGCGTGCAGCCCGCCATGGGCCGCCTGTTCACTCCAGAAGAGGCTCGCGGCGGCTTCCATCCGGCTATTCTGCTGGCCAATGCCTACTGGCGTCAGCAATTCAATTCCGATCCGGCGATTGTAGGCAAGGTCATCGAACTGAACGGAACGCCGCTCACCGTTGTCGGCGTCTTGCCCGACAGCTTCGATTTCGGCGCGGTGTTTTCTCCCGGCGCGAAGGTCGATCTGTTCACCCCGCTCGACTTAAATCTGGAACGGAACTGGGGCAACATCGTCACCCTCATCGGCCGGCTCAAACCAGCCGCGACCGTGGCCCAGGCGCTCGACGATGCTAACCGCGTCGCGCCCAACATGTATTTCAATACGAAATATCCGGAGACGCTGGGCCGCTACAAGGGCGATCTCATTCCCGTGCCGCTGAAAGATTACGTGACGGGCAAGTTGCGGCGCTCGCTGATTGCGTTATGGTGCGCGGTGGGCGCGATTCTGCTGATCGCCGGGGTGAACCTCTCCAACCTGCTGCTGTCTCGCACCGCCGCGCGCGCCAAGGAGTTCGCGGTTCGCGGCGCTCTGGGGGCGAGCCGCGGACGCATCGTCGGCCAGTTGCTCATCGAAAGCCTGGTGCTCTCCGGCGCAGGCGCGGTGTTGGGGCTAGGACTGGCCGGGGCGTTGATCGCGTGGCTGGCGCACCAGGGATCGGTGGCGCTGCCGCTGCTTAGCACTCTGCACATCGACGGCCAGGCGCTGGGCTGGACCGTTCTGATCGCCGTCTTCACCGCCATGATGTTTGGCCTGCTTCCGGGGCTAAGAATGGCCAGCGGCAATCTCCAGGAGGTGCTCAAGGATTCGGGCGCAGGCGCGGGCCTGGGCCGCAAACATGAGCGCGTCCGCGCCGGACTCGTCGTATCTGAGGTTGCGATGGCGTGCGTGCTGCTGGTAAGCGCGGGTCTGCTGATGCGCAGCTTTCTCAAGGTGCTTGACGTTGACCTCGGATTCCAGCCCGACCGCGCCGCCTCCATCAAAGTGGACTACGACGACAACGCACCGACCAATGACGCCAGCGAGGCCAAACGCAGCGAAATCTTCCAGCAGATTCTCGCCCGCGTGGGCGCATTGCCCGGCGTCGAAGCCGCGGGCATGGCCGATTACCTTCCCCTCGGACCGAATCGCGAATGGGATATGCCTGTGCCCCAGGGAAAGACGTTCGCTCCCGGCCAATTGCCCGACCCGCTGGTCTATGTGATCACGCCGGGATTCATCCGTGCCATGGGCATTCAGCTGCACGGGCGAGACTTCACCTGGGCCGATGGGCCGCATAGCCAGAGAGTGGTGCTGATCAACGCGTCGGCCGCTCGCGTTTACTGGCCAGGTGAAGATGCAGTGGGCAAGATCCTGATGCGCGACCAAGAGGAAGACATCGTCGTCGGGGTAGTCGACGATGTCCACGAAGAAACAGTGGAGAGCGGGACAGGGTCGCAAATCTACTATCCGGTGACGCAGCAAGGACCGAACGGTGCGCAACTGGTCGTCCGCTCCAGCCTGCCGCCGGCGACCCTCGCCGCGCCGGTTCTGCGCGCACTGCGCGAGTTGAATCCGAAACAGCCTGCCGCCGAGTTCCGGCCCATCCGGACCATCGTCGACCGCGCGGTCTCGCCGCGCCGCTTCTTCATTCTGCTGGTCGCCGCGTTCGCCACTCTGGGGCTGTTGCTGGCCGCGCTCGGCATTTATGGCGTCATCTCGTACTCGGTGACCCAGCGCACCCAGGAGATCGGTATCCGCATGGCCCTGGGCGCAACCACCAGTCACGTGCAACTCGGCGTGATCGCCAGGACCCTTCGCCTCACCCTGATTGGAATTGCCACCGGAATCATTGCCTCGCTGCTGGTGGCGAGGGCGATCGCCGCACTGCTGTTCAACACGACCCCTACCGACCCGGTAACGTTTGCGGCGGTGATTCTCATGCTTGC
>Ga0181523_10001261_pt1 | contig 27132 bp, 27 predicted proteins | sample PEATcosm2014_Bin_43_FD_119752 | JGI IMG/M metagenome (GOLD analysis project Ga0181523, IMG submission 119752) | Peatland microbial communities from MTU Mesocosm Facility, Houghton, MI, USA - PEATcosm2014_Bin05_30_metaG | ecosystem: Environmental > Terrestrial > Soil > Wetlands > Peat | place... | reverse complement strand
GCCGACCTGCGCGAACTTCGTGACATCACCGAGGAAGATCCGCTGGAAGTGGAGGCGTCGAAATATAACCTCAACTACATCAAACTCGACGGCAGCGTGGGTTGCATGGTGAATGGCGCCGGCTTGGCTATGGCCACCATGGACATCATCAAATACGCCGGCGGCATGCCAGCCAATTTTCTGGATGTGGGCGGCAGCGCCAACGCGGAGCAGGTAGCGCACGCGTTTGAAATTCTGCTGAGTGACAAGAGTGTGCGGGCCGTACTGATCAATATTTTCGGCGGCATTCTGCGGGTGGATATGCTGGCGACAGGAGTGGTCGAGGCGGCGCGCAAAACGAATATCCAACTGCCGGTGGTGTTGCGACTCGAAGGCACCAATGTTGAGGAAGGCAAGAAGATCCTGCTGGAATCGGGACTGAACTTCGTGGTGGCTGAGACCATGAAAGATGCAGCCGACAAGGTAGTAGCGGCGGCGCGGTCTGCGGCATAGCCGGTTGTGTGGTGGCGGCGGGGCTCCGCCCCGCTGGACGGGGCAGAGCCCCGTTACCACACGAGATTTTTGGAGAGTGAGCAATTATGGCAATCCTGGTTGATAAGAGAACTCGATTGATTGTGCAAGGCCTGACGGGCCGCGAAGGCACTTTCCACGCCAAGGCGTGCGCGGCTTACGGCACTCAGATTGTAGGCGGCGTCACGCCCGGCAAGGGCGGGACGACGCACGAGGGCTGGCCGATATTCAATACCGTTCAGGAAGCGGCGGACAAAACCGGCGCAAATGCCACGGTCATCTTTGTGCCGCCGCCGTTTGCGGCCGACGCGATCATGGAAGCGGCCGACGCGGAAATCGAATTGATCGTCTGCATCACCGAGGGCATTCCCACGCTGGATATGGTGCGGGCCTGGGAGTTTCTGCAGAACCGGCGCTCGCGCCTGATCGGGCCGAACTGCCCCGGCATCATCTCGCCGGGCAAATGCAAGATCGGCATCATGCCGGCGTCAATCCACAAAGAAGGCAATGTCGGCATCGTATCGCGTTCCGGGACGCTGACGTACGAAGCGGTGCATCAGCTTACGCAGCGCGGAATCGGGCAATCGACGGCGATCGGCATCGGCGGCGATCCGATTATCGGCACGAATTTTGTCGACGCGCTCGACCTGTTTAACCGCGATCCGCAGACCGAAGCCGTGGTCATGATCGGGGAAATTGGTGGCAACGCGGAAGAGACCGCCGCGGAGTTCGTAAGGGCGCATATGAAAAAGCCCGTCGTGGGCTTCATCGCGGGACAGACAGCGCCTCCCGGACGCCGCATGGGTCATGCTGGTGCGATCATCTCCGGTGGCAAGGGCACCGCAGCCGAGAAGATTGCGGCCATGGAAAAAGCCGGCCTCAAGGTCGCAAAGTCGCCGGCCGAGATCGGCGAAACGCTCGCGGCCGTGCTGGGAGTGGGAGTGTAGAGACGGGGCTTGCCCCGTCTCCTTCGCGGCGGGAGACGCGCCAAGCCGCGTCTCTACAGCTAATCATTGGGGACCAAACAACTGACTTATGAAAACACTACAACGCACACTGACCATCATCAAGCCCGACGCGGTGAAGAAAAACGCCGTCGGAGACATTATTGAGCAGTTCGAGAAGAATGGTTTCCACATTCTGGCCATGAAGATGCTGGAAATTTCGCAGCACCAAGCGGAGCAATTCTACGCCGTCCACGCCAGCCGGCCGTTTTACCATTCGCTGACCAAGTTCATGTCGAGTGGGCCGATCGTGGCGCTGGCGCTGGAAAAGGAAAACGCCATCGCCGATCTGCGCAAGTTGATGGGCGCGACGAATCCGGCGAGCGCGGAGGAGGGTACCATTCGCAAGAAATGGGCCAGCAGCATAGAACACAATGCGATCCACGGCTCCGACGCGGATGAAACGGCGCGCTTCGAGTTGAGCTTCTTTTTCGCGGGATATGAATTGGCGCAATAAGGACAGTTCTCAGTTCTCGGTTCCCAGTTCTCAGTGAGATCAATCTGAGGGCGGGTTTTCTGAGAACTGGGAACTGAGAGTGAGAACTTTCATGCCTCTAGTTCAAGTTACTATGCTGCAAGGGCGCACGGTCGATCAGAAACGAAAAATTGCGCAGCGCATTACCGATGCGATGGTGGAAGAAGCGGGTGCGCGGCGTGAGGCCATCGTTGTGACGTTTCTGGAAGTGTCGAAGGAAAGTTATGCTTCGGGCGGTGTGTTGATGGCGGACAAGCAGTTGAAATGACGGTTAAGCGCGCCGCGGGTGCACGCTTGCATGAGATCCTTCGCTTCGCTCAGGATGACAACGAATTGACAGTCATCCCAATAATTGAAAGGTCATCCCAGCGGTTCGAACAGGTGTCCTTCGGTGCGGTCACCGAGTTTAGGCAGATCTTTTTTTGCCAGCTGCAGAAAGTGGGGCGAAGTGCGATGCGCTTCGAGGGCGGCATCGTCCTTGTATTGTTCGTAGACAAAGAACCGGCGCGGATCGGTTTTGTGCTTATGCACCTGATACATGAGACAGCCCGGTTCTTTACGCGACTCGGCTGAGAGCTTTTCAAAGATTGCGACCACTTCAGACTCGCGTCCAACTTTTGCCATCCAGGTTACAGCCAAAACCACCATCCGTCGCTCCGTTCTGCCTACAGCAGCCCCTGAAGGGGCTGCTGATTACGAGGAAATTATGGTATCGCTAAAGCGATACCCTGATACGAATCCTTGACCAGATACCCTGATACCAACCCCGGCGCGATGCCCTACGGAATCCTATCTCTTAACAGTTTTTCAGTTCCAGCTCGCTTACGAATGCAGGCACCAAAATCGTCTGCTCACGATCGGGGCCGGTGGAGATCATGGCCACTCGCGCGGCGGTTTCTTTTTCGATGAAGGCCAGATACTCGCGGGCGGCCTTGGGCAATCCTTCCACCGTCCGAATGTCTTGGGTTGGGCTGGCCCAGCCCGGCATGTTGCGATAGATGCATTCGATTTTTTCGTAGCCGCATGCCTGCGCCGGAACTTCTTCGGTTCGCTTGCCGTCCACCTTGTACCCCACGCACACTGGAATCTCGGTCAGGTGGTCGAGCACATCGAGCTTGGTAACCACCAGCCAGGAGATTCCGTTAATCATGCCAGCGTAACGGAGCAGAGGCAAATCGAGCCAACCGGTGCGGCGGGGACGTCCGGTAACGGCGCCGAATTCGTTGCCCCGCTTGCGCAGGTCTTCACCCTGCGCGTCGAGAAGTTCGCTCGGGAACGGACCGCTGCCGACCCGGGTGCAATAGGCTTTGGTGATGCCGATGACCGTGTCAATCGATGTCGGCGGAACACCGGTTCCGGTGGCCGCGCCGCCGGAAGTGGCGCTTGAAGACGTCACGAACGGATAAGTGCCGTGATCAATGTCGAGCATGGTGCCTTGCGCGCCCTCGAAGACGATGGACTTGCCCTCCGCCAGAGCGCGATTCAGCAGCAGCGCCGTGTCGCGGACAAAGGGTCGAAGCTGTTCGGCGGCGTCGGCGTATTCGCGGAACATCTTATCGGCATCGAGGGGTTCGGAGTTGAAGAGCGCGTGCGCGATCGTATTCTTTTCGCGGCATGCGTTCTCGATGTGCGTGCGCAGCAATGAGGTGTCGAGCAGGTCGGCGACGCGCAATCCGCGGCGGCCCATTTTGTCTTCGTAAGCCGGGCCAATACCGCGTGAAGTAGTTCCGATTTTCACGCGGCCCGGAGCATTTTCCGACCCCAGCTCCATCATGCGATGGTAGGGCAGAATAACCTGAGCGCGGTTCGAGACGAAAAGATTGCCGTCCACTTTCACGCCCGCAGCGCGCAGCGAGGCAACTTCCTTCAGGAAGGCCATCGGATCAATCACCACACCATTGCCGACGACGCTGATGCACTCCGGCCGCAGAATGCCGCCGGGCACGAGTTGCAGGATGAATTTTTTCCCATTGATGATGACAGTGTGTCCGGCATTGTGGCCGCCGGCATAACGAGCCACGACCGAAAACGTCTGGGTGAGTACGTCGACGATCTTGCCCTTGCCTTCGTCGCCCCATTGGGCGCCAACAATGACCGCAGTTCTACCTCTGCTCGTTCCGCCTCTACTCAATTCGAACTCCACTTGGAATTTTTGCGCGGCCGCAAACCGAAGCCCGCCCCAGGGTCGCACACACTGACTGCGCCGCTGCTGCTGAATAAGACTGGGAACTGATGAAGATCGACCGGCGGTACTTGGTGTGTACGGTCTAGCATACCGAATTGGGCTGTGGAGGAGCAAACATGAAATCCGCGGATAAGTGAGTGTGTGGTGACGGGCTTCGCCCCGTCTGGACGGGCCAGAGACCCGTTACCACACGCCCCCTGTCGTCTTCGCTGACAATTCACCGGGTCGCATCTTGTATCCTGACAGCGTGCCCGAACTTCCCGAAGTCGAAACGATTGCGCGAGGCCTCGACACACGCGTCGCTGGAGACACCATTGAGTCCGTTTGGATCGGTTCCAAGAAGCAACCACTCAAGTCGCCGGCTGCCGTCATCGCGGCCACGCTTGAGGGCAAGCGGATCGTGCGGGTGCACCGCGCGGGCAAGCACATCGTGTTTGATCTGAAGGGAGAATCACGGGCATCGCAGACGAAGAGTGGCAACCGCGCATCTCGCGGCCAGAAGCGGCAAGCCGCGTCTCTACCCAAGACCGACGCCGGGACGGCGCAGTGGATCGTCCATCTCGGCATGACCGGCCGCATGGTGGTTTCGGAACCTGCGGCGGAAATCGCCAAGCACACTCACCTGATCGCGAAGCTGGCGTCGGGGCGCGAACTGCGGTTTATCGATCCGCGGATGTTTGGCAAGCTCAGCATTCATGCTGGCGGCTTCGATCCCGGCGGAGTGGAGCCGCTGGAGGTGGGCGAGGAGGCATTCGTCGCGCTTTTTCGCGGGCGAAAGACTCCGATCAAGAGCGCGCTGCTGAACCAGAAGCTGCTGCGCGGCGTGGGCAACATCTATGCCGACGAGTCATTATTTAGGGCTGGTATTCGTCCCCGGAAGCGGGCGGCAGCCATTACCCGGCGGCAACTGGGTAAGCTGTATTCCGCGGTGCGGGAAGTTCTCGGCGAGGCGATCGCGCTGGGCGGATCGTCGATTTCCGATTACGTGGGTGCCGATGGAGAAGAAGGCTTCTTCCAGCTCCAGCATCGGGTCTATGGCCGTGAGGGGGAGCCATGCCCGGTGTGCGGGACTCCGGTCCGCCGCATTATACTCGCTGGCCGCAGCAGCCACTACTGTTCAAAATGTCAAAAATAGCCCTAATATAACGATTTAATATTGACGGATCGCATAGCCGCACTGTACAAAAAGGGTGCGGCGAAGGGCTCCCTCAAACATGCTGCCGAGTCATTCATCATGAATAAAATCTCAATTGGAGTGGACCTCGGCGGCACGAACTTGCGCATCGCCGCGGTGGACCAGCATGGCGCACTCGTCGAGAAGGTCACGCTCGGCACCAAGGTTTCTCTCGGACGCGATCACGTCATCGACGACATGTGCGACGCCATCCAGCGCTTATCGGAGAAATATGGAAACTCCTCCGCGCTGCTGGGCATCGGTATCGGGGTCCCCGGCATCATCGACATGCAAACCGGACTGTTGCGCGAATCACCCAACCTGCCGGGCTGGGCCAACTATCCGGTGCGCGCCGAAATTGAGCGGCGGCTGAAAACCATAGTGATCCTCGAGAACGACGCCAATGTTGCGGCGTTCGGAGAAAAATGGCTGGGTGCGGCCAAAGATTTTCCCGACATGGCGATGCTCACCCTCGGTACCGGCGTCGGCGGTGGATTGGTTCTGGGCGGCAAGATCTGGCAGGGCGCGAACGGCATGGCCGGCGAGTGGGGGCACGCGACGGTGGAACCCGCCGGGCATCCTTGTAAGTGCGGCAATGTAGGATGCCTGGAACAGTACGCTTCGGCGACGGCTGTGGTCCGGATGGCGCGCGAAGCGATCGCCAGCAACGGCAGTTCGGCACTGGCACGCGCTGCTCACTCCGATGCGGAGTTCAGCGCGAAATCGATTTACAATCTCGCGATTCAAGGCGATGAAGATGCGCGCCGCATTTTCCGGTACGTCGGACGCTGTCTGGGTATTTTGCTGTCGACCCTGGTGAATTCGCTGAACCTGCCCATCTACGTGATTGGCGGGGGAGTCGCGAGCGCGTGGGAAGCTTTCGCGCCCTCGATCTTCGAGGAGTTGCGGCGGCGCTCCCTGGTCTACGCCGCCACCGCGCCGTACGATCCTTCCGCCAAGAAAGAGGGAGCCTCCGCGCTCATCGAGGCCGGCCCCGGCCCCAAGACCATCATCACCCGCGCGCTACTCGGCAGCGATGCCGGCTTGTACGGCGCCGCCCGGCTGCCGATGGTTGCGGAAGCCAGGCGTTAGCCGCGAGGGATGGACAAGGGATTGTGTGGGACAGGGTTCGTGTGGGGACGGGCGCCTCGCCCGTCCAAGCCGAGCGCAGCTCGGCAACTATCTGTGCTCCCGGCAGCCATCGGGTTTGTCTTAATCGCGTCGGCGCTTCGGTGCGGACGGCTTAGACGAGTGCGTCGCTGTGTGCTTCGGTCTGGATGAAGATAAGCGCGTTACGAACGACGGCCTCTCCGGATGCGATGATCTCGAAGAACGCAATCGGCTCAGCGATTTCGGTACGCGCGGCGCCTTGCTGGTTGCCGCCTTCGGTGCATACAGCGGAGTGGGCAAGCTGGGCGGAAGCGTAAGTTTCGGTCCCGACGCAGCGGTCTTTAATTTTGCGACTTCCAGCAAAGTAAGATTGCGCCAATCTCCCGGCGGCACGTCGAGCGCGAGAGGGCCGTATTGCACGCGCCGGATTTTCTCCACATGGTGTCCCACTTCTTCAAACATTTTTCGGACCTGGCGGTTGCGGCCTTCAATGATGGTCACTTCGAGCCATGGGTTATCGCCTTCGCGTATCAACCGAATTTTTGCCGGAGCCGTACGCACGCGCCGCCCGCCCTTTTCCGCGATGGAAACGCCGCGGCGAAGCTTGTCAAGCTTGCCCTCGTCAGGCTGGCCGGCGACTTTCACAACATAAGTCTTCGGCACATTAGAAGACGCTTTCATCAGCGCGTTGGCCAGCGTGCCGTCGTTGGTCATCAGTAGAAGGCCTTCGCTTGCCCAGTCCAGCCGGCCCACGGGATACACGCGCCCTTTCACCTTCTGCACCAGATCCATCACGGTAGGACGCTTCTTCTCATCACTGACCGTGGTCACATATCCTTTGGGTTTGTTGAGCACGACGTAGGTGTAACGCTCGGGCCCCTGCAGCAGTTTGCCATCCACGCGAATGTGGTCGTGTTCGGGATCGGCCTTGGTGCCAAGCTCGGTGACCACCTGGCCATTGACGAGCACGCGGCCGGAAACGATCAGGTTCTCGGCTTTGCGGCGGGATGCGATTCCGGCAGCAGCGATAATTTTTTGCAGACGTTCGGCGGGCATGGCTACTCCGGTTTGATGCTGGCAGGCGTTTCGGTTTCTTCTTCGGTGGCGAATTCGGCCGCAGCGCCTTCGGCAGAGTCATCGGTTCGATCATCGGCTCGATCATCGACTGACGGCGAATGGACAGGCTCTTCCGCCGATGCGCTTTCGCCTGGAATCAGGTCGCTCTGGAACGACTCCGCCAGCAGTTTCTCGAACTCCTCCATGCTGGGCAGTTCGTTGATGTCGCTAAGCCCGAAGCGCAGCAGAAATTCTTTGCTGGTTCGGTAGAGAATCGGTCGGCCGATTACCGCTTTTCTACCCGCGGTCGTGACCAGCTTGCGGTCGAGCAGCGTGGCGATGACTCCGCCGGAATCCACGCCGCGGATTTCGCTGATCTCGGGCACCGTGACCGGCTGTCTGTAGGCCACGACGGCCAGAGTCTCCAGCGCCGGAAGCGACAGCCGGAAAGGCGGTTTCAGACTCTTGGCGAAAGCGCGCACCACATCGTGCTGTTCGGGCTTGGTCGACATGCGGTATCCACCGGCGACCTGGCGGATCTCGATTCCGTGGCTTGCGCCGGAGTAATCCGCGATGAGTTCTTCGAGCGTGGCGCGGATGCGCGACTTGATTTCCGCCGGTTCGATTCCCGGAGTCTCCGCCAGCACCGACTCCTTCACCAGCGAAAAAATCTGGTCAAGCGAAATAGGCGTTTCCGCCGCGTAAATGATGGCTTCGAGTTGAGGTCTAAGACTCATAAATCGTCGTTAGTCGTTGGTCGACGGTCGTTCGTGATTCGATCGTAGCTCACAGCAGCAATTTGCCAACGACCAACGACTAACGACCATCGACCCTTTCACTTCCAATCATCGCGCACCGCGGCTTGTTCCGTCATCACTTCTTCGAAGTGAGAATGCTTTCGCACCAGCACTTCGCCGAAGATGTGGTCCTGCCGCACCTGGATCGCCTGCAAGCGAACCAGTTCGAGTAACGCCAGAAACATGCAGACCAGTCCCGCTCGCGACGGCACATTGCGGAGCATCTGCTTCAGGCGAATGGGACGGTCTTCGAGCGCGAGACGGCGATGCAGGTACTGGATCATCTGGCCGACAGTTACGGTATCTTCGTCGATTTCGAGGATTGGCCGAGTGCGCGCCCGGTCCAGTATCTGCTGAAAAGTCTTGACCAGGTCGATGACATCGGCGGCGAGTTCGGGCTCGGTGCCCTCGGCGTCCATGAATTCGCGGATCGCCGGATTGCTCAGCACCGCGTCTTCAATCTGCTGTTTCTGCAGCAGCATCTGTGCCGCGGATTTAAATTTTTCATGTTCGAGCAGCCGGTTGACGAGTTCGTTGCGCGGGTCTTCCTGCGCGTCGGCGGGAGCGAGCGGATCGCGCGGCAACAACATCTTCGACTTGATGTGAATCAGCACCGCCGCCATGTAGATGAACTCGGAGGCGACGTTGACGTCGAGCTCGCGAATGCGCTCCACGTAAGTCAGGTACTGTGCCGTGATCCTGGCGATCGGAATGTCGTAGATATTGATGTCCTGCTTGCGAATCAGGTCGAGCAGCAGGTCAAGCGGGCCTTCGTAGATTTCGCCGAGCGCGATGGCAAAGGGAAAATCGCTGGCATCGTTCTTGCTCTCCCGTAGAGACGCGGCTTGCCGCGTCTCCGCCGAAACCACCGAAGCCGCGTTGTTTCCAGAAGCCGCGCCGGGAGCCTGTTCTGATACGGGTTGAGACAAATCCGTCACTTCGCGGAACCCTTCACCGGCCCACAATTCGGCCCGTAATCCAGTCCCATGGCGCTGCGGACCTCGTTCATCGTAGCCCCAGCGACCTCGCGGGCGCGAGCCGAACCCGCCTCCAGAATATCCCATGCGAGGCGCGGATTGTCTTCGTATTTTTTCCGGCGCTCCTGCATGGGGTTCAGGATCTTTACCAAAGCGTCGGCGGCCCAGCTCTTGCACTCGATGCAGCCGATTCCAGCCGAGCGGCAGCCTTCGTATACCTTCGCCATCGTTTCTTTGCTGCTGAATATTTTGTGCAAATCGCCCACCGGACAGACGTCCGGGTCGCCAGGATCGGTGCGCTTGATGCGCCGCGGATCGGTGACCATCGTCTTCAGCTTCTGCCGCACCACGGGCTCGGGATCGGTCAGCAGCACCGCGTTGCCGTAGGACTTCGACATCTTGCGGCCATCGGTTCCGGGCAGGCGGGGCGCGGGCGTGAGCAGGGCCGCCGGCTCGGGAAAAACATATTCGCGCTTTTTGTCGTTGAGGCCTGCGGCGTAGAATCCGTTGAACCGCCTCGCGATTTCACGAGTCAACTCCACGTGCGCCACCTGGTCTTCGCCGACCGGGACAACGTCGGCCTTGTAAATCAAAATATCCGCCGCTTGCAACACGGGATAACCGAGAAACCCGTATGTGTCCAGATCCTTTCCCTTGATGTTTTCCTTCTGCTCTTTGTAGGTCGGGACGCGCTCCAGCCAGCTGACAGGAGTGATCATCGAAAGCAGCAGGTGCAATTCCGCATGCGCCGGCACATGGGACTGGAGGAAAATCACGCATTTTTCGGGATCTAGCCCGGCAGCCAGCCAATCGAGCAGCACGTCGGCCACGTTTTCCTTCAGGTGCGATGGGTCGGCGTAGTCGGTGGTCAGCGCGTGCCAATCGACGATCACGAAAAAGCATTCGTACTGCTCTTGCATGCGGACCCAGTTTTCAAGCGCACCAACGTAGTTGCCCAAATGGAGTTTGCCGGTCGGGCGCATTCCGCTCAGCACGCGTTTCTTGGTGGAAGGAGTTGTCATTCAGAATTTTCCCAACATCGAGACGTAGAAGTAGATAAACGGGCGGATCGAGCTGCTGAGCAGTCCTCCGCCAAGATACACCAGCGCCAGCAGTGCGAAGAAGCCTATGCGGTCGTACACCATTCGAACGGGTTCGGATAAAAAATGCCGCAAAACGTGGCTGCCATCGAGCGGCGGGACGGGAATCAGATTAAAAACCGCCAGAACGATGTTGATGATCATGAGCGCATACAGCAGCATTGCGACGGGCGTCAACGCCGAATCGGAAGCGCCGCTGGCGAAACCACCTGGCAATCCCATGACCAGAGAATGCGCGGAAGCCGATGAAAGCGAGATCCCGCCAAGCAGCAGAAGCGCTCCGGTCGCGACGATGAAGTTGCTCACGGGACCGGCCACCGAGGTCAAAATATCGTCCAGCATAGGATTGCGAAAATTCCGCGGGTCCACAGGCGTAGGCTTGGCCCAGCCGAGCAAGGGTATGCCGCTAATGGCCGCGACCAGCGGCAATATGATCGTGCCAAACAGATCGATGTGGCGAATCGGATTCAGCGAAACCCGTCCCAGCATGCGAGCCGTCGGATCGCCGCAACGGGACGCGGTCCAGGCATGGGCGGACTCGTGCACGCTGATGGCAAACAGAAACGCGATCATCTGATAAAGGATTTCAACGATTCTCGGCGTCATTGGCGAGCGTGATTCGGTGAATCCTGATTCTAACAAAGGCTGGAAATTGCAGAGGTCAGAAGTCAGATTGCAGAAGTAAAGCGCAGCGTTGTGGGGTTTAAATCGACTATTGCCCGGCGCGCATCGGCGAGACGATCAAATTGCCGGGCGCTCGTTTCTTGCCATCGCCCTTGTCGTGCTGATAGAGCAGCGAGAGGGCGCCTTCGGAAGACGTGGTCGCGCCGGCGAGTTCAGCGGCTAAGCCTTGATAGGAGCGGCCGATATCGTGACTTCCCTGCGAGGCCACCGGGCTGCCCTTGTCAATGGCAGGTCCCACGACCTGAAAGTTATTGGGTACCTTCCAGAGCACCTTACAGTTGGTGGCTTTCTCCACATCCTCGTCGGTGAAGCCAGGGATTTTCTTGTAGCGGTTGAGCACAATGCGCAGGCGATCGCGTCCCGCTCCTTCCTGCAGAAACGCCTGAATGCGGCTGGCGCTCCAGAGGGAAACGACATCGGCCTGGGTAACCAGCAGCACAGCGTTGGAGAGGTCGCAGATGGTTTGCATCGTGCTATCCATCCGGCCCGAGCCATCGATGACCACGAAGTGATATTGATTGACCAGCAGGTCGAAGAGTCGAGCCAGTTCCGACGGGGTCGGGACTCCGCCGTGCGGTTGCTGAGCGCCGGCCAGCAGATGAAGGCCATTGCGATAAGGAGTCATCAGGCCGTCGAGCAGCGAACCATCCATGCGATGCAGGTTCTGCAAGGCATCGATCAGCGTAAATTGAGGCCGCAGATTCAGTTGCAGGGCAGTGTGGCCGATGGGAGCGAAATCCACCAGCACTACGCGTCCGTGAGCCTCCTGCAAGGCGACCGCTGTATTCACCGCGGTGGTGGTGGCTCCGGCTCCGCCCTTGGCGTTGAGAAAAGTGAAAACTCGGGCCCGGCTGGAACTGCGTTGCGCGCGGCTCAACGTCGCCGAGAAGCGAGTGAAGGCTTCGACCAAAGCTTCGCGGCTGGCGGCATGATCCAGAAACTCACGCGCCCCGGCTCGCATGGCGGAAACAATATTCGTGGGCTGACTCATGTCGCCCACCGCAAAAATAGTGACCTCGGGAATGCTGGCGTGGATTAGCTCGATGGTGCGGATAGCGCGTTGCGGGTTCTTGGGGTCGATATCCACCAGCACGACTTCGGCGTGCTGATCCTGCAGTTGACGCAACACGGCGTCGCCTGGTCCGGGAGGAAACCCGACATGGCTCAATACCGTGCGGGCCAGATTGGTGCTTTCGACCCGGCTATGTAGTACAACGGATTTTTCGCGGTCCTCGGTGAGGAGGGCGACGGCGATCCCGGGCATGACTCGATTCTCAGTGTTCATTGCCATGCTACGAACTTCCGGCGCTGAGGCCAAGTGACCTTCGTAATCAAACGGGACGTCATGCGAAGCGGCAGGTCGATCAGCGGGTCTTCAATTCGGGGGAGCATATCCCGCCAAGCTGCTGGTTGCCTTGATTGTAAGGCAAAGTCGAGCACTTGAAAAGACGGGGCGAAGTTTCGGGGAATGAGATTTTCAGAGAACAAGCTTCAGCGCGGTACCAAAGTCGGAGCTACCCCGGCGGCGCCTGCGGCCGAAACTCGCACGAAGTGAGTGATGGGCTCGTCGGGGGGCAAGTACTCGTAGGAATCGAGTTGCACGGCGATCCCGCTTCCCTGGCGGACATGGGATTGACCGGCCTGAATCTGACCAGCCTGCGCATGACCCGCCCGCGCCGCCACGGCGCGCAATACCCGCCCACGACACCGAACCGGCATGCTTTCCGCCAGAGTGACTTCCGAGGGCATGGTGAAAGTCAGCTCCACCACCGCCCCTTCCGAAAGCGCCGTCTCGGCGTAAAAAAATATTCCACGGCCACTCAAGTCCTGAGTAAATCCGTGCACCGTTCGTCCCTCGAACTCAACCGCTAACGGCAGGTACACTTCGAATCGCTGCGCGCCTCGCCGTTCCAGACAATGTTCCAGACGGTTGGGATCTGTGCTCATAATTAAATCCTTCCTGGGCCCGGCTGTCTCGGTTCGGTAGACACTAACTTTCGGTAGACACTAACTCTAGCGCGGATCGCACCGCCGGGGAAGTTCCAAGTGGTGGCCAGGCTGTGGAAATCTGTATGCAAATAAATGCCTATTACACCGGCAGAGCGCCGCATGATTCCCTGGGTTACGCGCCGCAACGTTCCAACGGTTGCCGTCATCCCCAAGATGTGAAAAAGTTTAGAAGAGTGACTAGCGACCAATAACCCGTGAGCGAAGAGAAAAATTCCGTCACCCTCGAAGAAGCAGCAGGGAAAGCGGCGCGCCTGCCGAAATGGGCCACAACCCTGCGTGCCCTGCGCCACCGCAATTTTCAGCTCTTTTTCAGCGGACAACTCATCTCGCTCATCGGCACCTGGATGCAGACCGTGGCCCAGGCATGGCTCGTCTACAGGATGACCGATTCTGCCCTCTTGCTGGGAAGTGTGGGCTTTGCCAGTCAGTTTCCCGTCTTCCTCGTCGCTCCTTTAGGCGGAATAACCGCGGACCGCGTCAACCGCCAGCGACTGGTGATTGCTACCCAAACCGCTTCCCTGATCCTGGCCGGGATTCTCGCTGCGCTCACCTTGCTCCATCTCGTCCACGTGTGGCACATCTTCGTGCTCGCGGCCCTGCTCGGAGTGGTGAACGCATTCGATATTCCCGGCCGCCAGTCTTTCCTCGTCGACATGGTCGGCAAAGAAGACTTGATGAACGCCATCGCGCTGAATTCCTCGATGTTCAACGGCGCGCGCGTCATCGGCCCCGCCATAGCCGGAATCCTGGTGGCGAAAATCGGCGAAGGCTGGTGCTTCGCCGCCAATTCCATCAGCTACATCGCCGTGATCGTTGGCCTGTTGCTGATGCGCGTGCACTGCGCCCCGCGCATCAGTAAGCAATCGCCGATCGAAGACATCATCGAAGGTTTTCGCTGGGTCAACCACACCAAGGTCATTCGCGCGTTGCTGTTGCTGCTGGGACTGGTGAGCCTGGTAGGCATGCCCTACACCGTGCTGATGCCGGTCTTCGCCGACAAAATTCTGCACGGCGGTGCGCGCGGCCTCGGCATCCTGATGGGCGCCACCGGCGTAGGCGCTCTATTCGGCGCCTTGACGTTAGCCGCCAAAACCGGAGTGAAAGGGCTGGGGCGCTGGGTGGCATTCGCTTGTGGAAGCTTCGGCGTCAGCCTGTTTCTTTTTTCCTTCTCGCGTTTCTTCTGGCTGTCAGTCGCGCTCCTGTTGCCCGCCGGTTATTCGATGATGCTGCAGATGGCCTGCTCGAATACGCTGGTCCAGACCATGGTCCCCGACCAACTGCGCGGCCGCGTCATGTCCGTTTATTCGATGATGTTCATGGGCATGGCTCCCTTCGGAGCTTTCTTCGGAGGAGCCTTAGCCCACCGCCTCGGCGCACCCTTCACGGTCGCCGTGGGAGGAGCGACCTGCGTGATCGGCGCAATCTGGTTCGGACGCGCACTCCCCGAACTCCGTATAGAAGCCCGCCGCCTGATCGTAGCCCAAGGCCTAGCCGGAGGCGAACCCGAGCAGGAACTGAACGCCCAGCCAGTAGAAGAGTGAAATCCAAGTGTAGAGCGGGCGCCCCCGCCCGCTGCTCTTGCGGTTGCCCTTGCCTTTGATCTTCCCCGAACAAAATGGATTGTCATCCTGAGCGGAGCAGGGACTTCACGAAGTGAAGCCCCTGCGGAGTCGAAGGATCCCCGCGTCTTCACGTTCAGCAAGGACGTCTCAGGGAATTCTCCCCGTTCTTTGGAACTCTCCGTCAGCACCTCCACAAACGGGAAGGGCACGGCTTCAGCCGTGCCACCCAGAGCCAATAACGAGGCGGGCTTTAGCCTTGAGGGCGTCGGACGGTCCCTCCCAGGAGAGTCGCTGCAAAGGGATTGTCATCCCGAACGAAGTGAGGGATCTGCAGTTTGGGTGTCGAGGATTGCGTCCGACGAGGATTCGTGCCCTCTAAGCTTCGTCAGAGGAAGCGTGGCCCGACCGATCGCCGCCCTTGTCTACGCTTTGCTTGAGCGGGCTCTTTAATTTGTTTCATCACAATTAATACAGTAGTGAATGCCGCTTGCCCATACAAACTTGTATTTACTTAATCAACTGACGCTGCACAAGAAACTCTTTCACCACCGCAGCCGCGTCGCGATGTTCGCCATCGACCGCATAATTCAATCGCCGCATATCTTCGTCGGAGATCGCTCCCGCCAGCGCGTCAAGCGCCGCTCCCACCTCGGGATGGTTCTTCAACATATCTCCGCGCATCACCGCGACCGCCTCGTACGGTGGAAAATAATGATGGTCATCTTCCAGTACAACGAAGTCGAGGGCCGGAATCAATCCATCGGTATTGTTTCCGGCAATCAGATCCACTTGCCGGTCTTTGAGCGCCCGCGTGAGCAGCCCCAGATCCATGATGCGCGGCGCCTCGGCGAAGCGCAGGCCGTAGCTGGCGACCAGGCCCTTATAGCCATCCGGACGCTCCATGAACTCATATCCGAAACCGGCGCGCCAGTGCGGAGTAAACGCAGCCGCCTCGGACAGCGTCTTCAGGTGCAAGCGGCGCGCGTCCTCGCCGCGGATCACCATGGCGAAGGTGTCGTCAAATCCGAGAGGCGGTCCCACGCGGAGGCCGAACTTCGTTTCGTAGCCCTGCTTCACGCGTCGATAAACTTCGAGCTTGTCGCCGCCGCGTTGCCCATTACTCGGCTGTTCTTTGAGAACCGCCGTCAGCGCGGTGCCGGTATATTCCGGATAGATGTCGATTCGTCCGGCGAGGATCGCCTGCTGGCAAATGAACGTGCCGGCTAGATAGAAGCGGCGCTCCACGGGCAGATGAGTGCGAGCTTCGATGATTTGAGCGAACAGTTCTCCCAGAATGAGCTGCTCGGTGAAATTCTTGGATCCAACCACAATCCGATCCGCATGCCGTTCACAACCCGCGACCGGCAGAAGCAGGAAGACGAGCAACAGCAATTTGCAGATGAGCTGTTCCGAGTGGGAGCGCATGGAATCAATCGTCACCGATCTTCATTTCTACGATCTTCTGGTTACGACCTTATTCTTACGACGTTATTCTTACGATTTCGAATGCAGCGACCCTAACCGTCGCTCCAGTCGTCCGAGCACGAAATCGGCGAAGAGCGCCAGCAATGCCGCAGGGACAGCTCCCGCCAGAATCACCTGGTTGTTCACCATGGCCAATCCACGGAAAATGAATTCTCCCAGTCCGCCCGCGCCGATCGCGGCCGCAATCGTGGCCAGCCCAATGGAGACCACGGTCGCGATTCGCACCCCAGCCACAATCACACCCGAGGCCAGCGGCAACTCCACCTGGAAGAGCAATTGACGATCGGTCAATCCCATAGCGCGTCCGGCATCGACCACTGCGGGATCGACACTGCGAATGCCCGCATAGGTGTTGCGAATCAGCGGCAACAGCGCGTAGAGCGCCAGCGCCAGGATGGCAAGCCGTCCTGCGCGCTCTCCAATCCACGGCGCCGGAAGGAGAAAGCCAAACAAGGCGAGGCTGGGGATAGTCTGGATGATGTTCGCGCCGCCGAGCACCGGCTTGCTGAGTTGCGGAACGCGCGTGATCAGGATGCCGAGCGGAATCCCGACCAGCGCCGCGAAAAGTGTGGCCACGCCTGCGAGCGTGATGTGCTCGAGTGTGAGATCGAGCACCTGCTGGCGATTCGCCATCATGAACTGCAAGAAATTCATGCCGATTACCTCGTGATCACGTCGTCAATTGTTGTTGCAAATTATGTGGTCAACTATTCGGCAACGCGGAGAACGCTTCCACGTATGCTCGCACAAGCGGATCTTGGGAACGCGACAACTCCGCGACTGGAAGGTCCACGATGAGGCGGCCTTCTTCCATTAGCGCGATGCGATCGCCGAGCAGCAAAGCCTCCCGCAGATCGTGGGTCACAAAGATCACCGCTTTCCGCATTCGCTGTTGCAGGGTGCGGAACTCTTTCTGCATTTCCGATCTCGTGATGGGATCGAGAGCGCCAAAAGGTTCGTCAAGAATCAGAATCGGAGGATCGGCCGCGAGAGCCCGCGCTACTCCCACGCGTTGCCGCTGGCCTCCTGAGAGTTGGCTTGGATACCGCGACGCCAGATCCGCATTCAGCCCGACTGTGGCCAGCAACTCGCGCACCCGCGCTTCGACGCGCTCCCGCGGCCAGTTTTCAATCCGCGGCACCAGCGCGATGTTGCGCTCGACGGTGAAGTGCGGGAACAGGCCACCGTCCTGAATGACATACCCGATACTACGCCGCAACCGGATCGGATCCCATTCGGCCGTTACTTGGCCGTTGACCCGCACCTGGCCTGAAGTAGGCAGCAGGAGCCGGTTAATCAGCTTCAGAGTTGTTGTTTTCCCCGAGCCGCTTCGGCCCAGCAGCACCAGGGTTTCACCCTGCTTCACGGAAAGCACGAGATCGTGCAGCAGCGCGCGTCCGTTCAGGCGGAAGGAAGCATGATCGAATTCGATGGCGGGTACTTCGAGGGTCGATGCGTGGCTGGGAGGAGCGGTCATGTTTGCTCGTGTGGAAACGGGCGCGCTCGCGAGCCTGCCCTGAGCGAAGTCGAAGGGTCCAAGCCGAGCGAAGGTCGGCAGCTGCCGGTGGCTACCGAAACTCTCAAATTGCTATGAGCGCATTGTGCTACCGCGTAACCGACCCTATCTTATACGCGCCGTCGGGCAACCCGGTGATCCGTATTCCACCATGGCCTTTGTGCCGGATGTTGAGACCGATCAGCAGCGCCGTAATCTGCTCGACAATGCGCGCGTTCTCCAGCTTGCCACCGTCAATCGCTCGCACGCCGGTGATTCTTGCTGCGAGTTCCATGGCCACCTGCGTGGCATTCAGATCGTCGCTGCATACGACCACGTCGCAATCGATGTCTTCATCGCCGTTGAGCTTTTCTGCTGACAGGTTCTGGAATGCCGCCGCGACGGAAACGCCCTTCGGAACCAGCTCAGCTGTCTGTTGCGCAGCCGAGCCTTGCCACACGCCGATGGTGCGGCTGGCGCGCCCGCCCACGCTCGCAGCCAGCGGAACGGTGGCATCGATCACGACGCTGCCCGGACGGATTGCGGGCTTCAACTGCTTGAGCAGTGTTGCCTGCCCTTCGAATGGCACGGTGAGGACCAGCAGATCGCTGGCCGCGCACGCTGCCGAATTTTCCATCCCGGAAACATGAGCGTCCGCGCCGACGTGCTTGCGGATTAACTCGGCGGTTTCCTGAGCACGGGCAGCATCGCGCGAGCCGATGATGATCGTCTCTCCCGCGCGTGCCCAGCGCAGCGCAAGGCCTGTGCCGGCCGGGCCGGTGCCGCCGATGACGGCGATGGCGTGGCTCATGCGGGCGTCCATGGGGGTGTTCATGCGGTCGTTCATCCGAACTCGGCCACCAGCGCGTGTTCACAGGAAACTTCGGAAGGAGCTGATTCGACTGGCAGTTTGATTTTCATCCGCGAATATCTGGTGTTGCGTTCGGCGGGAATGCGCCCGATCTCCCGAATCAATGCCTGGAAATCTTCGGGGCTGGTGTATTGTCCCGCGGTGGCTCCTGCTTCACGCGAGATGTTCTCTTCCATCAGCGTTCCGCCGTAGTCGTTGGCGCCGGCGTGCAGGCAAAGCTGCGAAAGTTTCCGGTTCAGCTTCACCCACGAGACCTGGATGTTATGAATGGAACCGGCAAGCAGAATTCTGGCGAGCGCATGAATCTTGAGATGTTCGGCTAGTGTCGGTCCCGAGCGCGCCAGTCCCTGCTGGAACAAAAGCGTGTTCTGGTGGACAAAGCCCAGCGGCACGAACTCGGTGAAGCCGCCGGTTTCAGCCTGAATCTGCCGGAACAGAGACAACTGTCGCACCCAGTGGTCCGGCGTTTCCATGTGCCCATACATCAAGGTTGAGGTGCTCGTGATTCCACAGGCGTGTGCCGTGCGAATCACTTCTTGCCATTGCGCCGACGACAGTTTGTTGCGCGATAACACGTGACGCACTTCGTCATCCAAAATCTCGGCCGCCGTGCCGGGCAGCGTGTCCAGTCCGTTATCGCGCAGCATCATAAGGTAATCGCGCAGAGTCATGCCGGTCAGTTCCAGGCCGTAGACAATCTCCATCGGCGAGAACGCGTGGATGTGCATACCGGGGACGGCCTTCTTCACGGCGCGCAGAATGTCGCGGTAGTAAAACGGCGGCAGGCCGTGCGGCAGACCGCCTTGAATGCAGACTTCGGTAGCGCCCAGTTCCCACGCCTCTTTACTCTTGCGTCCCATGTCTTCGAGCGAATGAAAATAGGAATCGGCCTCGCGCGGCCCGCGGCTGAAGGCGCAGAATTTGCAGCCTACGAAACAGACGTTCGTGAAATTAATATTGCGGTTCACCACGTAGCTGACGATGTTGCCGACGAGTTCGCGCCGAAGCGTATCCGCGGCTGTGAGCAGTGCGAGTAAGTCGGCGCCATTACGGTTTGCTCCATCGCAGTTCGCCAAGGCGTAGCGTTCCTCGTCCGTCAGGCATGCTCCGTCTTGCGTTTCCAGCACGCGTTCCAACGCGCTGCGAATTGTTCCAGACACTTGCGGCGCGATTTCGTCCCACGTCAGTGCGGGGAAGTCCTCGAGTTTTGAGGCTTGCCGGGCCATAACTTTCTCCTCTCGAACTTTCCTCAAGCTTCTATCGAAAGAGGTCGTTCTTCGCGGGCCGGATCAATTCCCGCGCCCCGCGGTTCCCTCGCCGAGTTTCGCGGGAGTAAGAATAACCGCGAATGATGCACGCGGGAGTGCCAGCCAGCTTGCCGCACACCAGCCCCGCAGCGCAAGCGAGTTCGTCAGCCACCGCGTCCACCGTGGCATGCAGCGAGTAGCCGTGCGCATCGCGCTGTCCGCGGTAGTCGACCAGAGGGCGCATTCCCGCAACGCCAATCGCCACTTCCGTCAAGCCTTCCCGCCACGGACGCCCGAAACTATCGCTGACGATGACCGCGATCTCGATCGCGAGCTGCTTCTTCAATTGCCGCCGCAGCTTTGCTGCGGAAAGATCGGGATCCGCCGGCAGCAACACCGCGTGCCGCCCACCATCCACGTTCGATACATCGACGCCGCTGTTCGCGCAAACGAACCCGTGCCTGGTCTCGGTGATCAGCACGCCGCGCTTTCGCCGCACGATTCGACGACTCTCGCGCATCGCCAATTCCGTGACGCGTGCGTCGAGCCCGTAGCGTCGGGCCCAAAGCTGTGAGGCCGCCGAGGGCCGTATCTCATCAAGCGCCACCAGCGCGCCCTCCGCCTTCGAAACAACTTTGTGTTTCACCACCAGGATGTCGCCATCCTGCAGGCGCAGCCCCAAGCTTCGCATCGCCGCCAGCAATCGCGCGCACAGCGATTCTCCGGCGCGAATTTCTCCACTGACAGCGACCGGCAAAATGCGAACTTGGCCATCCGCGCGCTTACCCGCGTGCGCGGCGACGCGCGCCCTGCTAAACCTGGGCATGCCAGGCCAGACTCCGGCTGCCGAGGTTCCAGCTTCGCACCAGTCTTTGCGATCGCCGTTCTCCGCTGGCAGCGGCGAGTTCGCGGAGATCTTCGGGACGATCGACATCCCGCGCAATCCCCGGCAGTTTGAGCACGACACAAGGCCGGCCCGTGGCTTCCGCTGCAGCCATGTGGGGCAAGAAACTGTCGTTCCCGAAGCGTAGCGGAAACAAATCACCCGGAGATCGCCAGGCTGCATTGGTGCCGCGTCCGGCCGCGTCGGGTACGAGCACGGCGCCGCCTTGAGAGTGTGGAGCGCTATCCACGATCTTCTGCAGCTCCGCACCGTCGATCAAAGGAATATCTGCCGGAACGACGAGGGTGCTGTCAGCTCCGCGCTCTCGGCTAAGCGCGGTTGCCATTTCGATAGCGCTGGTCTCCCCGGAGTTGTCGTCGGCGACGACCTCGAAATTGAAACGCAACGCCAAGTCTCGAGCAAACGAATCGCTCGTCACCACCGCAACTTGAGGCCGGCTCTGCCAGCGTGCCAGCGCTTGCAGCACGTCCTCGCACATCGCTTGCGCCAGCGCGAAACGTTCTTCCGGACTCAGAACAGAAGATAGCCTCTGCTTGGCGTCGGCGAGATTTTTTACGGGAACCAGAATCATGCGTGCTCCACTGCGCCCTGAGCCGACGGCGGTTGCTTGGCCGCGCCCAGCACGCTCTTTGCCAGCGCGACTCTATCTTCATTCTTGCGCATGATGGTCGGGGTGCAATGGACACGCATCCCGGTCTTGCGCAACGCCTCCGCCGCCGCAGCGTCTTCGGAATCCACCACCAGCAGGTCAAGGAAGTCGTGATAATAGTCGGCAACGCCCGCAATAGAAACAGGCAGGCCCTGCGCCGCCATGAGTATTCCCGCGGGCCCTGAAACGGGAGCTCCGGCCACAATCGGGCTCACGGCCACAATGCGGGAGCGGCTTTCGCGCAGCGCTTCACGAATTCCCGGCACGGCGAGAATTGGCGCAATGCTGGTCACAGGGTTGCTCGGCGCGAGTAGCACAAGGTCTGCCGAACGGATTGCTTCGATCACTCCCGGACCCGGCTCCGCGTCCGACGCTCCGGCAAACCGAACCGACTCCACCGGATCCTGGTACCAGCGCTCGACGAAATATTCTTCAAAGCTCAATTCTCCCACTGGAGTCAGGACTCGTGTCTCCACGCGCGAGTTGCTCATCGGCAGAATCCGCGTCTTGATGCCAAGCCGGGTCGCAATCTCGGCGGTGGCTTCACTGAGCGTTTTGCCATCGGCCAGCAGCTTCGAACGAAAGATGTGCGTGGCCAAGTCGCGATCGCCGGCGTGAAACCATATTGGTTGTCCCAACTGCCCCATGGCATTCAGGCAGAAAAAAGTATCGCCCTTTACGCCCCAGCCGCGTTCCTGGCTGAGTTTCCCGGCCAGCATATAAGTGATGGAATCCAGATCGGGCGAAGCGTACAACCCCCACCACAGCAGGTCGTCCCCGGTATTGACGATGATTGTCAGTTCATCCGGACGAACGATCTGCCGCAGTCCGTCGACAAACTTCGCGCCACCGGTGCCGCCGGTCAGTACGGTGATCATGCCGCCCTCTTTTTATTAGCGTAGCCCGCAGCGTCAGCGGCGGAGCTTAGGCGCTCGGCCAGCAGATTACTGTGGGTTGCTGCGTGTTCCGCGAATTCAGGATAAACCGGCAGACGCTGACGCAACTCAAATCCTTTTGCCTCGGTCCGCTTTTGTAACTCTTCCAGATGCGGCCACGGCTTTTCCGGATTGATGAAATCCGGCGTCAGCGGCGAAACTCCGCCCCAGTCGTTGATGCCGCCATCGAGCAGATCGGCATAGTGCAAACCAACGCTCGGGTCGGAAAGATTCGGCGGCGCTTGAATATTCATCTTCGGCATCAGCAGACGCGCCACGGCCAGCGTGCGCAGCATTTCTCCGCGGTCGGGTTCGGGCCAGTATGCCATCGGCGTCCCACTCTTGGCGCGGAAATTTTGCACGATCACTTCCTGAATGTGCCCATACCTCGCATGCAAGTCGCGGATCGCGACCAGTGCATCCACGCGCTCTTCCAGCGTCTCGCCAATACCAATCAGAATTCCGGTGGTAAAGGGAATTTTCCGCCGCCCCGCATCCTCAATTACACGCAAGCGCTTCGCCGGGTCTTTATCGGGAGCATTGTCGTGCGCGGCATTTTTCGCGAGCAGCCGCGTGCTGGTCGTCTCCAGCATGAGCCCGACGCTGGGCGCTACGCGGGCCAGGCGTTCCAGCCATTCCGCGCTCATCAATCCAGGATTCGGATGCGGCAACAGGCTCGATTCGCGAAGCACCTTCTCGCACATCGCTTCCAGATAATGGAGCGTCGATTTGTATCCCAGGCGTCGCAGTGTATCGCGCATCTCGGGAAAAAGTAATTCTGGCTTATCTCCCAGGCTGAACAATGCCTCCGTACATCCCAGGCGCTCGCCGGCGCGCACTACTTCCATCACCTCGTCCGGCGTCATGGTGTGCGCGCCGGGCTCGCCGGGATCGCGCCGAAAGGTGCAATAGCCACAGTAGTCGCGGCAAAGATTCGTCAGGGGAAGGAACACTTTGCGCGAATAGGTGATGACCGCGGGCTTGAATCTGGCACGAGCAGTCTGCGCCGCCGAAAGCAGGGAAGGCAGCATCTCGTCGTCCGCTCCGAGCAGCCGGCAAGCTGTATCGCGAGAGATCGGCTCTGCGCCGGCGTTCGCCAACTCAGCAGTCGTCGTGGCGAGCGCATCTGGAAGAAAGGTCGTCATAGTAGAAGCAACAATTGCAGAGGTCAGAGGTCAGATTGCAGAAGTAAAATCTTAAGAATCTAAAGACCACCGGTTCTTAACCTCTGCAATCTGACCTCTAACCTCTGACCTGATTTCCCCACCTCTCACCTCTGACCTTATTTCCCCATCACCAACTTTGCAATCGTTGCCAGCTGCATGTTCGACGTGCCTTCGTAGATTTTTCCGATCTTGGCATCGCGCCAATATTTTTCGACGGGATAATCTTTCGTAAAACCGTATCCACCGTAGATTTCGATGGCCAGCGAGGTCACCCGCTCGGCTACCTGCGAGGTGAAGAGCTTGGTCATGGCAGCTTCTTTCACAAAATTCACGCCCGCGTCTTTCATGCGAGCTGCGTTATAAACCATCAGCCGCGCCGCCTCGATTTCGGTTGCCATCTGCGCGATCTGGAATTGGATTCCCTGAAATTCTGCAATCGGCTTGCCGAATGCTGTCCGTTCCTGCGCGTAGTTTGTGGCATATTCCCACGCGCCGCGCGCCACGCCCAACATCTGCGCGCCAATTCCAATGCGGCCTTCGTTCAGCGTCTCGATTGCGATCTTGTATCCCTTGCCGACTTCACCGAGCACGTTGTCTTTGGGCACGCGGCAATCTTCCAGAATCAGTTCGCAGGTTGACGACGCCCGAATCCCCAGCTTGTCTTCTTTCTTGCCGACGGTGAATCCCGGGGAATTCTTCTCGATGAGAAACGCCGTGATTCCCTTGTAGCCCTTGGACGCATCGACGGTGGCAAACAGAATGAACAATCCAGCCTCTTTGCTGTTCGTTATCCAGAGCTTGCGTCCGTTGAGAATGAAGTCGCTGCCTTTGAGCTCAGCTTTGGTTTGCAGCGCGAACGCGTCCGATCCCGAACCCGCTTCGCTCAATGCATAAGCGCCGAGCGTTTCCGCGGCCAGCTTTGGCAGGTAACGCTTCTTCTGGTCGTCGCTGGCCCAGCGCAGTATGGCATTCGCCACCAGCGTGTTCTGCACATCCACGATTACGCCGGCGGAAGCGTCGGCCCGCGAACATTCCTCCACGGCCAGGATCGCCTCAAAAAACTTGCCGCCGGCGCCGCCGTACTGCTCCGGAATCTCGATCCCCATCAGCCCCAGCTCAAAGAACTGGTCGATCAGGCCGTGATCGAACACCGCCTTTTCGTCCATCTCTTTGGCCAGGGGACGAATCTTATCCTCGGCAAACTGGCGGACATTGTCGCGGAACAGAATCTCGTCCTCCGTAAGGGTGGTGAGCGGCGCGGGATTCGAAAGCTGCAGAGTTTCCGGCATGAGAGCACCTCGATATTGAGACGCGGCTTTCGGCGTCTGGGAAGGATGACGAACTGGAAATTGTAGCAGCAGAAGGCGGTCGGACCGATGACCGCTCGGTTGGTTCGAGGCGGCGGTGCGAACGGGGCGGAGCTTAGCTCCGCTGGACGGCCGAGGGCGGCCGTCCCTACGCGAGCAGTTGCCACGGCATCAGCGGCGGTTGATGAGCGAGGCGACATAGCCTGCTCCGAATCCGTTATCGATGTTGACCACACTGACGTTCGAGGCACAGGAGTTCATCATTCCGAGCAAGGCGGCCAGACCTTCGAAGGCTGCGCCGTAACCTACGCTGGTGGGAACGGCAATCACCGGGACTCCTACCAGGCCGCCGACTACGCTGGGCAGAGCGCCTTCCATGCCGGCGCAGACTACGATCACACGCGCCTTGGAGAGTGCTCCGCGATGGGCCAGCAGGCGGTGAATGCCGGCGACTCCTACATCGTAGATGTGCTGAACTTCGTTGCCCATCAGTTCGGCGGTAACGACTGCCTCTTCGGCGACTGGGATGTCGCTTGTCCCCGCCGAAACGACCACGATTACGCCCTTGCCGTGCTTCTTGCGGTCGCGCTTGAGCACGATGGCGCGCGCCAGGGGACGATACTCCGCGCGCGGCATGGCTTCGGCGACTGCGGCGTACTGTTTTTCGGTGGCTCGCGTCGCCAGCACGTTGCCGCCGTGGGCTGCCAGGCGGGTGAATATTTCTGTGATCTGGCGCGCGGTTTTGCCCTGGGCGAAAATCACCTCGGGCATGCCCTGGCGCAAGGCGCGATGATGGTCGAGCTTGGCGAACCCTAGATCCTCAAAGGGCAGGTGACGGAGGCGCTCGACGGCGGCGTCGGGGGAGAGTTTATGGCTGCGAACCTGGGTGAACAGTTTTTTCAGCTTTTCGGCGTTCATGGATTGCAGGAGTTATTGTAGATGGCGGCGGTCGGGTTTGGCTTGGCTAGAGCTTTAGCCACAGGGAGCACAGAGGATCACAGAGACGGGACACCGGGGAAAACAGGCTCCGGAACCTTGACCTAGCCATGAAGTAATGCCCTTTCAGTAACTTAGGCAGATTACTCCAGAGGTTCTACGCCCTTTGGAGAGATTGCTACTGTACTCGGCGCTGCCCTATACTGGCGTTACTCTGGTTCTGGATTCTCTGGCAGGTGCTTGCGGTAGGTGGGCCCTAAAGTAAGTGTGCCTTTTGGCCGATCTTCGTTGGATCGACCGATTTGGTCAACCTGAACCCGTATGCATAGACGCCTGCAAATCGCGCTGATGGCCAGCTTAACCGCGACCTCCTTTCTTTCTTTTTCCGTGCTTTTTTCGGCAATGCCGGCACGCGCGCAGTCGATTTCCGAGCCGGTGGTGCGGGCGGGAGCGATTACTCCAACTACCGATGAATCCGGCCGCAGGATCTATGTTAACGAGGATAAGGTTAACGGGGATGCGCCTTCCACCTCTGCAAAAGCGGGGGCTTCGACGACGGCACGATCTCCACTGGTTTACTGGAGTTCGACCGAACACCGCTTCAAGCCGGTGCCGACTAACGGAGCTGTGATGCGGGCCGCGCGTTCGGCGGCTTCGGAAGTCAATACCTACCTCGACGGCAAAGCGCAGACCCACCAGATTCTCAACCGTGCCTTTACCCAGGAAGACATTGACGCTGCCATTGAACAGGCGGCGACGCGGCATAATGTGGATCCGAGTCTGGTGCGCTCGGTGGTCAAGGTGGAATCGGATTTCAATCCCAATGCGGTTTCGCGCAAAGGCGCCATGGGGCTGATGCAGCTGATGCCTTCGACCGCCCGTTCTCTCAATGTTTCCAATCCTTTTGATCCGGTGCAGAACGTCGATGCCGGGGTTCGGCATCTAAGGACACTGTTGGATAACTACCGTGGCAATGTTCAGCTCACTCTGGCTGCATATAACGCAGGTGCGGGGGCGGTGTCGCGCAGTGCGGGCGTTCCCCGCTTCAAGGAAACGCAGAACTACGTTCGCCGGATTACGAACTTGTACAACGGCGGCAGCGAAACGATCTTTGGCAACCGGGTACACGAACCAGTCCACGTGGAGCGGGATGCGCGGGGCGTGCTGTATATCAGCAACACGGAATAGACGGTTCTCGTGGGGTAGTAGTGAGCGTCGTAAGATAATCAAAACAGGGCGGGTAATGTCCAGCAACTTTACGGCGTCGATTGGGTTGTTACTTTAATAGAAGCGCAAGACTCCGACATTCCGCCCAGGAGCAAGTACATCGGTCCTTCGCTTTGTTCCGGATAACCGGCCGGATTTAGAACTGCTTGATTTGTTGCAGGAAGTTTAGTGAAGACCCAGGCTTCTACGACCCTAACTCGAGGCGGCCGCGCCTTTCGCCTCGGCGCAGTGCTGTTGCTCGTCCTGCTGCCGCTGGTTTCCGCCTC
>Ga0181523_10001260_pt1 | contig 27135 bp, 24 predicted proteins | sample PEATcosm2014_Bin_43_FD_119752 | JGI IMG/M metagenome (GOLD analysis project Ga0181523, IMG submission 119752) | Peatland microbial communities from MTU Mesocosm Facility, Houghton, MI, USA - PEATcosm2014_Bin05_30_metaG | ecosystem: Environmental > Terrestrial > Soil > Wetlands > Peat | place... | reverse complement strand
GTTTTCCGGAATCCCGCAACACCACGGCGGCTCCTTCATCCACCAGGAACTTCCTCGCGGCTTGCGCGTTGGCGCGAGCGGTTTCATTCCTCCCGGGCGTCGCTGGCTGCCCCACAGGCACCGGCGGTTCTTCCATCGGGTGGTAAATCTCCACGTTCCGGCTGATGACTTTCGGCGGCGATAGCGGTTGCGGTTCCTGTGTGATGACAATCGCCCCCTTCAACTTTCCCTTGAACTTCGCGAAATCCTCAGGCTTTTTCGCGTCGAAATACACCACCGGGCCTCGCACAGTCCCCTTTGTATCCGGCGCCCATGCTGCCGCGGCGACCGTCAACGGATGCTCCGTCGGTGCGATGATCTTCGCCCACGCCGTTCCCCGCACCCACGCGTGCGGTATCGAGTACGCCTCCAGGTGCACATTCGTCAGCCCGTACTTCTGGAACATCTCCACGGTCCAGTCGTTCGCCTGCTTCAATTGCGCCGTGCCCGTCAGCCTCGGTCCTATCCGGTCGGACAGGTATTCCAGGTTGTCCATCACCTCGCTATGCTCGCGAATCTCGCTTAAAATCTGCTGGTCCGTCGTCGCCACTGCGCTCGCATCATGCGCAGCGGCCCGCGCCGTCCAAACTCGCATCCCAACCAACACCACAAGCATTCCCGCCAAAATCAGATTCTTCCGGTTCATCCTCATTCCCATCTCCCTGATGCAAGTTTCTTTAGTGGTTCTTCGTTCGAGCCAGGACGTGTCTTTCTTCTTCAGACGTTCTTCCCCGCTTGTTGTTTTCCTCTTACCCGTCTTTTTCCGCCTCGCGGCGCCTTCTGGCACTGCGGACAAAAATAGCTGCTCCGTCCCGCCACGATCACGCGTTCGATCCGCGTCTTGCAGCGAAAGCAAGGCTTCCCTTCTCTTCCATAAGCCCGGTGATGCCGCTGATATTCTCCCGGCTGGCCTTCCACGTCAAGAAAGTCCGCGATCGACGATCCCCGCATCACAATCGCCCGCTCCAGAATCCCCTGCAGCGCGCGATAAAGTTCCCTCACCTGCTCCTGCCGCAACTTCGCTCCCATTCGCATGGGATGGATCTTCGCCTTCCACAGGCTTTCATCCGCATAAATGTTTCCCACGCCGCGCAATACCTGCTGGTCCAAGAGCAGCGCTTTGATCCTCGCTCGTTTCCCGCAAATCCTGGCCGTGAACTCTTCCAGCCCCGCTTCCAGCGGGTCCGCGCCAAACCGCTTCAGTTCTTCCTTCAACCGCTCTCCCGCCAAATACGCCATCCTTCCGAATCGTCGCGCGTCGTTGTATCTCAGCTCGCGTCCGTCGTCCAGCAGCGCCACCACGTGCGTGTGCTTCGCTTGCGGCTCTCCCGCCGGCTGCGGCGCCAACATCCCCGTCATTCCCAGATGCACCAGCAGCGCTGATTCGGCTTCCAGTTCCACAGCGTCTTGCTTCACCGTCAGCCGCAATAGCAGAAATTTGCCATAGCGCGCCACTTCGCGAATCGCGCGGCCCGGCAGTTCCTTCTCAATCTCTTCTGGATTGTCTATGAAATCTGTTTTCCCCAGCGTCACACTCAGGATTCGCCGCCCCGCGATTTCCCGTTGCAGGCCTCGCGCCACCGTCTCGACTTCAGGGAGTTCCGGCATCGTCCTCTCGATCGCTCAACCTAATTGCACCAGTCTTGCAAATCGTCATTCGCCGCTCGGTTCGCATCCGTGATACATTTCGTAGCTTGGAGGTTTCCGTGCTCTCTTCTCGTTCCCGCTTTCTTCTTCTCCTCACTCTTGTCTTTACTCTCAGCTCTCCCGTTCTCGCCCGCAAGGATACTGGTTTCCTCGATCGCACTCTTACTCTTCACGGCGCCACCTACAAGTATCAAGTCTTCGTGCCAGACAACTGGTCCTCCAATCAGAAATGGCCCATCATCCTCTTTCTTCACGGCGCCGGCGAACGCGGCGCCGACGGCCTCATCCAAACCCAGGTCGGCATCGCCACCGCCATCCGCAATGACCGCTCGCGTTTCCCCGCCGTCGTCGTCATGCCGCAATGCTTGAAGGATCACAGTTGGGATAAGCCGGATATGGAAGAAGTTGCCCTCGCTGCTCTGGCCGCCGCATCAAAGGAATTCAAGGGTGATCGCAAGCGCACCTATCTTACCGGACTTTCCATGGGCGGCTATGGAAGCTGGGCCCTCGCGGCAGCCTATCCCAACAAGTTTGCTGCCGTCGTGCCCATCTGCGGCGGCATCCTTCATCCCGATGAGTCCCGCAAGCAGCCCGATTCCGATCGCACTCCTTATCTCGAAGCCGCCAAGAAAATCGGCACGAAGCTTCCCTTATGGGTTTTCCATGGCGACGCAGACCCGACCGTCCCCGTCGCCGAGTCTCGCCTGATGATTGAAGCTCTCAAAGCGGACGGTGCCGATGTTCGCTACACCGAATATCCCGGCGTCGGTCACAACTCCTGGGACAAAGCCTACGCCGAGCCCCAGCTGATGACCTGGCTGCTCTCCAAGTCCCTCTAATGTAATTCCAGTTTCCGCGATTCCTGATCGCTGATATCTGATATCCGTCCACCGTTTCCGCCTTATTTCTGATGGTAGTCCGAATACGGCGGATGCTCCGGTATCACCACCGGATTCTTCTTCAGCGCCTCCATCGTCACCTGGACCGCTTTCTCTAATTGCGCGTCATGGCCTGCCGCAACGGACGCGGGATCATTCTCCACCTCGATATCCGGTGCAATCCCGTGGTTCTCCACTTCCCATTGTCCATGCAGCCCGTAAATCGCCATGCGCGGCGCCATCACGTACCCGCCATCAAGCAGCGATGGATACCCGCCTATGCCCACGAGTCCACCCCACGTCCGCGTTCCCACCAACGGCCCGAGTTTGTCTTGACGGAACATCCACGGCAGCGCATCTCCGCCCGATCCGCTCATCTCGTTGATGATCATCGTCTTCGGCCCGTAGATTTGCGCCATCGGCGAGCAATACTTCTCTCCTTCGCGCGTTGTCACGCAACTCCGCAGCGGCCTTCCGATCAGATCCACGATGTAGTCCGCGATCGCTCCCCCGTGGTTGTAGCGTTCGTCAATAATCGCTCCCTGTTTGTCTTCTTGCGCCAGGTAGAACCGGTTGAAGTTGATGTACCCGCCGTTGGCCGTGTCCGGAACGTGCACGTACGCCAGCTTACCGCCGCTCAGTTCATCCACTTTCCGGCGGCAGTCCTCTTCCCACGCGCGGTTCCGCAGGTCGAACTCGTTGTCCACCGGCACCACCGTCACTTCCCGCGCGTCTTTCCCATCCGCGTTCGGCCCCACCTTGATCTTGATTTGCGTTCCCGCGGTGTTTTCAAAGAAGCTGTAAACTTCCGCCGGCGCCTTCACGTCTCTTCCGTTCACCTCAATCAGGTAATCCCCCACCTTTACGTCTACTCCCGGTTGCGTTAACGGTGCCCGCAACTGCGGATTCCAGTTCTCGCCGTTGAAGATCCGCGCGAACCGGTATCTTCCGTTCTCCACCTTGTAATCCGCGCCTAGCAGACCGCCCTTCACTTTCGGTGCGTCGGGAACATCTCCGCCAAATACAAACATGTGTCCTACCGTCAGTTCGCCCAGCATTTCCACGAACAGGTGGTTCAAGTCGTTTCGCCCTCCCACTCCACTCAAATACGGCGCGTACTTCTTCTCCGTCTCCGCAATATTCAAGCCGTGAAAATTTGGCGCGTAGAAAAAGTCCCTCTCGATGCGCCACACCTCGTGGTACATCTGGTTCCATTCCGCGCGCGGGTCGACATACACTTCCATCCCGTCAAGCTTCAGTTGCCCTTCGCCCGGTTTTGGTGCCGCCGCCGTTGCGGCAATAAACCACTGTCCGCCTTGCGGTGGCCCTTGCCGGTACAGCACTTTCTCTCCGTTCGCCGAAACCGAAAATGAGCTGATCCCGCTCACGAACGGTTCCGTCTTCCGCGTGCTCAAATCAAATTTCGACTCGCTCGCCAGCGTCGGCCCATCCAGCGCCGGAATCGAAGGAATTTCCCCCAGGAATAGGATTCCGGTCTTGCCTGCGTCCAGGCCAACGTAGTTCGCCGCCTTGATCGGCAACGCCACAATTCGCTGCCCGATCCCTTCAAAGTCGATCGTGACCTTGACCTCTTCTTCTTTCTTGTCCTTGTCCCCGTCCTTCGCTTTGTCCTTATCCTTACCCTTGTCTTTGTCTTTATCCTTGCCTTTATCCTTGTCCGCTTCCTTGCCCTTCTCTTCGTCCTTCTTCTCCGCGATCTTTTCGTCGTCGCTCTGCGGCTCCACCGGATTCGCGTCGGTCTTTTTCAGCACGATGGCATATACGCTTCGCGAGGCTGGCCGCTGGAATCCCGATAGATCCAAAAAGCTCAGGCCCAGACCTTCATCCGTGCTCGCCGCGAAATAAAGATACTTCCCGTCGCGGTCAAAAACGGAAAACGCTGCGTCGCTCATCCCATCTGTCAATTGCGTGCTCTTCCCGCTCTCCACCGAGTACACGTCGATGGCGCGGTAGTGGTTCGGCAGAAACTTCGCGTAAGTAATCCACTTGCTGTCCGGCGACCACTGTTGGCTGAACGAAGGGCCAACATCGAACAGATTCGTCGCCACCTTCACCGGTATGCCTTTCTCGATGTCCACGTACCACAGGTTCAGCCGCTTGTCCTGATACGCAATCTTCTTGCTGTCCGGAGACCACATCGGTGAATAGAAAAACGACCCCGGTGTCCCCAGGTTGATTTTCTTTACCTCTCCCAGTCCGCTCTGCTCGGCTAGATGTAAGGCATACTCTCCCGATTCATCGGAAAAATAGGCGATCCACTTTCCGTCCGGCGACCATGACGGATCACGCTCCGCCACCGTCGTCGTCCGCGTCAGGTTCCGTATATCTCCCTTCTCCGCCGGCGCCGTTAATATCTCCCCCCGGGCCTCGAACACCGCTCGCGCTCCCGTCGGCGAAATCCCCGCGTTTTGAATCTTGTCCCCCACCTTCGCCCAGTGTGGCCGCGTCGCGGGCAGGTCACCGGCGATCTCGATGTTCACCCGCGACGATTTCCCGCTCTGCGGATCAAACAAATAGATTCCGCCAAACTGTTCGTAGACCAGCGCGTCCGGCCCCGCCGATACGCTCTTCAGGTCCAGTCCCTTGTTCTCCAGGACTTGCTTGACGCTTTTGCTTTTCGTGTCGTATGCGAATAGTGTTACTGGCCCGTTCCGGTCAGACAGGAAATAGACCGTATCTCCATACCAGACGGGGCTTGCATCGTTGGAGTTTTCACGCGGGACCTTCTCTATTTGCAGGTCCTTCAGATTCACTATGTATATCGGCGTCGTCTGCCCGCCACGGTATCGCTTCCACGCCTGCTGCCACTGGAAATTCGGCACATACGCCATTCGCGTTCCATCTGGCGAATACTGCCCGTCAAACGCCCGCCACATCGGCAGTACTTCCGCCACACCGCCTTCCACAGGCACGGTATAGAACCTCGTAAAATCCGCGTACGCATCGCGGCCGGAAACAAACAGCACTCGCTTGCCATCCGGTGTCCAGCCTAGTGCTCCGTCCTGGTCCGGATGCCATGTCAACCGCTTCGGCGTGCCTCCGGCGGCAGGCATGACGTAAACATCCGTATTTCCGTCGTACTGTCCGCTGAAGGCGATCTGCGTGCCATCGGGCGAGAAAACGGCAGACCCTTCATGGCCTCCCGTCGTCAGTTGCCGCGCCACGCCGCCTTCCCGTGGCACGCTCCACAAATATCCGCCATAGGTGAATACAATCGTGGTTTTGCTGACCGTCGGTTGCTGCGCCAGCAGCGGCTTCTGCTCCGCCGCGCTTCCCACTCCCGTCGACAACAACACAACCATCGCCAACAGCGTGATTCGTGTCCTCACAGTTCCCCCTTCGCACCTCGTTACGCTATCTTGCTGCTTCTTGCCCACCTTCTGAATTCCGATTCCTTTATTGCCAACTCCACTCACGCCCCGCCCTCTACGTTCGCGACCCCGCGCTACCAGAAATCTGTCTGACGCAAAAGAACCGCTGCCCCGGACGTATCTCTCATCTCATTGCTTTTTGGCTGGAAGTTCGCACACACCACTGTAGGTATTGACGGATTCTGCCGCCAAATGTTCGCTCGTTTTTGTGGAAAAGGTCAAGCTTTGGTGGGCTTTCTGCCGTTCCCCTTACAGCAGCGGCACTCCCGGCATGGCCACGATTCCCGCCATCCGCAACAACTCCTGGTACTCTTCCTCGCTCAGGGCCGAAATAATCAGCCGCACGTTCTTCAGCAGCTTCATCTTCCTCACCGCGGGATTCGCTCTCATCTCCGCAAGCGTCACCGGCCGCGGCAACTTTTCGTATGCGCGCAGATCCGCCACCAGGTTCTTCCCCTTCAGATCATGTGGGTCGGGATAGGGATCGCGGGTAATCTCCGCGATCGAGTACAAGGACCGCTCTGGCGTGGAGTGATAGCACAGCACGCGGTCCCCTTTCCTCACTTGCTTCAGCGCACGGATCGCATCGGGCTTTGACCCAGCCCCATGCCACATCTCTTTCCCTTTAACGAATAACGTATCCCAGTGATACTGATGCGGGTCTGCGCTGAAGATCCAATAATGTCGGGTCTGCGAAGTTACAGTTACCATCGGCACCAGATTCGGCTGCAATATACACGTCTGCAAGACGAAAACCAAACAAAATATGAGGGATAGGGCGGTTTTCCACATCCAAAACGTCAACACACCCTGCTTTTCAGGACAAAACCAACATTAACTTCTTTATTTTATATAAGTTAACGGAACAGTAGGCTGCCCGGATGGCTCCGAGCCTCTTCGCAGCCCTTTCCTCGCCCTAAACATCCACGAATATATCTTCCCCGCGCACTTCCGTGCGGTAACAATCCACCCCCGCCGCTGGATTCTGCACGGCTTTCCCGCTCGTCACGTCAAACTGCCATCCGTGCCAGGGACAAGTCACCACCTTGCCCTCCAGCACTCCTTCTCCTAGCGGGCCGCCGCGGTGCAGGCACGTGTTGTTGATGGCATAAATTGTCCCGCCAACATTTGCCAGCGCAATCGCTTTTCCTTCTACGTGAAATTCCCGCACCGTCCCCGCCGGTAATTCCCCCACCTTCGCCGTCCGAACGAATCCCATCTCTGTCTAATCCCTTCTTCATCCTCGGAATCTTGCCTAACAGCTCCACTCACACTTCACTCAACAAGCCGAACCTGCCAAACCCAATTTCGAGTTTTCTTGAACTGATAACTGATAACTGAAAACTGATCACTGATTACTCGGCTCCGCCACCTGCGCCACCATCACGCTCTTCTTGAAATCCTCCACCATTTCCGGCCGCAATTTCACTTCCGTCGGCCGCTTCGCCAGCGTCATATCATCAATCTTGTCCTGCAGCTTCAACAATGCATAAAAGAGCGCTTCCGGCCTCGGCGGGCATCCCACCACATACACATCCACGGGCACAATCCGGTCCACACCTTGCAGCACCGAATACGCATTGAATGGCCCGCCCACGCTCGAGCACGCTCCCATCGATATACACCACTTCGGGTCCGGCATCTGTTGCCACACGCGCTGGATCACCTGCGCCATCTTCAGCGTCACCGTTCCCGAGACGATCATCAGGTCCGCCTGCCGCGGCGATGGCCGAAACACCTCCGCCCCGAATCGCGCCATATCAAACCGCGACGTCGTGGACGCAATCATCTCGATCGCGCAGCAGGCCAGCCCAAACGTAAGCGGCCACAGCGAACTCTTCCGCGCCCAATTGAATACGTAGTCCACCGACGTGATTAGTACGTTCTTTTCAAACCTCTGGTCTATGACACCCACGGGTCTCTCCGTTCTATTTCCCTTCTCGCGGAGTATACCGCTCCGCTTCTTACCCCGTCAAAAACTCCCTCTTACGATTCCTCCACTTTCAGCTTATCAATCCACATTGCCATTCTCTCGCAACTTTGTTACATTCGCCGAAAATTCACGCGGGTAAAGGAGTTGTTTATGGCTTCGCCTACTTCCTCTTCGGCAGTTTCCCCAAAGCTCGATCTCGCCCTTCTGATCTTCCGTCTCGCTGGCGCATCCGTCTTCCTCTATCACGGCAGCGCCATTCTCTTTGGCGCTTTTGGCGGCCCCGGCATTCACGGCTTAGCGGGATTCATGCACTTTTCGCTCCTCACCGCCTTTCTGGTAGGGCTGGCGCAATTCGCTGGTGGGCTTGCTTTGCTCACCGGTGTCTTCATCCGCGTCGGCGCGCTCTGCATCATGATCGTGATGGCAGGCGCCATATTCCTTGTCCACCTTCCTCACGGCTACAACATCGCGCAAGGTGGCGTGGAGTACGCTCTCACGCAGTTCCTGCTTGCTCTTGGCTTTCTCTTCGCCGGTCCGGGTTCCTATTCGCTGGCGGGCATTCTTCCCCCGGCTCTCCGCAAACTTTAGCGCCGAATTCCGAAACAGACCGGGAAAGCTAGCCAGTTCCCAATCCATTGTGCATTTGGGCTCGGCGCGCTTGAACAACGGGGCAGCCCCGTTCGCGTGACTCCTGTCACATCTTCCCTACCCATCCTTCACTACCATTCCTTCAGGATCTGGGGCGCCGGTTGGTCTCTCTGTTCCTCTTTTTCTCTCGCCAGCTACTGGATCCATCCATCGCTTCGGGCGCCGTTTTGTGATGTGTGCCTCGTCTCCGCGCACTTCACTTGAGGTTCCATCCATGTCCAAACAAAGCGCCCTCTCGCGACGCCGCTTCCTGCAAGTCGCTGCTACCGTCGCTGCTTCCTCCGCTGTGATCTCCTGTGGCCGCCGTGCCGGTCCTTGGCGTTTCTTCACGCCCGCCGAGGCACACACCATGGAAGCTCTCTGCGATCAGATTATTCCCGCGGACCAGGATCCCGGTGCCGCCTGGGCCGGCACGCTCTACTACATTGACTCCCAGCTTGTCGGCCACTTCCGCAAGCTACAATCTGCCTACCGCGAAGGCCTCGCCGCCTTTGACGCAGCCTGCCTCTCCGCTCACCGCGCCGCTTTCGCCGATCTCCCCGTTGACCAGCAGACCGCCTTCCTCAATCACCTCCCCGCATCATTGCAACCCTTCTTTGACATGGTTATCGCCCACACCATGCAGGGCTTCTACAGCGACGCCCGCCACCAGGGCAATCGCGACGCCGTTAGTTGGCGCATGCTCGGCATTCCCATCATCCCCATCCGGGGCCGCGCTCAGTACGAATTCATCAGGAAAGGCTGACGACCACCATGTCTTTGCCTCGCGTAAATGTCGTCATTATCGGAGCCGGAGCCGGCGGCGGAGTCGTCGCCAAGGAACTCTCCCAAGCCGGTCTCCACGTCGCTCTTCTCGAGCGCGGCCTCTGGTACACCGCCAACGATTGCCGCAAGGACGATCTTCGCAACCAGCGCTCTTCCATTCTCGGCAATAATTCCGGCCCCGATGACGAACGTAATCCCCGCGTCTTCGTGGACCTCGAGGGCAATCGTCATGTCGTCCTCGCCAGTGAAGGCGGCTATAGCAACAACGCCGCTTGCGTTGGTGGTGGCACTCTTACCTATGGCGCCATGGCTTGGCGCTACCAGCCCAAGGATTTTCGCTTGCGTACCACCTACGGCAGTCTTGCGGGCGGCACTCTCGAGGATTGGCCCATCTCTTACGACGATCTCGAGCCCTTCTATGAGAAAGCTGAGTATGAGGTCGGCGTCTCCGGCGATGTCAGCAATGATCCCTTCAAAGGCCCTCGCGCCAAGCCTCTCCCCATGCCCCCGCTCCCTCCCACGCGCGAGTACGAAATCCTTAAGCCCGCCGCGCAACGTCTCGGCCTCCATCCTTTTGACCTTCCCATGCTCCGCAATAGCGTTCCCTACAACGGCCGCCCTCCCTGCATGCGCTGCCGCTGGTGCGTAGGTTTCATCTGCGAAGTGGACGCCAAGTGCGGCACGCACAACACCGTCATTCCTCGCGCTCTTGCCACCGGCCTTTGCGACCTTCGTCTCGGCTGCATGGCCAAGGAAATCCTTACCAACGATCAGGGCAAAGTCACCGGCGTCTCCTATTTCGACGCTCACGACCGTCTTCAAGTGCAACCCGCCGATCTCGTCATTGTCTCCGCGGCCGCCATCGAATCCGCGCGACTTCTTCTCAATTCCAAAAGCAGGCTTTTTCCGACAGGCCTAGGCAATCGCTACGATTGGGTCGGCCGCAACCTTCAGGGCCACGCCTATTCCGGCGCCACGGGCCTGTTCGATTTTGAAACCTACGATGATGTCGGCCCCGGCGCCAACATCGCCATCTGCGATTACAACCACGGCAATCCCGGCCTTCGCGGCGGCGCCATGCTCTGCAATGAATTCATCCGCCTGCCCATTCAGTTTGTGGACATGGCCCCGGAAGGTGTCCGCTGGGGCAAAGCCCATAAAGACTTCATGCGCAGGTCCTATCGCCGCAGCATCAAAATTATGGGCCCCACGCAGGAGATGCCCGTCTTCGATTCTCGCGTGCAACTCGATCCTGTGGTCAAGGACTTCTGGGGAATGCCGGTAGCTCAACTTTCGGGCTATCGCCATTCACACACGGTGGAAATTTCCGACGTCATGGCCGCAAAAGCGGAGGCCTGGCTCAAGGAAGCCGGCGCAGTCCAAACCTGGCGAAATCTCTCGGGCAGGGACCTCAGCGGCGGCCAGCATCAAGCCGGCACCTGCCGGATGGGCAATGATCCCAAGACATCCGTCGTCGATTCCTGGTGCCGCGTCCACGATTTTGACAACCTCCATGTGATTGATGCCAGCGTCCATGTCAGCAATGGCGGCTTTAATCCTGTCCTTACCATTCTCGCGAACGCCTACCGCGTTTCCGCTCACCTTGCGCAATCCTGGAAAGGAAAAGTCTAGCCATGGCTTTCTTCCACTCCCGTCTGGCTCTCCTCGCGATCGCCATCGGCCTCCTGATCGTCCTTGCACTCCCCGCAGCCAGCCTCTACTACGAATACTCCGCCGGAGAATCCTGCGCTCGCTGTCATGAAATCCGCTCAGAGCACTCTTCCTGGCAAACTTCCAGCCACCGTGCCGTTTCTTGTGGCGCATGTCACGGCGAAATCCTCACCTTTGATCCCGGCTTCCACCTGGGCAATGTCCGCCGCCTCGTTCAACACATTCGCGGCGCTTATCGCGACCCTATCCGCCTCCGCACCGTGGACGTCAACGCCATGGTCGGCCGCTGCCAGAAATGCCATCAGCAGGAAGCCGCCCAGTGGCAGAACGGCCCGCACGGCCTCACTTATGAAAATGTCTTCCTTGATACCAAACACAACCACAACCGCCTCTTGATGGATGATTGTCTTCGCTGTCACGGCATGTTCTTTGAAGGTGGCATCCGCGATCTTGTCGCGCCACTCAACACCGACGGCCCATGGAAGCTTCTGCCGGCCTCTGTCGTTCACCAACCTGTAGTCCCGTGCCTCACTTGCCACTCCATCCATCGCTTCGGCGACCCGCTCCGCAAAGAGGACGACGATGATTCCAAGGCGAAATTCGCTGGCCGAGAAGAACTCACTCGCCCTTCACTCGCCTTCTTTGACCGCCGCGAACGCCTCAGTTTCTCCGTCACTCTTCTTCCTCTGCCTGCCATGCTTGATTCCGGCAGGCCGGTGAAGATCAGCCCCGATCCGCGCCAGGCCCTCTGCTACCAGTGCCACGCGCCTCTCGCTAATAGGGAAGTTCATTCCGGCGACGACCGCACGCCTGTTGGCGTCCACGAAGGTCTCAGTTGCTTATCGTGCCATCAGAAACACGGCCAGCACACTCGCGCGTCCTGCGCCACTTGTCATCCGCGCCTCTCCAATTGCGGCCTCGATGTCGAAAAAATGGACACCACCTTCGCCACGACCAAGAGCCCTCACAACATTCATTTCGTCAAATGCCAGGACTGCCATCCCAAAGGCATCCCCAAAAAACGCACCACCGCCGACGCCAGTAACCCCGTCCATTCCCTGTAGTCTCTGGGTCGGCACCTGTACCTCACCCCTTCAGGGGTGAGGCCTTCCATAGCCACGGAGTGCCCGACCGTCAAGGCAATTCCCAGGTTAGTAGGGGCGCAGCTTGCTGCGCCCCATTTGAGCAAACTGTAAACCCTCCAATCTTTTCGCCTTTCGTATTTCGCTTTTCGCTTTCTCTACAACGTCTCATTCGCCGATATCGCCTGCACCATACCCTCTAACTCCACCTGCAATTTCACACGCTTGCCCTGCAAATCCGCATTCTCCTTCTTCAACTCCGCCAACCGATCCTCCTGTCCATCCAATTGCTTCGTGTACCGCTGCAACAGCGCCTTTTCTTCCGGGCTGCCTTTCAATGCCTTCATGTTCTCCCGCAATCGCGCTTGATCCTTGTCAATCGCATCCATCTCCAACTGTCGCGTCCGCATCTCCTGCTCCGCATCGAAAATCTGCTGTCTTTTGCCGATGATTTCCCGCAGCCTTGCTTCCAGCTCGGGCTTTATCGTTTTCTCTTCCACCAACAGCTTCAACTGGTCGTCCGTCATTCCGCCGATATGGATGCTTGTAAACACCGGCCGGCTTTCTTTCACGTCCAACTTCTCCGTCTTTCCCGGTTCCACGCTCACGCGGAATCGATAATACGTTGCGCCCGTATCTTCTGGTTTCAGATCACCCGTCAGTTTCCAGTGGTCGCGTATGGGGTGCTCCAAAATCACCTGGCGCGGCGTTGTGTCTGCATTGTGCAACGTGTACACCCGCTCGGAGCGCTCTTCCCGCGTCACCGTCATCACTCCCTTCATGATGATGACCCGCTTCGCCGTCTTCGATTCATCCCCTTCCCTACTCGTCACTCGCAGTGCTGTGTCCGCCGCGTACGACAGCAATCTCCGTTCGCCCGGGTGCAGAATCTCCATGATTCCTTCCCCGGCAAACGAGTCCTGATCCAGTATGTTGAAGGTGCCGCCGTCCAGCGTCAGCCCTGAAGTGTTTCGCAGCCACAACGCGCGCAGTGGCCGGTCGACCATTTCGCCGTTCTCCTGCGCCGTTACCAATGTCACTTTCTCCGCTTCGATTGGCGACTGCACAATCGGCACCAGCGCCGACTGGTTCTTCATCACCGTGATTTTTTCTTTCAGGTTGTACTCGAACAAATCACCCGTATTGCTCCCAACCGCCGCCGCAGTTTCGTTCTCCAGCGCCGCGGTCGCTTCCCCCTCTTCCGATTCAACCTCAGCGCTATCCGTGTTGACTGTCCGGTCCCCAGTCGCTATCCCGCCAACTACGCCGCCGATGACTCCTCCCATCGATCCACCTGCAACTCCTCCAGGAACACCACCGGCAACTCCGGTCCGAAACGTGCCTCCTCCTGTGCCACCTCCCGATCCGGGACCAATCCCTGCGCCGCTCCCTGAGCCAACGCCTCCCCCTGCTCCTGAGCCAATCCCCTCCTCCATGCTCGCCTCATGCGCCTGCGGCGTCAGCATCATCGATTGCGGCATCGGCACCACGGGCCGTCTGGTGTAGTAGGGCTGCGAAATGTTCTGTATGAACGATTGTGGCGCGCCAGACACCATCGAAAGCTGCACATCTTTCCAATCTTCGCCCACCGTGTTGTCAATGATCGCCCAGCCCTGCAAAAACGGCGTCCCCGGCGCTTTCGGCAATACGATCCGGTACGTGCTTTTCCACACCGGCACTTCGCTGATGTAGCTCACGAACAAATTCCTGTCGCCGCTGCCCGTCGCGCTGATGGTCATCCTCCGCACATCCTTTGATCGCGTCGAGCCCATCAAATTCAGGTACCTGCTCACATCTTCGCGGATTTCGCCATCCGCCGCCCGCACCGTAACCCCCGGTCCCAGCTCAAACACCCGCAACTCTCCCGTATCCGTCACAATCGCCAGTTGCGTCACGTCCACCGTTCCGCCCTTGGTGGTCTCCTTCTTCACCGTTTCCACGCTGAACACCTTTCCCAGCGCGCTCGCCGTCCCGTTCCGCACTTCCACCCGCGTCCCTCGCAGCGCAATCAGAAACGCCGCGCTGGTCACGTCTTCGCTCAGCGGAATCTGCAGGCTCTTCAAACGCTCGCTAAGCGGTGCCACGGAGTTGTAGCGCACCCCGCTGATCTTTCCCCCGTTCAGGTCCACCACGGTCAGCGATTTCAGCACGTCATTCAGTTGCGCGGTCGTGAACTCGATCCCCAATTCCTGATTCCCGTGCACTCGCCCGCTGTGCTCGAAATAGCCCACTCCGTTCTTGTACAGCACCACTTTCTTCACTGGCAGCGAAGCGTTGCCGGTTGTCTCCTTGACTTCCGTTTCTGACTTCGTCTGTTGCGTTGGTGGATTCTGCGCAAACGCTGCGGCCGCAAACAACGCCGTCACACACAAGTAACCTACACGCATGGGCTACCCCCTTTGAGCAGTCGGATGCTACTTCTTAGACACCAGTTGTTCTGGATTTGCTCCCGCCCAGTTGCACGTCAACTCAGGAATGTTCTCGTCAGGGCACGGCTTTAGCCGTGCCGAGAGACTCACGATAAACGGGGGTTTTAACCCCTGAGGCTGCCCTGCCAAAAGTCATACGATCACTTCGCGCTCGGGTCCTTGAATTGCCTAGCCAGTCTGGGCCAATATCCTGTCGGCCGAAGCCGCTGCAAGTAATCCACGAAATAGGCGTCGGGCCCGATCAACACTCGCGCGCGCCGCTTTTCGACGGCGCCCAGTATCTTCGTCGCCGCCACTTCTGGATTCGTCCGCGTGATGCGCTGAAAGCGGTTCAAACTCTGTTGGCGCAACCCTTCACCCGCGTTCTTCCCCAGCCGCGCCTGCGTGGCAATCGCTGTCCGCACAAACCCCGGATGCACCGTGGTCACAAACACGTTCGTGCCCGCCAATTCATGCTGCAGCGATTCCGAGAATCCCCGCACCGCAAACTTGCTGGCGCAATAGGCGCTTTGCCCGATCGCTCCCACAAATCCCAGCAGGCTTGACGTGTTCACAATGTGCGCGCGCTTCTCTTTCTTCAGCAATGGCAGAAAGAAATGCACGCCATGAATCACGCCCCAGAAATTCACGTCCATGAGCCAGTGGAAATCCTCCAGCGAAAGCTCCTCGAAATTCCCCAGCAGCGCCACGCCTGCATTATTGAACACCACCGTCGCCCGTCCGTGCAGCGTGGCCACTTCTTCCGCGAACGCTTTCACGCTTGCCGCGTCCCCCACGTCCACGCGGTGCTGCGTCACCTTGCCGCGCGCAGTTCCCAGCAGCGCAACCGTTTCCGCCAATCCCTTGTCGCTCACGTCCGATAGCGCCAGCGAAGCTCCTATCGCCGCAAGTTGTTGCGCCAAACAGCGGCCCATTCCCGATCCCGCTCCTGTGATTACGGCCACACTTTCACTCAGAAATGACATTGGCGCACCATTCTGTACGATTTCACCGCAATTTCCTGGAGGAGTCTTTCATCGAAGCAACGGCCCCACAACGTTCTCATACCATATTTCAAGCGCGCCCAGCCAGCGCGTCCGTCACATGCACGCTTTCTAACTTGCGAGTTTGAGGGAGGGCACGACTTTAGTCGTGCCGTAAGCGGAACAAAAAAATCGGCTTTAGCCGCTGAGGTCTACTCGAATTGCCTACTGCTTTACTTTAGGGGACGAGCTCAACCGAATTTTCCGGATATGCCACGCGCACCTGGTTTCTTCCCGCGCGTTTCGCTTCATACAGCATCTGGTCGGCTTTGCGCACCAGCGCCGAAAAATCCTGCACGTCCTTGCCTTGAAATCCCGCTACGCCGAAGCTGGCCGTCACGCTCACGCTCTGCCCCGCCAGCGGAAAACACAGTGCGCCAAACTGTTCGCGGAAGCGGTTCACCGCCACTTCCACGTGCTCCGGCTCCACGTGCGTCACCACCAGCAGGAATTCATCTCCGCCCAGCCGACCGCAAATATCGGAAGCCCGCGTGCTCTTCTTCAATCCTTCCGCGAACGTCTTCAGCACCGCGTCGCCCGCGTCGTGCCCAAAGGTGTCGTTGATGCTCTTGAAATTATCAATGTCGCCGAGCACGACCCACAGCGAATAGCCATGCCGCGCGGCCCCGCGGAGTTGCTTCGATGCCCAGTCTTCAATCGCCCGCCGGTTCGGCAAGCTCGTTAAAGGATCCGTGCGCGCCGCCTGCTCCAGCTTCTCGCTCTTTGCCGCCAGTTCGCGGTTCAGGTCCACAATCCTTCTTCCCACTCCGATGCGCGCCAGCATCTCTCCCGGGTCGAAGGGCTTGGTCAGGTAATCGTCCGCGCCGGCTTGCAGCCCTTTCACCACGTTGCCCTTTTCCGTATTGCTGGTCATCAGGATCAGGTATGTGTAAGGCCGGGCTTTGTCCGCGCGTATGCGCTGGCACAATTCCGGCCCGGAAATATCCGGCATCATCCAGTCGGTAATCACGATGCACGGCGTGTGCTTCTCAAACATCTGCAGCGCTTCCTGGCCGTCGCGCGCAAACAACAGCGAATACGGCTCCGCGTAGAGCACCTGCTCAACCAGTTTCCGGTAGACGGGCGAATCGTCTACCACCAGCACTTCGTATTTTGAGCTAGGGGCGTTCATACCGTTTTCACCGCGAAGGACACCGTCCGCGCGGAAGATCACCTTGTTTTCCAGGAGCGTGCTTCCTTCCAATCTAGCAGGGGCTTTCCACGGGTGGGCGCTGCCGCGCATGCTTTGCGCTAAAGAGGCAATATCGCATTGGTTTTTCCTGGCCTTTCACTCGGTGAACGATTCCGCATTGGGCTTCCGGGAGGGCACGGCTTCAGCCGTGCCAATTTGCTCTTGAGCTTTGGGGGTTTTAACCCCGGAGATGCGGGTTGCACGCCCAAATCGCACGGTGTTTAGGCTTTTCTTCCGTAAACCAGCAACGCGCCTTCCGCCTTGAACGCCTTCAAGTGAGCCGCATCCCGGAACCATCGCCCACTATAGGTCTCTGGCGATGGCGAAGGATCGGGAATGCGCTCATGCGCAATTTCCGCAAATCCTGCCTCACGAAACAGCCCACTCCACTCCTCCGCCGAGAGCAGTTTCGTCGGCACTTGCAGCAGTTCTCCCCATTGGTGGCAATGCGGATTATCCCGGTAGTAGTTGATCAGAATCCAAGCCATGCCGCCGGGGCGCAGCACGCGAAACATCTCCTTCACCCCCTTGCTCGGTTCGGGCCAGTAATACGCGGACTCCACCGAAATCACGTGCGTGAAAAAGTTCGGTTCCCAGGGGATTTCGCCCACTTCGCCGGTGACATACAGGACGTGTTCGTGCTCCACACTGCCGCGCCGCGCCACGCGGATCATTTCATCGGAAATGTCCATTCCGACGACGCGCCCTTCCGGCACCATCCGCGCAATCCGCCGCGAGAGCCATCCTGCCCCGCAGCCGATGTCCAGCACATTTTCCGCCGGACCCAGCCGCATCTTCTCCAGCACCGGCAGGGTGATGGGCAGGTGGTCTTCTTCCATGCCCTCGCCGCGTCCTGCTTCGGCCCAGCGGTTAAACTCTTCGCGCAAATCTTCCTTGTTGTTCGTGGTCATGGTAATAATCTAACGTCCGCCGCCTGTCCTGCTCAAGCGCATGCCAAAAAAGCGCCGGCCTTCCACAATCCGCTCGCGGTCAAGCTAACTCGACGCGTCCGCTGCGTTTGCGTCGAAGTGTCAGTCGTCCAGTCTTCATTCTTGGTGAACTATTTCCATCACCGCACTTAGACAATTCTTAGATTAGAGTTCTCTTGGGTCCACTTAGGACAGTAATGCTTGCGCTACACTTCTCCCCGAAGAGTACCGAAGTCATGGTCCTTCCATCCTCCCTTTTCCTCAGACTGACTCCAGCGTCCGGTAATCGCGTCCTTTCGTTTGCCCCCTTCCACGACAGTCGGCCGCCGAGCACTCTACAGTAAAGGGGAAAGGCACAATGAAAATTTCATGCATGAGGGTCGCAGGGCTCGTCCTCGTTGCCGTGCTTTCATACGGAATGATCTCGCCAAGCTCGCACGCAGGGCCGGTTGCCGAGGGCAAATTCAAACTTCCGTTTGATGCGCAACTTGGAAAAATGGCGCTCCCGAAGGGCGACTATTCATTCTCGATCGAACATCTATCACTCACGGGGGATGTCCTCATCCTCCACGAAAACCGGCCGGTTGGGTTTGTCCGCCCGCAGTCATTTAACGACCGTGAAGCGCAGAACAAAGTTCCCGTACTCGTTTGCATTCGCCACGATGGGAACTTTACTGTGCGCGCATTGCGCTTGCCCCACGTTGGCACCTTCTATTTTCCTCTGGCGAAAGACTTAAGTGTGCTCGCGGCTCAGCAGCCTCAGCTCATCGAAACTGTTTCCGTCGAAGTGAGCGGCGACTAACGCAACCTTGCAGCACTTGCGTCTAAAGCTCTCTAGCTTCTCTTGGCCGGACTCGGGTTGATTCCGCAACGGGGTTCGTCCCAAACGTCCGGCCTTTCTCTTCCGTTCGACTTCACACCCGGCCTTTCGTAGGATGGGTTAGCAATGGCTCCTCGCATTCAACTCGTTCTCGCGACTGCCGATAATGACGATATGCCTTTGACCCTGTTCAAACGTGCCATCCGAACGGCCGTTGCCGCCGCGGTCGCTTTCCTGGTTTGCGTTTCGCCTGCTGGGCCGCAGCAACAATCCGAAAGTGAGCTCTCGACCCAGACCATTAAAACCACTTCGGTCGCGGTAAATGTCTACGCCATCGCGGAAGGCCATCACGGCCGTTTGGTTCGGGATCTGAAGAAGGATGACTTTGAGCTCATCGAAGATGCGGCTCCCCAGAAGATCGAGTACTTCTCGCAGGAGACGAATGCCGCGCTGAGTTTGGGAATCGCCATTGATACGAGCATCAGCCAGGAACAGCTTCTTGACACGGAAAAAGCCGCGGCGAAAACCTTTCTGGGTTCCGTTCTGCGAAGCGGCGATCAAGCATTTGTAATGGATTTCGATGCGGATGTGAACTTGCTCCTGGATTTTACGGATGAGTCCACAAAATTGGCGAGCGCCATTGATTCCGCGGAAATCAACGAAACCGGAAAAAGTATTCTGCAGGAAGATGCGGCGAACTTCACCGGAGGCACGCATTTATATGATGCGGTGTATTTGGCCTCGAACGAGTTGATGAAGGCGCGCTTTGGACGCAAAGTGCTTGTTCTGGTGACCGACGGGGAAGACCAGGGCAGCAAAACCAATTTACTGAAAGCCATCGAATCGGCGGAGAAGTCTGACGTGATTCTCTACTCGATTGTGGTCAGCGATCCGGAATTTTACTCCTTGCTGGGCGGCACGTACCACGGAGACGCCAGCGTGCGCAAACTCGCTAGGGAAACCGGTGGCCGCGCCATTCGCGTGAAATCCATCGAGCAGATTGGCCTGGCGTTCAAAGAGATCGCGCGCGAGCTTCGTTCGCAATACCTGTTGGGCTATTCTCCGTCCAATCTTCGTAACGACGGTTCGTTTCGGCGCATTCATGTGAAAGTTCGCGGCCACAATTACACCGTCCGCACCCGCACCGGGTATTACGACCGCACCGGCGAGCCAACGGAAACAAAGAACCTCAGTCGCTAATTCCGCTTCCGCCCTCCGGCTGAATCTTTACCGCAGTTCAGTGGGTCGGAGCTTCAGCTCCGACATAAAGCCCTCGGCAATCACCGGGCTTCAGCCCCTGAGAAAGCGACCTCAAAGTGTCAAACCGTCCGGCCACACGCCGTGCAGAAGTGCGCGCCGGGACAGGCAAACGTACCGCACTGGCAGCAGAACCGTCCGCCAGCCGGCACCGCGACCACTCTCAGCGGACTATACGGCTCCGCAGTGAGGGCCCAGATAAGGGCAATCACCCAGCCGATCACCGTCCATCCCAGGAACAGGTTGACCAGGATGATTCCCGCGGCGTCGCGCTTATCGCGCCCGATGATGGTCGGCAGGAAATACAGAAAAACCAGGAAAAGCAGGGTCAGCACAGGGCACCCCTTTCACTTCGACCTCGGCGCAACAGACACACCTGCGCGCCTCTTACCATTGATACGCATGCGGCTCCCAAAATGTTTCCGGCCCCTGGGAGGCAGTTCGCATTCATCGTCGGGTCTGCCACGACGGTCACTTACTGCGGGAGTTAATGGACGAACTACGGGCAGTGGTGTATCATCGGTTTTTAGGTGGAGCGCGATGAGCGTCATTTTGGATTCACAGTTTGCGACGGTCGAAGATACGGCGGCGATCCTGGGGGTCTCAGAGGCGCGTTTGAAGCGATTGCTTCGCCTGGCCGGCCCCAAGGAAACGGCGGGGCATGCCAAGTTGCGGACAAGCTCCAAAACGAGGACGAACGGCAAGTTGAAGAGAGCATCATCGGGTGCAATCCGAAAGAAGCAATCGCGTGGCAAAGCGAAAAAAGCCGCGCACTGAAGTTTTCCTGAATAATCCTTATGACAAGAAGTTCGAGCGGCTGTTCATATAATTTGGTGCCTACCTCTACGCAACTCACCGGGGCGATTGACTGGCTCGTGCATGCCGAATGCGAGACACCTTCGTACTCTGGATGCGGTATCCTGTACCGAGGAAGGGCGCCTAGAACATGAACGCGGATATTCTGAAGCGGATGATACGCGCCATAGCCGATGGTTCACAGAGCGACCTTGACCGCCTTGCTTATAAGATAGTCGAAGACGAGCGGAGGATAGGTCATAGAAAACTGGCGGAGGATCTTGAGACTATCCTCAAGCGTTCGAGCGCAAATGGAAACGGCCACATTCCTGCCCTAGCCAAACAAAACCATCTAAAAGAACTGCCGCTTAGCCGAAGGCACGCCGAATCGCTCGCTACGTTTGTCATGCCGGAGGATCTCGAGCATCACATGGTCTTGCCGAAGGACACAGAAGAACGCTTTGCGCGAATAGAATGTGAGTACGCTGCTAGAGATAGGCTCAGGGCACACGGACTCCAGCCAAAAAAATCAGTTCTTCTCTACGGCCCTCCAGGGTGCGGAAAATCGCTCGGTGCGAAGCGCCTGGCTTGGAGCACTGGCCTGCCACTCCTAAAAGTTCGCTTTGATGCACTAATCTCATCCTACTTTGGCGAATCCGCAACGAATCTTCGATCCGTATTCATCGCGGCCAAGGAACTTCCCTGCGTTCTGTTGTTGGATGAGTGCGACTTCATAGCACGCTCTCGGATCGCTACTAAGGATATCGGGGAGGCAGCACGCATCGTCAATGCCCTTCTGCAACTGATGGAGGAGTACGACGCGCCGGGCCTGCTCGTCGCGACAACAAATATTGAATCATCGCTCGATTTCGCAATGTTCCGTCGATTCGATGATGTTTTTCTCGTGCCCTTGCCGGGTCCCGAACAAATAGACAAGCTTCTTCGCTGGACACTCTCTGCAGTAAGACTCGACGAGCCGATTGGCTGGGAGCAAATCGTCAGAGATTTAATTGGAGAATCTGCTGCACTAATCGTAAAAGTGGCTCGCGACGCAGCCAAGGCCGCTGTCCTCGGCGGGCACGAAGTCGTTACAGACAGACATATACGCCAAGCTGTTGCTGAGTTGCGAAGAGGCGATAAGTCCCCACGTGGGGAATAATAGATGCCAGACGGCCACAATTTCGAGCATCTCCCACTCCTCTTGCGGCTGCGCGGCCCGGCGCGACTAGGACGACCTCCTGAACAATCACCTCAAACGAGAGCAAACAGGAATGCCCGACAAGCGCACAGCGACTCCCTTCTCAACGCGAGTCGATCACTTACCGAATATTGGCTCCGACGCAGCGCCGAGAGGCAGGATGTCGCGCAGGACGGAACCCTCCCTATCCTTGCAGGCGGCATCCCGATTCTTCTAAAGGTTGACACAAGTCTCGACTTGGATGTTTTGCGAGAGAAGTTCTCGTTTGAAATCGTTGCAGAACAAGAGGACGGCTATGTCATCGTCGCCTCCGAAGACATCGATCTTTCAGCTTTTGTGGCGATGGTGAAGGCCTTCTCTGTAAACATACGTGGGTCGGCGACTATCGCGTCCGTCCACGAACTTCTCGACGATCCCGACCAAAGAGACCGCCTTCAACGACTCCTTTCCGATCGCCTTTTCCAGGAGTGGCAGCAGATTCGTGATCAGCAGGCCTATGTGGTGGACATTGGTATTGCATGCACAGGCACACAGGAGATCCCTAAACACCCCGTGAGAGGAAAGCGTGATTCCGATCCCGATTGGGCCAGAAAGGTGTTTGAATGGTCCCAGTCCCGCAACGATGCCTATGACGCATGGGATGCGCTTCGGGTACACCGTGAGGACCAGATCATACGCATTATCGGGGGCTACCAGGCTGAAATCTTGCACCTGGTCGATGGCGCACCGTTTGATTCTGCTGTCCTTCCCGACAGTTTCACAATTCGACTGAGAATCGTTGGTCGGGGTTTGAAGGATTTTGTTCTGAACTATCCCTATATATTTGAGGTCGTAGAGCCGGAAGATATCGCCTTGCCTCAGCGAGAGGGCCGCGCGGGTGAGATGCCACCTGACGTCGCGGCACCTACTGCGCCCGACGCTGAGGCTCCGGCGGTTTGCGTAATTGACAGCGGCATCCAAGAAAACCACATCCTAATTGAACCGGCAATTGACCATGCGACGTCGTACTGCTTTCTGCCCGGACATCGTCCTGCGGATGTGGCTGATATGGTAAAGCCAGCGGGACACGGCACTCGTGTGGCTGGCGCAGTACTTTATGGAGAAGTTGTGGCGCGGAACGGCAGGCCAAAGCTCCCATTTTGGGTACAGAACGCAAGGGTACTAGATGAAAACAACAGAATGCCAATTGATATGCCCCCGCCCGAGGTCATGCGCGCCGTTGTTAAGCGATTTGGTCAAGGGCCCCACCAAACCCGAATCTTTAATCACTCAGTTAATACAAATACATTTTGTAGAACTCAGTATATGTCAGCGTGGGCGGCAGAGATCGACTCTCTCTGCGCGGGACGGGACGTTCTGATTATTCAGAGCGCTGGCAATCTCTATATCTCGGGTCCCAATCCTTGTCTAGGCGTCAGAGATCATCTCACCGCTGGCCGCGACTATCCCACATATTTATATGAGGCTTCCACACGAATCGCAAATCCTGCCCAGAGTTTACAGGCACTAACTGTGGGTTCAATCGCATACGGATCATTAGAATCTCGCGACTGGCGCACCTTTGCCCCAGAACGTGGCCACCCATCCGCATTCTCCCGAACTGGCCCAGGGATTTGGGACGTTATCAAGCCGGAGATCGTTGAATATGGCGGCGACGACGTTAGAACTCGGAATTTACCGATAGACGTTCAGGCTGGAGGACAGATTCCAGAAGCATGCCCAGAACTTGTTCGTTCGACGATGTTCCCGCCCGGACCTCCTTTTGATCGAGATGCAACTGGAACCTCATTTGCGACGCCAAAGGTTGCCAGGCTCGCAGCACAGCTTCAACAATTATTGCCAGCTGAACCTACGCTTCTTTATAGAGCGCTAATTGTTCAATCCGCTCGGTGGCCAGCTTGGGCGGAGCATATCCTAACGGACCTGCGCCATCGAGATCCAGAAGATCCGGAATTTGATTACCTTCGACGCGAACAGCTACTGACTGAGGCGTCGCGAATTATCCGCTGCATGGGCTACGGAATCCCTGACAAGAGTCGGGCGACGAGCAATACCGACCACCGGACCACTTTCATCACAAGCGGCGAGATCCCAATACGCGCGAGGGATTGTCACATCTACCAGGTACCAATCCCTCCAGAAATGCGCGGACCCGCTGATGAATTTGACATTCGAATCGATGTAACATTGTCATACGTGGCGCAGCCAAGAAGAACACGACGCAACTTGCGGCGGTACCTTTCGACATGGCTTGACTGGAAAAGCAGTAAGCTCGGGGAAGACATTAACGACTTCCGATTGCGCGCGATGAAAGAAGAAACCGAGGCGGAAGGTGTTCAAGCCACAGTCCTCCCTTGGACTTTACAACAGAGCTCAAGCACAGGGTTTGTGCGAAATACCAAGCGGAGCAATGGCACGGTCCAGAAGGATTGGGCCCTAGTCAAGTCTAACAAGTTACCCAATGACTTCTGCATCGCCGTGGTCGGGCACCAAGGATGGAGTCGCGATCCGGATTCTGCTGCCCGGTACGCGTTGACCGTAACCCTAGAGATCGTCGGGCAAGAGATTTCGATCTATGAGCCTCTTCGAGCAGCCGTAATCGAGTTGCAAGCGCAGATCGAAGCGGAAGTCACGCCAGAAGTCGAAATCGAAATCGACCAATGACGCAAGTTTCGACCCACTCCACTTCCGAAAAATAGGCGGCCGGGGGGAGCGCCCACCGCCTTTCGTACCAGTTTCGAAACTAGTACCCACTAAATAATAGTAGACAAACGGTAAATAATGTGCTAAGCTTTACCTGCTATGCTGAGGAGACGCCGCTCTTGTGACATTTCGGATCGCACCACCCCCTCGCCCGCTCTTCGCCTGCTCGCCACTAGCTGCTCTTTTCTCGTTTCTTCCCACTTTGAACCTTCAACTTTCGACTTTGAACGTTTTTCTCCCCTAACTCCTTTGTTTCCCCTTGATGCAAGCCATTCTCCCGTAAGTCCTTTGTTTCCCCTTGATACACAAAATAGGGGGGTGCACTCCCCCCTCTAACATGATCACCCATTCCATTTCGGAATTTTCCTCGAGCATCCTAACCTCAGAACCAAGCAAAACTGTCGAAGCGCCGTCATTTCTTGCCGTATCACTCTTCTGTATCCCTCTTCTCTTTCTCTGTGTCCTCTGTGTTCCTATCTCTGTGTTCCTATCTCTGTGATCTCCGTGTTACCGTTCCTCGTTCTTCCCCTTCTTCTGTGGGCCGTAAACCACCAACCGTTGACTGTGAACCGTGCACTTGATCGGCCTGGGCAACTGCTGCCCTACACGTTGTACCAGTTCCTAATTTTATTACTACATTACGTACCAATATCTGAGAATACCAATGTCGGCGCGCCGACATATTTCTCTCGCGACAGACCGAAAAGAAATCACCAACTCATGGATCGCGATGCGAGTTTTCTTCCCACAGCGCACTTTCATCTGTCGGCTGTAAACTGCATTCCTCCCCTAAGTGCAATCATTCCCGTACTTCCGCAAAATTCGCCCGTAAACCCAATCATTCCCGTACATACGCAAAAACAGGGGGGTGGGGGTCGTTTTTCGCAAGGCGCGTTCTCCACTAACTCGTTTGTTTTCTCTGTGCATGGTAACTATACGGTAATCTATATGAGTAATAATATTGTCGGCGCGCCGACATATTGCATACGGGTTGCAACTGGCGCAGGCACCTCCAAGACCTGCCCACCTCACAAGGCCGGGCCCCACAAAGGATGTGAAATGGGGGGCGCACTCCGAAATCGTGCGTTTTACAGGGGAATAATCAAATATGTCGGCGCGCCGACATTTTCATTCCTGCTTGCGAAATGCATCGCTATGATTAACGTTCCCGCGAGACAACGAAATTGGAACGGGGGAGGAACCGATGCGCAGGCCGCGAACATTTGCATGGTTGTTTGGTTTGGTCTTGTTGGCGCTGATGGCGCATGCGGCGGGACGCGGAGATCAGCAGGGCGCGGCGGCTGACGCAAACAATGCGGCTGCGCCGATGCAACAGACCGCGGAGCAGGATCACCAGCGGATGATGGATCTGCTGCACATCACGGCAATCCGGCGCGGAGCGGATGGCGATCCCAAATCGCCGTATGCGGCCAACTACGACGAAGCCAAAGCCAATCCTTACCCGAATCTGCCCGACCCGCTGGTGCTGAAAGACGGCAAGAAGGTGACTTCGGCGAAGATGTGGTGGGAACAGCGCCGCCCGGAAATTGTGGAGGACTTTGACAGGGAGATTTACGGCCGCGCGCCCAAGACGACGCCCAAAGTGAATTGGGAAGTGATCAGCACGAAGCAGGAAATGCACGACGATGTTCCGGTGATTACAAAGAAGCTGGTGGGGCACGTGGACAATTCCGCGTACCCGGCGATTACTGTGGATCTTCAGTTGACGCTGACCACTCCCGCGAAAGCGGCGGGGCCCGTGCCGGTGATGATGGAATTCGTATTCAGCCCGGAATTTCTGGCGGCGTTTTTGAAGCGCATGCCGCCGCCTCCGCCGGGCGCGCCGAGTCCTTTCGCATGGCAGGGGCAGGTGCTGGCGAAGGGCTGGGGCTACGCGACACTGGTGGCGACGAGTATTCAGGAGGACAACGGCGAAGGATTGTCGCGCGGCATCATCGGACTGGTGAACAAGGGCCAGCCGCGCAAGCTGGACGATTGGGGAGCGCTGCGGGCTTGGGCCTGGGGTGCGAGCCGCGCGCTGGATTATTTCGAGACGGACAAATCCGTGGACGCAGCGCGCGTGGGCATCGAGGGCCATTCGCGCTACGGAAAAGCGGCGCTGATTACGATGGCGTACGACCCGCGGTTTGCGATCGCTTATGTGAGCTCATCGGGCGAGGCGGGCGCGAAACTCTTTCGGCGCAACTTTGGCGAGCAGGTGGGAAACATTGCGGGCGGCGAATACTACTGGATGGCGGGCAACTTCATCAAATATGACGGGCCGCTGAATGAGAACGATCTGCCGGTGGATGCGCATGAACTGATTGCGCTATGCGCGCCGAGGCCGGTATTCATCGGGGCGGGCACGGTGCAGCAAGGAGACGGCTGGGTGGACGCCAAGGGCATGTTCCTGGCGGCGGTCGGGGCGGGACCGGTGTATAAGCTGCTGGGTAAGAAAGATCTTGGCACGGCGGAATTTCCAGCCGTGGAAACGCCGCTGATTGATGGCGATATCGCGTTCCGGCAGCACAGCGGCGGGCACACGCCAGCGCCGAACTGGCCGACGTTTCTGGAGTTTGCTTCGCGCTACTTCCCCAGCACCTTTAAAGGTGCTAACCTGACCAGGTGAGGGCAGCATGCTGGACATTACAAAAGACATCCAGGCGATGACGACGTTCCGGCGTAACCCCGGGAAGTTCATGAAGCATCTGAAAAAATCGAAGAAGCCGTTGGTG
>Ga0181523_10001258_pt1 | contig 27142 bp, 27 predicted proteins | sample PEATcosm2014_Bin_43_FD_119752 | JGI IMG/M metagenome (GOLD analysis project Ga0181523, IMG submission 119752) | Peatland microbial communities from MTU Mesocosm Facility, Houghton, MI, USA - PEATcosm2014_Bin05_30_metaG | ecosystem: Environmental > Terrestrial > Soil > Wetlands > Peat | place... | reverse complement strand
TCTGCGCTTTGCCGTCGAGGTAGGTATTGACTTCCGAAGCCGCCGAACGCGCGGCCCGCATCACAGCTCCGCTGGTCGGCACCGGCTTGAAGCGGTGTTCGGTCGAACTCCAGTAAACCAGTGGAGATCGGGCAGGCGTCGAAGCCTCCGCTTTCGCAGAGGTGGAAGGCGCTCCCCCGTTAACCTTATCCTCGTTAACATAGATCCTGCGGCCGGATTCGTCGGTAGTCGGGGTAATCGCTCCCGCCCGCACGACCGGCTCGGCAATCGACTGCGCGCGCGCCGGCATTGCCGAAAAAAGTGGGGCAAGAAAGGAGGTCGCGGTTAAGCTGGCCATCAGCGCGATTTGCAGGCGTCTATGCATACGGGTTCAAGTCGACCAAATCGGTCGATCCAATGAAGATCGGCCAAAAGGCACACTAACTTTGGGGCCCGCCTACCCGAGCACCGGCTAGAGAATCTAGAACCAGAGTAACGTCAGTATAGGGCGCACCGGGGAGAGTAGCAATCTCTCCAAAGGGCGTAGAACCTCTGGAGTAATCTGCCTAAGTTACTGAAAGGACGTTACTTTATGGCAGTATCAGCGTGCCTTCCACCTGTTTTTCCCCTGTATCCACCTGTAGATTAAGGCTCTCCACAGCCAGACTCGATCGCCACCATCTACAATTAACCCTCGCAAATCCATGAACGCCCAAACACTAAAAAAACTGTTCGCTCAGGTTCGCAGCGGTAAACTCTCCCCCGACAACGCCGTGGAGCGCCTGCGTGACCTGCCCTACGAAGACCTCGGTTTCGCCAAGCTCGACCATCATCGCGCCCTACGCCAAGGCATGCCCGAGGTGATTTTCGCCCAGGCCAAGACGCCGCGCCAGATCGCAGAAATATTCACCCGCCTGGCGGCCCACGGCGGCAACGTGCTGGCGACGCGAGCCACCGAAGAACAGTACGCCGCGGTCGCCGAAGCCACGCCGCGCGCAGAGTATCGTTCCCTGGCGCGCGCCATCGTGCTCAAGCGCGATCGCAAGAAGCATGGCAAGGGCGTAATCGTGGTCGTGTCGGCGGGAACCAGCGACATTCCAGTCGCCGAAGAGGCAGTCGTCACCGCCGAACTGATGGGCAACGAAGTTCAGCACATCTACGACGTAGGAGTCGCCGGCATTCACCGTCTGCTAGCCCATCGCGGAGCGCTTGCCAAGGCGCGTGTGATCGTAGTCTGCGCCGGAATGGAAGGCGCTCTGCCCAGCGTAGTCGGCGGCCTGGTAGGAGTCCCGGTGATTGCTGTTCCCACCAGCGTAGGTTACGGCGCAGCCTTCGAGGGTCTGGCCGCCTTGCTCGGAATGATGAACTCCTGCGCCTCGAACGTCAGCGTCGTAAACATTGATAACGGATTCGGCGCAGGCTACGTGGCCTCGCTCATCAACCGCCGCTGATTCTGCGGCAACTGCTCGCGTGGGGACGGCCGCCGTCGGCCGTCCAGCCGCGGCGCCGTCTCCCTTTGAGATTTCGATTCTGTGGCAAAGTAATTAAAGAATGCTCACGACGAAAGACCCCCGCCTCGCCGGGCGAGTCGCCTTCAACTATCCCAACTTTGTCTCCTATACATTCGCGCGCTTTTTCATCATCGTCGCCCTCGAAATGCAGTCCGTCGCCGTGGGATGGCAGGTATACGAAATCACCAAGCGCCCGCTCGATCTTGGATACGTCGGTCTGGCCCAGTTTCTGCCGAGCTTCGTGCTGTTTCTTTTCGCCGGACACGCCGCCGATCGCTTCGACCGCCGCAAGTTGCTGATGGCTTGCTACGCCGGCTACGGTCTGTGCTCTGCCCTTCTGCTCGCCATCAGTTGGCGCACTCCGCACTCGGTGCATGCGATCTATGTTGTTCTGGCGCTGATCGGGACCTTCCGGTCTTTCAGCTTTCCTGTGAGCCGAGCCATCCTGCCGCACCTCGTCCCCGAAGAACACTTCGCGAACGCAGTCGCCTGGAACGCCAGCACATTTCAAATCGCAACCATCGCCGGCCCGGCCATCGGAGGAATCGCCTACGCCGCATTTCACGGCCCGGAGGCGGTCTATGCCATCGCCGTAACGGTGTCCATCCTCTCGACCATCTTCACTGTGCGGATTCATCCTCTGCCCACGTCGCCGGAAAAAGAGCTCGCAGAGAAAGAGCCCGTTAGCCTGCGCGCTGTGCTCGCAGGTTTCCGTTTTATGTGGGAGAAGAAGCTGATCTTGGGTTCGCTCTCGCTCGACATGTTCGCCGTCCTGCTCGGCGGAGCGGTATCGTTACTCCCCATCTATGCCAGAACCATCCTGCACACCGGTCCCTGGGGACTCGGCCTGCTGCGCGCCGCTCCCGGAGTCGGCGCCGCCCTGATGGCGATCGTGGTAGCTCACCGCCCCATTCGCCGCCGCGCCGGCCTGACTATGCTCATCGCGGTAGCCGCCTTCGGCGTGTTTACCATCGTCTTCGGAGTCTCACACAACCTGATCCTCTCGCTGGCCGCGTTATTCCCGACCGGCGCCGCCGACATGGTAAGCGTGATCATCCGCGCTACCCTGATCCAAGTCGCAACTCCCGACGAGATGCGCGGCCGCGTCAACGCCGTAGACATGCTCTTCATCGGAGTGTCCAACGAATTAGGCGAGTTCGAGTCCGGGCTAACCGCGCAATGGTTCGGCACGGTTCCGCCGTGGTCCTCGGAGGAGTCGGAACCCTGCTAGTAATCGCCACCTGGACGTGGCTGTTCCCGGAGCTACGAAAGGCCGAGCTGATGCCGAGATAAAAATGCTCGTGTAGTGGCGTGCGTCCCGCCGGCCCAGCGGAGCAAAGCTCAGCCGCGTTCGCACCGCCGCCGCATCGAACCAACCGAGCGGTCACCGGTCCGACCGCCTTCTGCTGCTACAATTTCCAGTTCGCCATCCTTCCCGGACGCCGCAAGCCGCGTCTCTACTACGAGGTGTCTCCATGCCGGAAACTTTGCAGCTTTCGAATCCCGCGCCGCTCACCACCCTTACGGAAGACGAGATTCTTTTTCGCGACAACGTCCGCCAGTTTGCCGAGGACAAGATTCGTCCGCTGGCCAAAGAGATGGACGAAAAGGCGGTGTTCGATCACGGCCTGATCGACCAGTTCTTTCAGTTGGGGCTGATGGGGATCGAGATTCCCGAGCAGTACGGCGGTGCCGGCGGCAAGTTTTTTGAGGCGATCTTGGCCGTGGAGGAATGTTCGCGGGCCGACGCTTCCGCCGGCGTAATCGTGGACGTGCAGAACACGCTGGTGGCGAATGCGATTCTGCGCTGGGCCAGCGACGACCAGAAGAAGCGTTACCTGCCAAAACTGGCGGCAGACACGGTCGGCGCTTACGCATTGAGCGAAGCGGGATCGGGATCGGACGCATTTGCGCTGCAGACGAAGGCTGAGCTCAAAGGGAACGACTTCGTTCTTAACGGACGCAAACTCTGGATCACAAACGGCAAAGAGGCTGGACTGTTCATTCTGTTTGCTACCGTTGATGCGTCCAAGGGCTACAAGGGAATCACGGCGTTTCTGATCGAGAAGAGCTTCCCAGGGTTCACGGTTGGCAAGAAAGAAGACAAGCTCGGGATTCGGGCTTCGTCAACCTGCGAACTGATTCTGGAAGATTGCCGCGTGCCCAAAGAGAACGTGCTCGGCGAAGTCGGCAAAGGATACAAGATCGCAATCGAGACGCTGAACGAAGGTCGCATCGGAATTGGCGCGCAGATGTTGGGCGTGGCGCGTGGCGCGTGGGAATATGCCACAAAATACGCGAAGGAACGGACGGCATTCGGCAAGCCGATTGCAGAATTTCAGGGAATCCAGTTCCAAATCGCGCAGATGGCAACCGAAATCGAAGGGGCGCGGCTGATGGTTTATAACGCAGCTCGCATGAAAGACGCCGGCGTGAATTTTGTGAAAGAAGCCGCCATGACCAAGCTGTTCACCTCGCAAGTAGCCGAGCGTGTGACGTCGCTGGCCATCGAAATCTACGGTGGATACGGTTTTACGAAAGATTATCCCGTCGAAAAATACTGGCGTGATGCGAAGATCGGAAAAATTTACGAAGGCACGTCGAACATGCAGCTGGCGACGATCGCAAAGTTGGTGATGGGAAAGTAAAAAGTTTTGACCACAGAGGACACGGAGAAACAGAAGGAAAAAAGAGGAGCAGTCCCCTGTGCTCTTCTGTGCCCCCTGTGGTGATGTGCTTGGTCCTATGGCGACCTTTCTCCCAGATGCGCTCGCCACGACGACTGCTGAACTGGCGAACGCCGGCGCAGAGCCGATCTCTCGCGAGACAGCTTGCCGGCTGCTCGGAGCGGCCGGCGACGTGCTGCCTTCCCTGCTCGCGGCAGCACAGCTAGCCCGTGCCAGATTCAAGCCAGGAGTCATCACCTATTCGCGAAAAGTGTTTCTTCCTCTGACGAATCTTTGTCGCGACTACTGTGGCTATTGCACCTTCCGGCGTGATCCCGGCGAGCCCGGCGCGCACACCATGACGCCGGACGAGGTGATGGAAGTAGTGCGCGCGGGCGAGCGCATGGGATGTACCGAGGCATTATTCAGCCTGGGAGACAAGCCGGAACTGCTTTTTCCCGAGATGCGCGATACGCTGCGGCGCCTGGGATACAAATCCACGCTCCGTTATCTGGAAGCGATGTGCGAGAAGGTGCTCCGCGAATCGAGCCTGCTGCCGCATCCGAATCCTGGATTAATGACCGCGGAATGGCTGGACCGGCTGGCCCGCGTGGCCCCCAGCATGGGGCTCATGCTGGAAACAACCAGCACGCGGCTGCTCGCGAAAAATGCCGCGCACGACAATGCTCCTGACAAAGAGCCGGCGAAGCGCTTGCGCGTAATTGAAGATGCGGGACGTCGGAAGATTCCTTTTACTACCGGAATTCTGATTGGTATTGGCGAGACACTGGAAGAGCGCGTGGATTCGCTGATCGCGATCCGCAACTTGCACGCGAGGTATGGCCACATTCAGGAAGTGATCGTGCAGAATTTCCGCGCCAAGAGTCGAACGCCGATGGCACAATGGCTCGAACCGGGCCGCGAGGAAATGCTGCGCACGCTGGCCGTGGCGCGGCTGCTGATGCCGAAGATGAATATTCAAGCGCCGCCGAATCTTTCCGACCCCCACTATGCCGATCTGCTCGATGGCGGCATCAGCGACTGGGGCGGAGTTTCGCCGCTGACGCCGGATTTCATCAATCCGGAAAAGCCGTGGCCGCATCTGGAAGAGTTACAAAAGCGGACCGAGGCAAAAGGATTTGAGTTGCGCCAGCGGCTGCCGGTTTATCCTGAATTCGCAGAACAAGCAGCGACCCACAGCAATTTGCTGGCCGAGCGCCTAAGCTCCGCCGTTGATGCTGAGGGCTACGCTCAAAATCAAAGGAAGAGGGCGGCATGATCACTGTACTGACTGGCGGCACCGGTGGCGCCAAGTTTGTCGATGGACTACGGCAGATCGTTCGTCCGGAAGACCTCACCATCATAGTGAATACCGGGGACGACTTGCTGTGGTGGGGGTTGTACGCTTCGCCCGATCTGGATTCCATCACTTACATGCTGGCCGGGAAACTCAGCCAGGAGCGCGGCTGGGGCGTAAAGGGCGACACTTTTTTTTGCCTGAATGCCATGGGGCAGCTGGGACAACCTATATGGTTTCATGCCGGCGATCGCGATCTGGCCACGCACATCTTTCGTTCGAAGCTGCTGGCCGATGGCAAAACTCTCAGTGAAGCCACCGCCGAGATTGCGACCCGGCTTGGCATCAGGACGCGGATTCTGCCGATGAGCAACTCGCGCGTGGAGACACGAGTTCTGACGCCAGCGGGAGACTTGAGCTTTGAAGAATATTTCGTCGAGCGTTGGTATCAGGATCCAGTGGAATCGGTTCGATTCGCTGGCGCTTCCGACGCGGAGCCGGGCCCGGGAGTAATCGAGGCCATCCGTTCGGCAGACCTAGTGCTACTCGCGCCAAGTAACCCTGTGACCAGCATTGCGCCGATTCTCGCCGTGCCGGGAATTCGCGAAGCGCTGCGCGAAAGCCGCTCCCGCATCGTGGCCGTGAGCCCGATTGTGGGCGGAGCTCCCGTCTCAGGGCCCGCGGGAATCCTCATGGCAGCGCAGGGCCTCCCTGTTTCGATTGCGGGCGTTGCCGACTATTATCACGACTTCCTTGACCTGCTGGTAGTTGATTCCGAAGACGCCGCGGCGGCCGAAGAGTTGCGCCAGACCGGCATGCGAGTGCATTGCACTCCGACCATCATGCGCAAGAATGAAGATAGAGTCGCGCTGGCAAAGAGCGTGCTGGGCGCGGCCAAGCAACCCCCATCGCCTCAGGGCGCAGTGGAGCACGCATGATTCTGGTTCCCGTAAAAAACCTCGGCGAAGCCAAGCAGAGGCTGTCTTCTGTTCTGAGTCGGGAAGAACGTTTCGCGCTGGCGCAAGCGATGTGCGAGGACGTACTGCAAGCGCTGGCGCACTGGCAGAGCCGGCCTCAAGTTGCCGTGGTAACGAGCGATTCGTTTGCACGCGACTTGGCATTGCGTTTCAATTTCGAGGTCGTTGCCGACGACAACTCCGGAGAGACCAGCGCTATCGAAATGGCAACGGCGCTGAGCCGAGAGCGCGGAGCTGACAGCACGCTCGTGGTTCCGGCAGATATTCCTTTGATCGACGGTTCGGAGCTTCAGAAGATCGTGGATAGCGCTCCTCACTCTCACGGTGGCGCCGTGCTCGTACCCGACGCGGCTGGACGCGGCACCAATGCAGCCTGGCGATCTCCGGGCGATTTGTTTCCCCTGCGCTTCGGGAACGACAGTTTCTTGCCGCACATGGCTGCAGCGAAGGCAACGGGCCTGCCTTGTATTGTGCTCGAACTGGCGGGGATTGCGCGGGATGTCGATCGTCCCGAAGATCTCCGCGAACTCGCCGCTGCCAGCGGGGAACGGCGATCGCAGAAGCTGGTGCGAAGCTGGAACCTCGGCAGCCGGAGTCTGGCCTGGCATGCCCAGGTTTAGGAGGTCCAGCATCGCCGGGCACGCGGGTAAGCGAGCAGATGGCGAGGTTCGGATTTTGCCGGTCGCCGTCAGTGGAGAAATTCGCGCCGGAGAATCACTGTGCGCGCGTTTGTTGGCGGCGATGCGAAGCTTGAGGCTGCGCTTGCAGGATGGCGACATCCTGGTGGTGAAACACAAGGTTGTTTCCAAGGCGGAGGGGACACTGGTCGCGCTTGATGAGATCCGGCCCTCAGCGGCGTCACAGCATTGGGCTCGACGCTACGGACTGGACGCACGCGTCACGGAATTGGCGATGCGCGAGAGTCGTCGAATCGTGCGGCAAAAGCGCGGCGTGCTGATCACAGAGACCAGGCACGGTTTCGTTTGCGCGAACAGCGGCGTGGATGTATCGAACGTGGATGGCGGGCGGCACGCGGTGTTGTTGCCGGCGGATTCAGATCGTTCCGCTGCAAAGCTGCGGCGGGAGTTGAAGAAGCAGATGGGGATCGAGATCGCAGTCATCGTCAGCGATAGTTTCGGGCGTCCGTGGCGGGAAGGCTTGACGGAAGTGGCGATCGGCGTCGCCGGTATGCGGCCTCTCGTCGACTACCGCGGACAGCGCGATGCGCACGGCTACTCGCTGCATGCAACGGTAGACGCGGTAGCGGACGAACTGGCTTGTGCGGCGGGGCTGGTGTGCGGGAAGCTGGCAAGCACTCCCGCGTGCATCATTCGCGGTTATTCTTACCCCCGCGAAGATCGGCGAGGAAGCCGCGGGGCGCGGGAATTGATCCGGCCCGCGCAGAACGACCTTTTTCGCTAGTGGCTCGAGGTACAAGGCCGATTCGTATCAGGGCGTCGCTTTAGCGATGCCGTAAATGCTGCGTTAGGAGTGCGCTTTAGGCGCCGGACTTAAGTTGAGTTTTATCCCAGGCTGACAGGAGAACATTATGGTATGGCAAGCCTCAAAACTCGAGCACTTCCCTACACTGACGTGGGACGAAATCGCGCCGCAAGCGTCTGGAACAATTCGCAGCGCGTTGGAGCGGGTGCTCGAAACGCAAGACGGAGCATGCCTGACCGACGAAGAGCGCTATGCCGTTGCGAACTGCGATGGGCCCAACTGTGACGGCGCCGATTTATTCGCGCTGTTGGTAGCTGCGGATACACTTCGGCGCGAACTCGTCGGCAACATCGTCAGCTATGTGGTGAACCGCAATATCAATTTCACGAACATCTGTTTCGTGGGATGCAAGTTCTGCGCTTTCAGCCGTGGTCCGCGCGAGGCCGATTCCTATTTTCATTCGCTCGAAGATATGGGGCGCAAAAGTAGAGAGGCGTGGGAACTTGGCGCCACCGAAGTCTGCATTCAAGGCGGGCTGCCGCACGGCCTGCCACCGTTTTACTACCGCGACATTCTGCGCGCCGTGAAGAATGCCGTGCCCGCTATGCACATCCACGCGTTCTCTCCAATGGAGATTGTCTACGGCGTGGAACTGACCGGCATGACTCTGCGCGACTATCTTATGATGCTGCGCGATAACGGACTGGACACGCTGCCGGGAACGGCGGCTGAGATTCTGGATGACGAAGTGCGTCACGTATTATCGCGCAACAAACTGTCGTCAGCGCAATGGCAAGAAGTGATTCGCACGGCTCACGCCTGTGGAATCACGAGCACCTCGACCTTGATGTATGGGCACATAGAAACTCCGGACCACTGGGTACGACAGTTATCTCTGTTGCGGCAGATTCAGGCTGAAACCGGCGGCTTCACCGAGTTCGTGCCGCTGGGCTTTGTCCACCAGAACACGCTTTTGTTCCAGCAGGGACTGGCACGCTCGGGACCGACGCTCGCCGAACACCTCAAAATTCATGCGCTCGCCAGAATCCTGCTCGCCGGTTCGATTCATAACATCCAAGTCTCGTGGGTGAAGCTGAACCGAAGACTCTCGCAGCTTTGCTTGCACGCCGGAGCCAACGATTACGGCGGGACGCTGATGGAAGAAAACATCTCGCGCGAAGCTGGAGCGACCGCGGGACAGTACACCAGCCCCGAAGATTTTCAGGCGTTGATTCTGGAAATTGGGCGCATTCCGGCGGAGCGTAACACAAAATATTCACGGATGAAAATCAAACTGCCGGTCGAAGCGAATCCCCCGGAATTTTTCTGTGAACAAGCGCTGGTGGCGGAGTTCGCATGAAAGCCAGCATGAGCCGCGCCATCGCTGTCATCGGCGGCACCGGCCCGGCCGGCACGGGCCTGGCGCTGCGCTGGGCGCGCGCGGGAGAGACTGTCATCATCGGCTCGCGCGATGTTGCTCGGGCACAGCAGACGGCGGAGGCAATCTGTGACCGCGTCGGCGCGAACGCTCAGGTTTCCGGGGTGGAAAATTCGGCAGCGTGCGCCGCCAGCGATCTGCTTGTGCTCACCGTACCCTTCGAAGGGCAGGCCGCTCTGCTCAAGCAGTTGAAGCCTGCAATCCGTCCGGGAGCCGTTCTGATTGATGCCACCGTTCCGCTGGCTGCGAGCGTGGGCGGACGCGCCAGCCGCACCATCGGCGTGTGGCAAGGCTCGGCGGCGCAACAGACGGCTGAACTGGTTCCGAAGGGCGTTTCCGTAGCGGCGGCATTCCAGAACGTGTCAGCAGAACAGCTCAACGACGATGAAGACATCGATTGCGACGTAATTGTGTGCAGCGACGATCCGAATACCACGCAGGTTGCGATGGAACTCGCAGCGAGAATTGCGGGCGTGCGAGCCATTGACGGCGGCAAGCTTGAGAATGCTCGCATTGTCGAGCAGATCACGGCGCTGCTGATCGGTCTCAACATCCGGCACAAAGGTCACGGTGGAATACGGATCACCGGGTTGCCCGACGGCGCGTATAAGAAAGGTTCGGTTACGCGGTAGTACAACACGCTCATAGCAATTTTAGAGTCTCGGCAGCCACCGGCAGCGGCCGAGCTTCGCTCGGCTTGGACGGGCGAGGGCGCCCGTCCCCACACGAGCAAACATGACTGCTCCTCCCAGCTACGGATCGACCCTCGAAGTGCCAGCTATCGAATTCGATCATGTTTCCTTCCGCCTGAACGGACGCTCGCTGCTGGAGGATCTGGTGCTCTCCGTGAAGCAGGGTGAAACCCTGGTGCTGCTGGGGCGAAGCGGCTCGGGGAAGACCACAACTCTGAAGCTGATTAACCGGCTCTTGCTGCCTACCACCGGCGAGGTGCGGGTCAACGGCCGGCCGACTTCGGAGTGGGATCCGATCCGGTTGCGGCGAAGCATCGGGTATGTCATTCAGGACGGCGGCCTGTTCCCGCACTTCACCGTCGAGCGCAACATTGCACTGGTGCCGCGGATTGAAAACTGGCCGCGGGAACGCGTGGCGGTGCGGGTGCGCGAGTTGCTGGCCACAGTCGGGCTGAATGTGGATCTTGCATCGCGGTATCCAAGCCAACTCTCAGGAGGCCAGCGGCAGCGAGTTGGAGTCGCGCGGGCTCTCGCGGCCGATCCTCCGATTCTGATTCTTGACGAACCTTTTGGCGCGCTGGATCCGATCACGAGATCGGAAATGCAGAAAGAGTTTCGCACCCTGCAGCAGCGGATGCGGAAAGCGGTGATCTTTGTGACCCACGATTTGCGGGAGGCTCTGCTGCTCGGCGATCGCATCGCGCTATTGGAAGAAGGCCGCCTCATCGTGGACCTTCCAGTCGCGGAGTTTTCGCGTTCCGAAGATCCACTTGTGCGAGCATACGTAGAGGCGTTCTCCGCGTTGCCAGAATAGTTGACGACACAATTAGCAACAGCACTCAGCAACGCGATCACGAGGTGATCGGCATGAATTTCTTGCAGTTCATGATGTCGAATCGCCAGCAGGTGCTCGATCTCACGCTCGAACACATCACGCTCGCTGGCGTGGCCACACTTCTCGCGGCGCTGGTTGGGATTCCGCTCGGCATCCTGATCACGCGTGTTCCGCGACTTAGCAAGCCGGTGCTCGGTGGCGCGAACATCATCCAGACAATCCCAAGCCTTGCTTTGTTCGGTTTTCTCCTTCCGGCGCCGTGGATTGGGGAGCGCGCGGGACGACTTGCGATACTGGCGCTGGCGCTCTATGCCCTTCTGCCGCTGATTCGCAATACTTATGCGGGCATTCGCAGCGTCGATCCCGCGGTGGTCGAGGCCGGACGCGCAATGGGATTGACCGATCGTCAATTGCTCTTCCAGGTGGAGTTGCCGCTGGCCTCGGGGGTGATTGTGGCCGGAGTGCGAATCGCGACCGTGGTCTCCATTGGGCTGGCAACGATTGCGGCCGCGATCGGCGCGGGCGGACTCGGAGAATTCATTTTCCGTGGATTGGCCATGGTGAACAACCAGGTCATTCTGGCGGGAGCCGTTCCTGCGGCGCTGCTGGCGCTGTTCGCCGACTTTGTGCTCGGACGACTGGAGCGAAGGTTAGGATCGCTGGACCCGAAATCGTAACGAGAAGATCGTAATCAGAAGATTGCAAAAAGAAGATCGTAACAAGAAAATCAGTGACGATTGATTCCATGCGCTCCCACTCGGAACAACTCATCTGCAAATTGCTGTTGCTCGTCTTCGTGCTTTTGCCGGTCGCGGGTTGTGAACGGCATGCGGATCGGATTGTCGTCGGATCCAAGAATTTCACCGAGCAGCTCATTCTGGGAGAACTGTTCGCTCAAATCATCGAAGCCCGGACGCACCTGCCCGTGGAGCGCCGCTTCTATCTGGCTGGCACGTTCATCTGCCAGCAGGCAATCCTCGCCGGGCGAATCGACATCTACCCGGAATATACCGGCACTGCGCTGACGGCGGTTCTCAAAGAAAAACCGAACAACGAGGCGAGCGGCGACAAACTGGAAGTTTATCAACGTGTGAAGCAGGGCTACGAAACGAAGTTCGGCCTCACCGTGGGACCACCTCTCGGGTTTGACGACACCTTCGCTATGGTGATCCGCGGCGAGGACGCGCGCCGCTTGCACCTGAAGACGCTCTCCGAGGCTGCTGCGTTTACGCCGCAATGGCGCGCCGGTTTCGGATATGAGTTCATGGAGCGTCCGGATGGATACAAGGGCCTGGTCGCAAGCTACGGCCTGCGCTTCGCGGAGGCGCCGCGCATCATGGATCTGGGGCTGATTACGCGGGCGCTCAAAGACCGGCAAGTGGATCTGATTGCCGGGAACAATACCGATGGATTGATTCCGGCCCTCGACTTGTTTGTGCTGGAGGATGACCATCATTACTTTCCGCCGTACGAAGCGGTAGCGGTAATGCGCGGAGAAATGCTGAAGAACCATCCGGAAGTGGGAGCGGCGCTTGGCAAACTGGCGGAAGCGATCTCCAACGAAGATATGCGGCGACTGAATTATGCGGTGGATGGAGAACATCGCGACGCGGCGGCGGTGGTGACGGAGTTTCTGCGGCAGCGCAAGTTAGCCAACTTCTGATTATCCGGTTGTCTCAGCAAAGCACCAGATGTTGCGCAAAGACTGAATCGGCGCCTCTAGAGCTTGCGGTTTGCTTAAGCAACCGGATAATCAGAAGCCGACTGGATAGACCGTGTGGCAGCGGGGCTTCGCCCCGCTTAGACGGGGCAAAGCCCCGTCACCACACAACAAACTAAGTTTCTTCCACGGGCTGCGCGTTCAGGTCCTGCTCGGGTTCGCCTGCGGCCAAGCCTTGAGCGATGATGAGGCGGCGGGCTTCGATGCGGAGTTCGGGCAGGGCGCGTCCGAACCAGATCGCACCAACGACGCAGGCCACTCCTCCCAGGGCGACGGTGATGGGCGCGCCGATGCGGTGGGCCAAGGCTCCTCCAAAGAAAGCTCCGAAGGGAGCCATGCCCATGAACATCATCGAATAAACGGACATGACGCGGCCACGCAGTTGGTCGGGGACCATGGTCTGGACCAGCGTATTCGAGCAGGCCATCTGCAGCATCATCGAATAACCGGCGGGCAACAGGAGCGCAACTGACAACCAGAAGAAACGCGAGAAGGAAAAAAGAAACAGGCTGACGCCAAAGCTTCCACAGGCGAATGCCACCCAGCGCCCGAGCCCTTTCACTCCGGTTTTGGCGGCCAGGGTCAGGGCTCCGAATAGAGCGCCTACTCCGGTGGCGCCCATGAGGATGCCGAGGCCGCGCGCTCCGCCGTGCAGGATTTTGTCGGCGAAGACCGGCATCAGTACGGTGTAGGGCATGCCTACCAGGCTCACCAGTCCCAGCAGTAACAGCAGTGCGCGAATGACTTTAGTGTGGTTGACCCAGCGAAAACCTTCGATGATGTCTTCAATTGGCGATTGCTTGCTGATCCGCGGGGCGCAGTGCACGTGCATGAGGAGCAGTCCAACGATCACGGCGATGTAGCTGATGGAATTGGCGGCAAAGCACCAGCCTTCGCCGATTTTCGCCACCAGGATTCCGGCTATGGCTGGGCCGATGACGCGCGCACCATTGAACATCGAGGAATTCAGGGCGATGGCGTTCATCAGATCCTCTTTGCCCACCATGTCGACCAGGAAGGACTGGCGGCCGGGAATATCGAACGCGTTCACCACTCCGAGCATGGCCGCGAGCACGAAGATGTGCCACACGTGGACGAGATGGAGCAACGTGAGCGCAGCGAGAATCCCCGCCAGGATCAGGGAAGCGGTTTGGGTGGCGATCACCAGTCGCTGGCGATTGACGCGGTCCGCGGTTATCCCTCCTAAAGGAGCGACGAGGAAGACGGGAAACTGACTGGCAAAGCCCACACTTCCCAGCAAGAGGGCGGAATCCGTCATCCTGTAGACGAGCCATGCCTGGGCTACGGTCTGCATCCAGGTGCCGATGAGCGAGATGAGTTGTCCGCCGAAGAAGAGCTGAAAATTGCGGTGGCGCAGGGCGCGCAGGGTTGTGGCCCATTTCGGCAGGCGCGCCGCTTTCCCAGCCGCTTCCTCAAGGGTGACGGAATTTTTCTCTTCGCTCACTGGTCACTGGTCGCTAGTCGCTAGTTACTCTTCTAGAACTTTTTCACATCTGGGAGATGACGGCAACCGCTGGAACGTTGCGGAGCGTAACCCAAGGAATCATTCGGCGCGCTGCCGGTGGAATAGGCATTTATTTGCACCCAGATTTCCACAGCCTGGCCACCACTTGGAACTTCCCCGCCGGTTCGATCCGCGCTAGAGTTGAGGTCTACCGAACCGAGGCAGCCGGCTCCAGGAAGGATTTAATTATGAGTACAGATGCCAACCGTCTGGAACATTGTCTGGAACGGAGAGGCGCGCAGCGATTCGAAGTGCACCTGCCGTTAGCGGTTCAGTTCGATGGCCGGACTGTGCACGGATTTACTCAGGACTTGAGCGGCCGAGGAATATTTTTTTATGCCGAGACGGCGCTGTCGGAAGGGGCGATCGTGGAGTTGACTTTCACCATGCCCTCCGAAGTCACTTTGGCGGAAAGCATGCCGGTTCGGTGTCGTGGGCGGGTTTTGCGCGCCCTGGCTGCGCAGGCGGGTCCTACCCAGGCTGGTCAGTTTCAGGCCGGTCAGCGAAGCGGAATCGCCGTGCAACTCGATTCCTACGAGTACTTGCCCCCAGACGAGCCCATCACTCACTTCGTGCGAGTTTCGGCCGCAGGTGCCGCCGGGGTAGCTTCGGGTCCGGTACCACGCTGACGCTCGTTCTCTGAAATGTTGTTCCCCGAAACTTCGCCCGTCTTTTCAAGTGCTCGACTTTGCCTTACAATCAAGGAAACCAGCAGCTTGGCGGGACACGCTCCCCCGAATTGGAGACCCGCTGATCGACCTGCCGCTTAGCATGACGTCCCGTTCGATTACGAAGGTCACTTGGCCCCAGCGCTGGAAGTTCGTAGCATGACAATGAACACTGAGAATCGAGTCATGCCCGGGATCGCCGTCGCCCTCCTCACCGAGGACCGCGAAAAATCCGTTGTACTACGTAGCCGGGTGGAAAGCACCAATCTGGCCCGCACGGTATTGAGCCATGTCGGGTTTCCTCCCGGACCAGGCGATGGCGTGTTGCGTCAACTGCAGGATCAGCACGCCGAGGTCGTTCTGGTGGATATCGATCCCAAGAATCCGCAACGCGCCATCCGCACCATCGAACTAATCCACGCCAGCATTCCTGAAGTCACGATTTTTGCGGTGGGCGACATGAGTCAGCCCACGAACATTGTTTCCGCCATGCGAGCCGGCGCGCGTGAGTTTCTGGATCATGCCGCCAGCCGCGAAGCTTTGATCGAAGCCTTCACTCGCTTCTCGGCGACGTTGAGCCGCGCGCAGCGCAGTTCCAGCCGGGCGCGGGTCTTCACTTTTTTGAACGCCAAGGGCGGAGCTGGCGCCACCACCACCGCGGTGAATACAGCGGTCGCCTTGCAGGAGGCTCACGGACGCGTGGTGCTGGTGGATTTCGCTCCCATCGGCCACACTGCCCTGCAATTGAATCTGCGGCCTCAATTTACGCTGATCGATGCCTTGCAGAACCTGCATCGCATGGACGGTTCGCTCCTCGATGGCCTGATGACTCCTTATCGCAATGGCCTTCATGTGCTGGCTGGCGCTCAGCAACCGCACGGCGGAGTCCCGACCGCTTCGGAACTGGCTCGTCTCTTCGACCTGCTGGTCAATCAGTATCACTTCGTCGTGATCGATGGCTCGGGCCGGATGGATAGCACGATGCAAATGATCTGCGACCTGTCGAATGCAGCGCTTTTGGTTACGCAGGCCGATGTCGTTTCCCTCTGGAGCGCCAGCCGCATTCAGGCGTTCCTGCAGGAAGGAGCGGGACGCGATCGCCTGCGCATTGTGCTCAATCGGTACAAGAAAATCCCCGGCTTCACCGACGAGGATGTGGAGAAAGCCACCAACTGTAAGGTGCTCTGGAAGATACCCAACAACTTTCAGGTCGTTGGACCTGCCATTGACAAGGGCAGCCCAGTGGCCTCGCAGGGGAATCACGACATCGGCCGCTCCTATCAAGGATTAGCCGCGGAACTCGCCGGCGCGACCACGTCCTCCGAAGGCGCCCTTTCGCTGCTCTATCAGCACGACAAGGGCGATACGAAGGCCCGAGCCGCCGGCAACCTGATCGTCTCGCCGATGCGCGCCGGGCAATAGATTCCCATTCCACATCTCAAAATCGACGTAAAAGAAATCGACGCAAACCCGGTTTGAACAAAACATAATTCGGCACGAAACTATGCGCGCATTCCGTAAATCGACGGAAAGGAATCGCAAGTTGCTTCAGATGCTGGCCAAGCAAGCGGCAGGTTCCGCGACGAAACCTGCTGGTTGTTAGTATCCGCCGACCAACTGCATCTGCCGTCCGACCTCGGCGATTTCCCACCTTTGTTAGAATCAATGCTCGCCAATGACGCCGAGAATCGTCGAAATCCTTTATCAGATGATCGCGTTTCTGTTTGCCATCAGCGTGCACGAGTCCGCCCATGCCTGGACCGCATCACGCTGTGGCGATCCGACGGCTCGCATGCTGGGACGGGTATCGCTGAATCCGATTCGCCACATCGATCTGTTTGGCACGATCATACTGCCGCTGGTCGCGGCCATTAGCGGCATACCGTTGCTCGGCTGGGCCAAGCCCACGCCGGTGGACCCGCGAAATTTTCGCAATCCTATGCTGGACGATATTCTGACCTCGGTGGCCGGTCCAGTGAGCAACTTCATCGTCGCGACCGGAGCGCTTCTGCTGCTTGGCGGGATCTCGCTTTCATCGGCTTCCGCACATTCTCTGGTCATGGGATTGCCAGGTGGTTTCGACAGCGGTGCTTCCGATTCGGCGTTGACGCCCGTCGCAATGCTGCTGTATGCGCTCATGATCATCAACGTCGTTCTGGCGGTTTTTAATCTGATTCCCGTCCCGCCGCTCGATGGCAGCCACGTATTACGGCATTTTTTATCGGAACCCGTGCGAATGGTGTATGACCGCATGGGCTTCTTCGCACTGGTGGCGCTGGTGTATCTTGGCGGGGGACTGCTCAGCAGCTTGATCCGCCCGTTTATTCGCTTCTACGTCTCGATGTTGGGAAAATTCTGAATGACAACTCCTTCCACTAAGAAACGCGTGCTGAGCGGAATGCGCCCGACTGGCAAACTTCACCTGGGCAACTACGTTGGTGCGCTTGAAAACTGGGTCCGCATGCAAGAGCAGTACGAATGCTTTTTCGTGATCGTCGACTGGCACGCGCTGACCACCGACTATGCGGACCCTTCACACCTGAAAGAAAACCTGGTCGACGTGCTGCTCGATTGGCTGGCCGCGGGACTTGACCCCGCGAAGTGCGTGATGTTCATCCAGTCCCATGTGCCGGTGCATGCGGAGTTGCACCTGTTGCTTTCGATGATCACTCCCCTCGGCTGGCTGGAGCGCGTCCCGACCTACAAAGAGCAGAAGGAAAATATCAAGGAAAAAGATCTGGGCACGTACGGGTTTCTCGGTTATCCCGTCCTGCAGTCGGCGGATATTCTGATTTACAAAGCCGACGTGGTCCCCGTCGGCGAAGACCAGGTGGCGCACGTGGAGTTGACTCGCGAAATCGCGCGGCGGTTCAACGGGTTCTACGCCGGAGGCTTCAGCGCCAAAGAGCGCGAATATGTTTTCCCCGAACCGGCGGCCCTGCTCACGCCCGCGCCACGCCTGCCCGGCACCGACGGGCGCAAGATGTCGAAATCCTATGGCAACGCGGTGCTGCTGACCGATCCCGAGCCAGTAGTGCGGCAAAAGCTGAAGACGATGGTTACCGATCCTGCTCGTATACGGCGCAGCGACCCCGGCAATCCTGACATCTGTCCCGTGGGCGACCTGCACAAAATATTCAGCAGTGAAGAAACAATGGCGAAGGTGTACGCAGGCTGCCGCTCGGCTGGAATCGGCTGCATCGAGTGCAAGAGCTGGGTTGCCGACGCGCTGGTCAGGATCCTGAACCCCATGCAGGAGCGCCGGAAAAAATACGAGGACAATCTACGCCTCGTATGGGATATTCTGGAGGCTGGTTCGGCTCGCGCCCGCGATGTCGCTGGCGCTACGATGGACGAGGTCCGCAGCGCAATGGGTTTGGATTACGGGCCGGTGAAGGGTTCCACGAAGTGACAAATTTGTCTCAACCCGTATCAGAACAGCCGCCAGTCGAGGCTTCCGGAAACAACGCGGCTTCGGTGGTTTCGGCGGAGACGCGGCAAGCCGCGTCTCTACCAGAGAGTAAGTCTAAGTCCGGTAAAGACGATGCCAGCGGTTTTCCGTTCGCCATCGCGCTCGGAGAAATCTACGAAGGCCCGCTCGACCTGCTGCTCGACCTGATTCGCAAGCAGGACATCAACATCTACGACATTCCCATCGCCAGGATCACGGCACAGTACCTGGCTTATGTGGAGCGCATTCGCGAGCTCGACGTCAACGTCGCCTCAGAGTTCATCTACATGGCGGCGGTGCTGATTCACATCAAGTCGAAGATGTTGTTGCCACGCGATCCGCTCGCTCCTGCTGACGCGCTGGAAGATCCGCGCAACGAACTTGTCAACCGCCTGCTCGAACACGAAAAGTTCAAATCCGCGGCGCAGATGCTGCTGCAGAAACAGCAGATTGAAGACGCGGTGCTGAGCAATCCGGCGATCCGCGAATTCATGGACGCAGAGGGCGTTGAGCCCGAACTCGCCGCCGATGTCATCGACCTGGTCAAGACTTTTCAGCAGATCCTGGATCGGGCGCGCACTCGGCCGATTCTCGAAGTGGACGAAGATACCGTAACTGTCGGTCAGATGATCCAGTACCTGCATCGCCGTCTCGCGCTCGAAGACCGTCCCATTCGCCTGAAGCAGATGCTCCGCAATGTGCCGTCGAGAGCGGCGTTGGTCTGCATGTTTCTGGCGTTGCTCGAACTGGTCCGCTTGCAGGCGATCCAGGTGCGGCAGGACCACATCTTCGGTGAAGTACTGGTGAGAAAGCATTCCCACTTCGAAGAAGTGATGACGGAACAAGCTGCGGTGCGCGATGATTGGAAGTGAAAGAGTCGTCAGTCAGTGGTCGTTAGTCGTTGGTCGCCAGCAAATTGCTGGTGTGAGCTACGATCAATCGCGAACGACGACCGACCAACGACCAACGACGATTTATGAGTCTTAGATCCCAACTCGAAGCCATCATTTATGCGGCGGAAACCCCCATTTCGCTCGACCAGATTTTTTCGCTGGTGAAGGCGTCGCTGCTGGCGGAGACTCCGGGCATCGACGCGCCGGAAATCAAGTCGCGCATCCGCGCCGCGCTCGAAGAACTCATCGCGGATTACTCCGGCGCAGACCACGGAATCGAAATCCGCCAGGTCGCCGGTGGATACCGCATGTCGACCAAGCCCGAGCAGCACGATGTGGTGCGCGCTTTCGCCAAGAGCCTGAAGCCGCCTTTCCGGCTGTCGCTTCCGGCGCTGGAGACCCTTGCCGTCGTCGCTTACAGACAGCCGGTCACGGTGCCGGAGATCAGCGAAATCCGCGGCGTGGATTCCGGCGGCGTCATCGCCACCCTGCTCGACCGCAAGCTGGTCACGACTGCGGGCAGAAAAGCCGTAATCGGCCGACCGATTCTCTACCGAACCAGCAAAGAATTTCTGCTGCGCTTCGGGCTTAGCGACATCAACGAGCTGCCCAGCATGGAGGAGTTCGAGAAACTGTTGGCGGAGTCGTTCCAGAGCGACTTGATTCCGGGCGAAGGCGTTGCAGCGGAAGAGTCTGCAAATTCGCCGTCACCCGATGACTCGGCCGAAGGCGCTTTGGCTAAACTCGTCACCGAAGAAGAAGAAGAAGAAGAAGAAGAAGCGGAAACCGAAACGCCAGCCAGCATCAAACCGGAGTAGCCATGCCCGCCGAACGTCTGCAAAAAATTATCGCTGCTGCCGGAATTGCATCCCGCCGCAAATCCGAAGCTCTGATCGTCTCCGGCCGCGTGCTCGTCAACGGCCAGGTGGTCACCGAGCTCGGCACCAAGGCCGATCCCGAACAAGACCACATTCGCGTGGATGGCAAACTGCTGCAGGGGCCCGAACGTTACACGTACGTCGTGCTCAACAAACCCAAAGGATATGTAACCACTGTCAGTGATGAGAAAAAGCGTCCTACCGTGATGGATTTGGTGCAGAAAGTTAAAGGCCGAGTGTATCCCGTGGGGCGGCTGGACTGGGCAAGCGAAGGCCTTCTACTGATGACCAACGACGGCACGCTGGCCAACGCTTTGATGAAGGCGTCTTCTAATGTGCCGAAGACTTATGTTGTGAAAGTCGCTGGCCAGCCTGACGAGGGCAAGCTCGACAAGCTTCGCCGCGGAGTTTCCATCGCGGAAAAGGGCGGCCGCCGCGTGCGCACGGCTCCGGCAAAAATTCGCCTGATCCGCGAAGGCGATAACCCGTGGCTCGAAGTGACCATCATTGAAGGCCGCAACCGCCAGGTCCGAAAAATGTTTGAAGAAGTGGGACACCACGTGGAGAAAATCCGGCGCGTGCAATACGGCCCTCTTACACTCGACGTGCCGCCGGGAGATTGGCGCAACCTTACCCTGCTGGAAGTCGCAAAACTGAAAACGGCTGCGTCGGGACCGAAACTTACGCTTGCGCCCAGCGTATCCACTCCGCTGTATGCACCGAAGGCGCCAACCAGCAAGGTGCCGCGCGCACCGAAATCGTTGAGCCGATTGCGTTCTCCCAGGCCATCGCGTCGGGAGAGGCCGTCATTCGCAGCGCGCTCGTCGTCATCCAGACCGGCGCGCGCAGCGACGCACACGTCTAAGCCGTCCGCACCGAAGCGCCGGCGCGACTAAGACGAACCCGGTGGTTGCCGGGGGCACAGACGATTGCCGAGCTGCGCTCGGCTTGGACGGGTGAGGGCGCCCGTCCCCACACAATCTCTCGCACTAACGCCTGGCTTCCGCAACCATCGGCAGCCGGGCCGCGCCGTACAAGCCGGCATCGCTGCCGAGCAGCGCGCGCGTAATGATGGTCTTGGGGCCGGGGCCGGCCTCGATGAGCGCAGAGGCGCCCTCTTTGGCGGCGGAAGGATCGTACGGCGCAGTGGCGGCGTAGACCAGGGAGCGCCGCCGCAACTCCTCGAAGATCGAGGGTGAAAAAGCTTCCCACGCGCTCGCGACTCCCCCGCCAATCACGTAGATCGGCAGGTTCAGGGAATTCACCAGGGTCGACAGCAAAATACCTAAACAACGTCCGACGTACCGGAAAATGCGGCGCGCATCTTCATCGCCTTGAATCGCGAGATTGTAAATCGATTTCGCGCTGAACTCCGGATCGGCGTGAGCAGCGCGCGCCAGCGCCGAACTGCCGTTGCTCGCGATCCCTTCCCGTGCCATCCGGACCACGGCCGTCGCCGAAGCGTACTGTTCCAGGCACCCTCGATTGCCGCACCCGCAAGGATGCCCGTCCGGCTCCACCGTTGCGTGTCCCCACTCGCCGGCCATGCCGTTCGCGCCCTGCCAGATCTTGCCGCCCAGAACCAATCCACCGCCGACGCCGGTACCCAGGGTCAGCATCGCCACGTCGGGAAAATCCTTGGCCGCACCCAGCCATTTTTCTCCGAACGCCGCAACATTGGCATCGTTCTCGAGAATCACTATGGTTTTCAGCCGCCGCTCAATTTCGGCGCGCACCGGATAGTTGGCCCAGCCCGGCAGGTTGGGTGATTCGCGCAACAATCCAGTTTGCATGTCGATGATGCCGGGTACACCGATACCGATTCCCAGCAGCGCGGAGGAGTTTCCGTATTTCCCCGACATGCGCTGGATGGCGTCGCACATGTCGTCGATGACGTGATCGCGTCCGAGAGAAACCTTGGTGCCGAGTGTGACCTTCTCGACCAGTGCGCCCTGCTCGTCCACAGCCGCGATGCGCAAGTTCGTGCCGCCGAGGTCCACACCAATTGAGATTTTATTCATGATGAATGACTCGGCAGCATGTTTGAAGAAGCACTTGGCCGCACCCTTTTTTGTACAGTGCGGATGTCAATCCGTCAATATTAAATCGTTATATTAGGGCTATTTTTGACATTTCGAACAGTAGTGGCTGCTGCGGCCAGCGAGTACAATGCGCCGGATTGCAGTCCCACACACCAGGCAAGGCTCCCCCTCACGGCCATAAACCCGATGCTGGAGCTGGAAGAAGCCTTCTTCTCCATCCGCGCCCACGTAATCGGAAATCGACGATCCGCCCAGCGCGATCGCCTCGCCGAGAACTTCCCGCACCGCGGAACGCAGCTTACCCAACTGCTGCCGGGTGATGGCTGCCGCTCGCCTGCGGGGACGGATGCCAGCCCGAAACAATGACTCGTCGGCATAGATGTTGCCCACGCCGCGCAGCAGCTTCTGGTTCAGAAGCGCGCTCTTGATCGGAGTCTTGCGTCCGCGAAAAAGCGCGACGAACGCCTCCTCGCTCACCTCCAGCGGCTCCACTCCGCCGGGATCGAAGCCGCCAGCATGAATGCTGAGCTTGCCAAACATCCGCGGATCGATAAACCACAGTTCGCGCCCCGACGCCAGCTTCGCGATCAGGTGGGTGTGCTTGGCGATTTCCGCCGCAGGTTCCGAAACCACCATGCGCCCGGTCATGCCGAGATGGACGATCCACTGCGCCGTCGGTAGAGACGCGGCTTGCCGCGTCTGGCCGCGAGCTGCACGGCCGCCCTTCTTCGTTGTTGGCTGTGACGCGCGTGATTCTCCCTCCAGATCGAACACGATGTGCTTGCCCGCGCGGTGAACCCGCACGATCCGCTTGCCTTCAAGCGTGGCAGCGATAACGGCAGCCGGCGACTTGAGTGGTTGCTTCTTGGAGCCGATCCAGACAGATTCGACGGTGTCTCCGGAGACATGCTTGTCCAAGCCGCGCGCAATGGTTTCTACTTCAGGGAGTTCGGGCACCCCGTCAGGATACAAGATGCAAGCGGGCGGTGAATTGCCAGCGAAGACGCAGGGGGCGTGTAGTGACGGGCCTTTGGCCCGTCAGACGGGGTGAAGCCCCGTCACCACACACTCACCGTTCCGCGGATTTCATGTTTGCCCCTCCACAGGCCGATTCGGTATGCTAGAGCGTACACACCAAGTACCGCCGATCTTCCCGGTTTTCCAGTCTTATACAGCAGCAGCGGCGCAGCCAGTGTGTGCGACCCCGGGGCGGGCATCGGTTTGCGGCCGCGCAAAAATTCCAAGTGGAGTTCGAATTGAGTAGAGGCGGAACGAGCAGAGGTAGAACTGCGGTCATTGTTGGCGCCCAATGGGGCGACGAGGGCAAAGGCAAGATCGTCGACGTACTCACCCAGACGTTTTCCGTCGTGGCTCGTTACGCTGGCGGCCACAATGCCGGACACACTGTCATCATCAATGGGAAAAAATTCATCCTGCAACTCGTTCCCGGCGGCATTCTGCGGCCCGAGTGCATCAGCGTCGTCGGCAATGGTGTGGTCATTGATCCGTTGGCCTTCTTGAAGGAAGTGGCTTCTCTGCGTGCGGCCGGCGTGAAGGTGGACGGCAATCTTTTCGTCTCGAACCGGGCTCAGGTTATTCTTCCCTACCATCGCATGATGGAGCTGGGATCGGAAAATGCTCCGGGCCGCGTAAAAATCGGAACCACTTCACGCGGCATCGGCCCAGCGTATGAAGACAAAATGGGACGCCGCGGTTTGCGCGTTGCCGATCTGCTCGACACCCAATTGCTGCGCACGCACATCGAGAACGCGTGCCGCGAAAAGAACACGATCGCGCACGCGCTCTTCAACTCCGAGCCCCTCGATGCCGACAAAATGTTCCGCGAATACGCGGACGCGGCCGAACAGCTTCGACCCTTTGTCCGCGACACGGCGCTCCTGCTGAATCGCGCTCTGGCCGAGGGCAAGTCGATCGTCTTCGAAGGCGCGCAAGGCACCATGCTCGATATTGATCACGGCACTTATCCGTTTGTGACGTCTTCAAGTTCCACGTCCGGCGGCGCCGCCACCGGAACCGGAGTTCCGCCGACATCGATTGACACGGTCATCGGCATCACCAAGGCCTATTGCACCCGCGTCGGCAGCGGTCCGTTCCCTACGGAACTCCTCGATGCTCAGGGCGAAGACCTGCGCAAGCGCGGCAACGAATTCGGCGCCGTCACCGGCCGTCCCCGCCGCACCGGCTGGCTCGATTTGCCTCTGCTCCGTTACGCTGGCATGATTAACGGAATCTCCTGGTTGGTGGTTACCAAGTTGGATGTGCTCGACCACCTGAAGGAGATTCCCGTGTGCGTTGGGTATAAGGTGGACGGCAAGCAAACGGACGGGGTTCCGGCGCAGGCATGCGGTTACGAAAAAATCGAATGTATCTATCGCAACATGCCGGGCTGGGCCAGTCCGACCCAAGACATTGGCGCGGTGGAAAAATTGCCCAAGGCGGCGCGCGAGTATTTGGCCTTCATCGAAAAAGAAACCGCCGCGCAAGTGGCCATGATCTCCACTGGCCCCGATCGTGAGCAGACGATTTTGGTGCCCGAATTCATAAATGAACTGGAACTAAAGAACTGCTAAAAGGAGCGACGGATGGTGGTGTTGGCCGTAACCTGGATGGCAAAAATCGGGCGCGAGTCCGAAGTGGCCGCAATTTTCGAGAAACTAACGGCCGAATCGCGTAAAGAACCGGGCTGCCTCATGTATCAGGTGCACAAGCACAAGACCGATCCGCGCCGGTTTTTCGTTTACGAACAATACAAGGACGATGCCGCCCTCGAAGCGCACCGGACCTCTTCGCACTTTTTGCAATTTGCGAAAAAAGATCTTCCCAAGCTCGGCGACCGCACCGAAGGACATTTGTTCGAGCCGCTGGGATGACGGTCAATTAGTTGTCATCCTGAGCGGAGCGAAGTACCTCATGCAAGAGTGCCTCCGCTGCCCGCCCGACCTCACGCCGGCTTCCTGTCCGCCATCAGCACTCCTCCGGAAGCATAACTCTCCTTCGACACTTCCACAAACGTCACCACGATGGCCTCACGCCGCGCACCCGCTTCTTCCACCATCGCATCGGTAATGCGCTGCGCAATCTTCCGTTTCTGATCGGCCGTGCGCCCTTGCAGCATAGTAACTTGAACCAGAGGCATGGAGTTTCTCAGTTCTACTGCGCTAATTCGTATCCGGCGAAGAAGAAGCTCAACTCGAAGCGCGCCGTTTCATCCGCGTCCGAGCCGTGAATCGCATTGTGTTCAATACTGCTGGCCCATTTCTTGCGGATGGTGCCCTCTTCGGCAGTGGCCGGATTCGTCGCGCCCATCAGCTTGCGCAGATCGGCAATGGCGTTTTCCTTTTCCAGCGCCAGGGCCACGATCGGTCCACTGGACATGAACTTGGTCAGCGAATGGTAAAACGGCCTGCTGGCATGGACGGCGTAGAATTGCTCCGCCTGGTGCTGCGAGATTTCCAGCATCTTCATGGCCAGAATGCGGAAACCATTCTTCTCGAACTGCTCGATGATGTCTCCGACGGCGTTTTTCTTCACCGCGTCGGGCTTGATGATGGTCAGTGTGCGTTGTAGTGTTTTCATAAATCAGGTCGTCAGGTCTCTAAAGACTTAGTAGTGACACGGCTTGCCGCGTTTTTCCGCCGCGTACGAAGTAGACGGGACAAGCCCGTCTCTACACTCGCACTGCCAGCACGGCCGCGAGCGTTTCGCCGATCTCAGCCGGCGATTTCGCGACCTTGAGGCCAGCCCTTTCCATGGCAGCAATCTTTTCGGCTGCGGTGCCCTTGCCGCCGGAGATGATCGCACCGGCATGACCCATGCGGCGTCCGGGAGGCGCTGTCTGTCCGGCGATGAAGCCTACCACCGGCTTCTTCATCTGCATCTTGACGAACTCCGCGGCGGTCTCCTCCGCGTTGCCGCCGATTTCGCCGATCATGACCACGGCTTCGGTCTGCGAATCGCGGTTAAAAAGATCGAGCGCGTCGACAAAATTCGTGCCGATAATCGGATCCCCGCCAATCCCGATCGCCGTCGATTGCCCGATTCCGCGTTGCGTAAGCTGATGCACCGCCTCGTACGTCAGCGTCCCGGAGCGCGATACGATGCCGACATTGCCTTCTTTGTGGATCGACGCCGGCATGATGCCGATCTTGCATTTGCCCGGTGAGATGATACCCGGGCAGTTCGGCCCGATCAGGCGCGAGCGCCGGTTCTGCAGAAATTCCCAGGCGCGCACCATGTCGAGCGTTGGGATGCCCTCGGTGATGCACACGATCAATTCGATTTCCGCATCGGCCGCTTCCATGATCGCGTCGGCCGCGAACGGCGGCGGCACAAAAATGACCGTGGCATTCGCGCCTGTCTTGTCCGCCGCTTCCTGAACGGTATTGAAGATCGGCCAGCCCTCGTGCGTCGTCCCGCCCTTGCCGGGGGTGACCCCGCCTACAATCTGCGTGCCGTAAGCCGCGCACGCCTTCGCGTGGAAGGTGCCTTCGCGGCCGGTCAGACCTTGCACGATCAATCGAGTTCTCTTATCAACCAGGATTGCCATAATTGCTCACTTTCGAAAATTCTCTGCTCAAGTGGTAACGGGGCTTTGCCCCGCCACCACACAACCGGCTAGGCCGCAGACCGCGCCGCGGCTACTACCTTGTCGGCCGCATCTTTCATGGTATCGGCAACCACGAAGTTCAGCCCCGATTCCACAAGGATCTTCTTGCCTTCCTCAACATTGGTGCCTTCCAGTCGCAGCACCACCGGCAGTTGGATATTCGTTTTCCGCGCCGCCTCGACCACTCCGGTAGCCAGCATATCCACCCGCAGAATGCCGCCAAAAATATTGATCAGCACGGCCCGTACACTCTTGTCGCTCAGCAGAATTTCAAACGCGTGCGCTACCTGCTCCGCGTTGGCGCTGCCGCCCACATCCAGAAAGTTGGCTGGCATGCCGCCCGCGTATTTGATGATGTCCATGGTGGCCATCGCCAGGCCGGCGCCATTCACCATGCAACCCACGCTGCCGTCGAGTTTGATGTAGTTGAGGTTATATTTCGACGCCTCCACTTCCAGCGGATCTTCCTCGGTGATGTCACGAAGTTCGCGCAGGTCGGC
>Ga0181523_10001257_pt1 | contig 27143 bp, 23 predicted proteins | sample PEATcosm2014_Bin_43_FD_119752 | JGI IMG/M metagenome (GOLD analysis project Ga0181523, IMG submission 119752) | Peatland microbial communities from MTU Mesocosm Facility, Houghton, MI, USA - PEATcosm2014_Bin05_30_metaG | ecosystem: Environmental > Terrestrial > Soil > Wetlands > Peat | place... | reverse complement strand
TAGCCAAAATTTGGGGGATAGAAAATGTCTAGCCGACCCGAGAAAATCGATTGTAGGGCTTCCTAACGCGATTTTATTTTTGTCGATTTTGAGAAAAAGAGTTTTTCAACAGCCACGGGATTTTTCACCAACCATCGTCTAGACTTTCTGGCGTGATGTACCGAATGTTGGTCTCACAGAGGAAATCCAGATTATGCGCAGAGCATTACTTGTGGTTGCCGGTTTGCTATTTGCGTGCTGCCTCGGGGCACATGACCAGGACCTCAGCAAACTCGAGATCAAGGTGTCCAAAGTCGCTGGCAACGTCTACATGCTGCAGGGAGTTGGCGGGAATATTGGAGCGTCAGTAGGCGACGATGGCATTGTGCTCATCGATGACGAGTCTGCTCCGCTCGCGGAAAAGATTCAGGCCGCGCTTCGAGGGATCACCAACAAGCCGGTGCGGTTCCTCATCAATACGCACTATCACGGCGATCATATCGGTGGAAACGCCTATTTTCAAAAGCAGGCGTCCATCATCGCCCACGACAACGTGCGCAAACGGATGGAGAGCGGCGGTGCCACAGGCAACGGCGGCTCGATCCATTTTGAAGCCCAACCCCAGCCCAAAGACGCATTGCCTGTCATTACCTACGATCACGCCGTCACCCTTCATCTGAACGGAGAAGACATCCGCGTGGCGCATTTTCCTTCCGGCCACACCGATGGCGACTCGATCGTCTTCTTCCCCAAGTCAAACGTCGTGCACATGGGCGACGAGTTCGTGACCCACTTCCCGTTTGTCGATGTCGAGGCGGGAGGCAGCCTGAGTGGCATGATCGATGCAGTGGAAGGCGTGATCGCGCAGGTGCCGGCTGACGTGAAGGTGATTCCCGGGCACGGGCAAGTGTCGAGCCTGGCCGACCTGCAGGCCTATCTGACCATGCTGAAGGCGACGCGCGACGCGGTGGCGCATGCACTGAAAGAGGGCAAGACGCTGGATCAGATGAAACAGGCGAAGGTTCTGGATCCGTGGAAGAAGTACTCCGGAGAATTTGTCACCGAGGATGCATTCCTGGAGACGATTTACATCGCACTGACTGAACCGAAGAGCGGAGAGTTTATCAGGCACCATTGATAAGCAAACATCTAACACGAAAACGAGCATCTCTGATCCCAGTTGACGGGCAATTCCGACGTAACTGCTGTTACCAGGCGATATCACCCACGACCAGGAGCGGTCCGAATCCGGCCCCCGGTCGCATTACCGGCAACCCCGAAACCGATGCAACGCCCAGTTTTCGGCTTAAATCGCTTGTGCTGCGAGCTGAAAAGCTGACATCGCACCCCGGAGGTATAATCCGCGTAAGGCTTTTTTCTGTGGGGGTTTTATCATGAGTTCCGCCCGGACTCTCGGCGAACTGCGCCAAAGTACTTTCACTGCACAACGTCTCGGATCGCGGAGAGTAAAAGATGAATTGCGCGAGAACCTGATGTCGCGACTGCGCGAGGGCAGCCAGATATTTCCGGGCATCGTCGGCTACGACGACACGGTGGTGCCGCAGATCGTCAACGCGATCCTCTCACGGCACAACTTTATTCTTCTAGGTTTGCGCGGACAGGCGAAAAGCCGCATCTTGCGCGCTCTGACTGCGTTGCTTGATCCCGAGATGCCATATGTTGCGGGCTGCGAGATCCATGATAATCCCTACGCCCCGATTTGCCGCCGCTGCCGCGAACTCGTCGCGAAAGAGGGAGACGCCACGCCGATCGCTTGGCTGACACCCGACCACCGCTACGTGGAAAAGCTGGCCACGCCCGATGTCACCATCGCCGACCTGATCGGTGATATCGATCCCATCAAGGCGGCGCGCGGCGGCCACGAACTGTCGAGCGAGTTCACCGTTCATTACGGATTGCTGCCCCGCGCCAATCGCGGAATCTTTGCGATTAACGAGTTGCCCGACCTCGCCGGCAAGATTCAGGTCGGCCTCTTCAACATCATGCAGGAAGGCGATGTGCAGATTAAGGGCTACCCGATCCGCCTGCCGCTCGATGTCGCGATCGTGTTCAGCGCGAATCCCGAAGACTACACCGCGCGTGGCAAGATCATCACGCCGCTGAAAGATCGCATCGGCTCCGAGATTCGCACCCACTATCCAGCGACGGTGGAAGAAGGTATCGCAATTACCGCGCAGGAAGCTTGGACAGCTCGAGACGGGTCGCGGCTGCGTATTCCGAACTATATCGGCGAAGTGATCGAGCGCATCGCCTTTGCGGCGCGCGACGACAAGAAAATCGACAAGCGGTCGGGCGTAAGTCAACGCTTGCCGATCTCGGCGATCGAAAACGTGGTTTCGAATGCCGAGCGACGCGCCCTGACCCATCAGGAAAAATTAGTCGTGCCGCGCATCAGCGACATCTACGCGGCCCTCCCGGCAATCACCGGCAAACTGGAACTCGAATACGAAGGCGAGATGAAAGGCGCGGATCACGTGAGCCGCGAGTTGATCCGCACCGCGGTCGCGAAGACGTTCGATAGCTATCTTCACGGCGTCAATTTGAGTCAGGTGGTGCAGTGGTTCGATCTGGGCGGCGAGATTCAGCTCAGCGACAATGCTGCCGCCGAGGAAGTGTTGGAAGGCCTGGGCCAGATTCAAGGCCTGATGGAAAAACTGGTCAAACTGAACGTTGGCCCGAAAGACAGCCCCGAGATGCAGGTGTCAGCCGCGGAGTTCGTCTTAGAAGGCCTGCACGCCCACAAGAAAATCGGACGCAACGAGGAGCGCGTGTTCACCGCTGGAGAAAAGCCAATCAAGATCCCCGAGAAACAGCCGTTCGAGCGGGAGGATCCCGGCTTCGGAAGGAAGCGAGGGTTCAACTAGTCGTTGGTCGTTCGGGGACCTGATGTTGTGTAGATTTCAGTTTCCTTGCGATTGGTAGAGCGGGAAGCGAATAGCGATGACAAGCAGCGAACGACTAGCGACCAACGACCAACGACGATTCTTATGAAACGCATCCGCTACAGCAAATACGTCCCCGACCCCGCCAGCGAGATGAGCATGGAAGACCTGCTCAGCGCGCTCTCGGATTATTTCCTGCAGAGTGGATTCAATGACAGTTTCTGGTACGAAATGCCCGACGGCGAGCAGACGCTGGACGAACTGAAGCGCGCCCTGGAACAGGCGCTGCTCAACGGCGAGATGTTTGACGAAGAAATGCGCGATCGCCTGCAGCAGATGCAGATGGAAGGTGAACTCGAGGAGTTGATCGAGAAGTTGATCGAGCGCATGCAGCAGGAGGATTACATCTTTATCGATCAGCCTCACGATCCCGCGAAACAATCGAGCGTGGGCGGACAGGTAGGCGACGCGCAGCAGGCCAAGTTCGAAATCACCGACAAGAGCCTCGACTTCCTCGGATTCAAAGCCCTGCGCGATCTGCTGGGGTCGCTCGGCAAGTCGAGCTTCGGACGTCACGACACGCGCGACATGGCGACCGGCATCGAGGCTAGCGGCGCTTCCAAACGATATGAATTTGGCGACACGCTGAACCTCGACATCACGGCGACGCTTTCGAGCGCCATCCAGCGCGAAGGCCTGGGACTTCCTCTGAACCTCGAATACAACGACCTGCAGGTGCATCAATGCGAATACCAGTCGTCGTGTGCGACCGTGCTCATGCTCGACTGTTCGCATTCCATGATTCTGTATGGCGAAGACCGCTTCACTCCGGCGAAGAAGGTCGCCATGGCCCTGGCGCAGCTGATTCGCACGCAGTATCCCGGAGACTCGCTGTCTCTGGTGCTGTTTCACGATTCGGCGGAAGAAGTGCCGCTCTCGCAACTGGCCAGGGTGAAGGTTGGCCCCTACTACACGAATACGCGCGAAGGCCTGCGCATGGCGCAACGCATTCTGCAACGCCAGCGCAAGGATATGAAGCAGATCGTCATGATCACCGACGGCAAACCGTCCGCGCTCACCCTCGAAGACGGTCGCATCTACAAGAATGCCTTCGGCCTCGATCCGCTCGTGGTCAGCCAGACGCTCGAAGAAGTGTCAAAGTGCAAACGGGCGGGCGTGCTGATCAACACCTTCATGCTGGCGTCGGACTATGGGCTGGTGCAGTTCGTCCAGAAAGTGAGCCAGATGTGCCGCGGCAAGGCGTACTTCACGACGCCGTATACGCTCGGCCAGTATTTGCTGATGGATTACATGTCACGGAAGACGAAGACGATTCATTAGCGGAGCCGTACGGTGGAGCGGCGGGCGCCTCGCCCGTCAACCAGCTTCCTCAAGCAAGGTTTTCCCCTCCAAAGGCCGGATTACAGAAGTAACACGCCCGCGCCAATCCGGGCGCTGCTTCGGTGTAAAATCGCAACAAGATATTCCGGACGGAGACGGGTTTATGAAACGAATTGCTGCTTTCATGTTGCTGGTGGTCTTGAGCATTGCAGGTTCGATGCCGGCTCATGCTCAACGCATCAGTCCTGAACAGAATGCGCGCCAATCCCGGAAGGCGATCAAGAAGCAGCAAAAGATGTTGAACAAGGCAAACAAGAAACAAGCCAAAGCAATGAAGAAAGCCGCGAAGAGGCAACGGAAGGCGACCAAAAGAGCGAACCGTCGCTATAAGCAGTAGCCTTCCGAGTGCGCCGAAATTCCCGATATTTCAGGGATTCTCTTCTTTACATATGGGGATTCTTCCCCTTACCGGGCGTCGCTGTTTCGCGGTGCGGGCCGACAGCTCAACCTTCCAGCAGCGCACGGCTCACCGGTTCGCCAAAACCGCCACCTGCCGACTCTTGAGCAGTCGCTCATCGGCTGTTACCAGGGTCAGATCGAACACCCGCGCCGTCGCCACCAGAAAACGATCAGCGGGGTCACGATGGGGAAATTGCACGCGAGCGGTCTCTTGCGCGACTTGGTATGTGACTTGGGCCTCGCGCATCGGAGTTGTGTCCAGCGTATCTGCGATCCACGCTTGGGGATTAGGATCCAGAATCAGCCGCCTCTTCTGGCAAAGAGTCAGCACCTCCCACAACGAAATCGGAGAGAGCCACAACTCGTTAACGGGGTTCTCAAGAGCGGCGGCCACGCGGCTGGAAAGGCGCGCTTGATCGAGCGCGCTCCACAACCAGATATGAGTATCGAGCAGTAGTTTCATCCGCGCAGCGCGTCCCAATCGTCTTCCGCGCTGGCAGGAGAAACGATGTCGCCGACGATTTTGCCGGTCCCCGCCCGGGAGCCCAACCAGCGCTTCCGCCTCCTGGACGCATGCGGAGGGACGACCTCAGCCACGGGCTCACCGAAGCGCGTCACCACAACTACATTCCCGGTTTTGCGGACCCTCTCGAGCACCGCCAGGCAGGTGGCCTTGAATTTGGAAATGGCGATTTCTTCCATAAGAGCTTCTCTATGCTGATGGTACTATGGTCAAAGACCATGGTCAACTATGAAATCTGTCGCTGGCATCAGTCCGCCGGCTGATTAGTCCGCTGATTCATCACAAATCCACAGTGACCGCCCGCACATCCGCGCGATCCCCAACGCGCTAAGCTGAATCCACTTCCAGGACAGCTCCCGGTCCCGTTCCCTCCAGAAAGAGATCGCTATGCGTGCGTCAAAACACGTGTTGGTCGTCGCCCTTGTTATCGTGTCGAACGTTCTCGTGTCGAGTGTTCTCGTGTCGAGCTTCGCAGCCGCGCAGGAATCGGACCAAGTCATCGCCGAGCGCGTTCTCGGTCCGCAATGGAAACAGCTTTCCCGCCGCGCCGGAATAATATTCGCGGGCACCGTGCTCACCGCCGCGAAGCAAGATGTTACGAACCAGGCCCAACCCTCAGATCAACCGGCTCCGCGGGCAGTCCCGGCGACGGTCCCGGCAGTGGAGTTGAGCTTTCGCGTAGACCAGGCCATTGCCGGCGTCGAGGCAGGACAACTTCTCACCATTCATGAGTGGGCCGGCGCATGGTCCATGCAGCGTCCGATGAGCAAGGGCCAGCGCATCCTTATCTTCTTATATCCACCGAGTCGACTGGGCCTCACCAGTCCGGTAGGTGGATCACCCGGCGAGGTCGCACTCGACCCGAGCGGGAAAAACGTGTCTTTGGATGCGCAACCACCTGCCGCGGCCATCAGCTTACGAAACGCTTCGTCTCCGCGCCCCCGTGTGCCCATCGATAGCGGAAGCGTCAGCGTCGTTCAACTGGAGCGCGCCATCCGCAGCGCCCGAAGTGAAGAAGAGTAATTAGTGAAGAAGAGCAATTAAGGAAGAGGAATGATCATGCGCTGGCAATTTCTGGCCTTTGCCTTTCTGATTTGCACTGCTGTTGCCAGCCGTGCCGGAGGCCCCGCCTTCGTCGCGGGCTCCGGCTACGCCGCCGGAGTCGAAGGCCAGCCCCTCATCTGGGCCGGTGGCTCGGTCCAGTACTTCACCAACCCGGCCGCTCTGAGTCCGATCCTGACCGAAGCACAGGCCGATGCTTTCGTTGCCACCGCGTTCAGTGCCTGGACGACCATTCCAGGCGTTGCCTTCACCGCAACCCGGGCGGGACATCTTGCCGAAGACGTGAACGGCAGCAATATCCAAACCAACGGCGAAGGAGTCGTCACCGCCCCCGCCGATATTAGCCCGTCCGCCACCGGCACTCCCGTCGGAATTGTCTACGACTACGACGGCACAGTCACCGATGCGCTGCTGGGCGTAGGCGCTGGAGCCTTGGCCGATTGCTTCACCAACGCCGTTTACGGCGGACCCGACAACTTCTCCGCCAGCGGCAACATCGTGCACGCGCTGGTGGTGATCAACGGAATCTGCGCCGCCACCAGTGCGCAACTTCCCGACGTTCAATACCGCTTGGTCCGCGTGCTGGGCCGCACCATCGGCTTGGGGTGGTCGCAGGCCGACCTGAACGTGATAACCCGGACACCCCCTCCAACGGACGCCGATTTCCTGGGATTCCCAGTGATGCACTTTCTCGATCCCATCAGCTGCGTGCCCATCAGCGCCTGCTTTCCCAACGCGGCGTTCCCTAAAATCGATGACATCGACGCGCTCACACGGCTTTATCCAGCCAGCGGAAACCCGCAACCGACCGGCAGAGTTTACGGCAGCGTCTACTTTACCGATGCGTCCGGGAATGCCCAGCAGCCGATGCAGGGCGTTAACGTCGTGGCCCGGCTGCTCCTTTCGGGCGAGCCCTCGCGGCAGTATGTTGTAACTTCCGTCTCCGGATTCTTATTCAGCGGCAACGCCGGCAACATCATCGACGGATACCTCGATGCCACCGGCCTCCCTTATGACCGTTGGGGATCGACTAATCCCTCGCTGGAAGGCTTTTACGATCTCGGTCAACTGCTGATTCCGACCAGCCAAACCACCGCCCAGTACCAGTTGAGCGTGGAGGCGCTCGACCCCATCTGGTCAACCGGCGTCGAACCGTACGGTCCCACACAGGTTGCGCCCTCCGGCTCGTTCGTTCCGGTGGTGGTCACCGTGTCGAATGGATCGAATGCCGAACAAGACATCCTGATGTTGCAAAGTGAAACCGCCGAGACGCATCCCGGCAGCGGTTCCACGTACGCAAGTCCGGTAGCGCTTCCGCAGGGCGGTGCATGGGGGTCGTGGATCTCCGGTTACGGCAGCGTTGATTGGTTCGAGTTTGCCGTGCAGGCGAACCGGACGGCCTCGGTTGCGGTTACTGCACTCGACGAAACCGGCCAGCCCACCGAAACCAAACTATTGCCCGTAATTGGGATCTGGCAATTGAGCGACGAGAGCGGTGATCCCGCGCCCGCCGCAACACCCTCGGCATTCAACACGCCCACCTTCGGGCTCACCCGCCTCGATGCGCAATTCAGCACCACCGATACCTACCGCGTAGGCGTGGCCGACTTCCGTGGCGACGGACGTCCAGATTACTTCTACCAGGCGAGCCTGCTTTATTCCGATTCGGCTACGCCCTCACGCCTCAGTGTCGCCGGCGGTGTCACGACTCTCAATGGCACAGGATTCAGTCCCGGACTGCAGGTGACGGTCGCTGCCAACAACGGAACCATCCTCTCCGCGACGGCCAGCCAGATCCAGGCGGCAATACCCGCTGCCTCGCAGGACGGAACCGCGACCATCCAGGTTACGGACCCGGTAACCGGCTCTTTTTCTCAAATGATTGGCGCATTGGCATACGGCGCTCTGTCCACCGATCTGTTGCTTCTGCTGCAAGGCGCGGAACCGTTAACGCCGGTCGGATCGGCCGCGGCCAACCTCATCCGCGTACGTGCGGTTGCCGCCGACGGCGTCACGCCGGTGGGCGGCGCAACCATTGCCTGGAGTGCGACCCCGACCAACAGCTTGCAGTTCTCCGTGTGCCACGGCGCGTCGTCCTGCTCGGTGCTGAGCGATGATGCCGGGGACTCCTCCAGTTCGGTGACTCCCACCGCAACCGGACAAGCCACCGTCACAATCGCTCTGGCGCCCGCGTCCTACTCGCCGCCCCAAACGCAGCAGGATACCGTGGTAGCAACTTCCACTACCCTCGATCTCGCCGCAGTCGCACCAACCCGCTGGATTGGGCAAGGAGCGACGATGGCAGTCCCGCTTACGGTTGAGGCTCTCGATCTGGGTGTTCCGCTGGCGAATGTCACGGTCAATTTTATTATCACCCTGGGCACGGCTGCGCTTTCGTCCGCCAGCGCAACCACCAGCGCCTCGGGATTGGCTACCGTCACGGGACAGCTCACAAATCTGAATACCAATGTGCAGGTGGCCGCTTGCGTCGCTCCCAACAACGCCCCCTGCCAGATTTTTACATTATTCTCCACGCCGTCTTCGCGGTGGACGCTGGAGACCGTAAGCGGTCCGTTGCAGTTTGTGCCAACCGGTCAGGCTTTTCAACCACTCGTGGTGCGAGTCACTGACGGCTCGACCGCGGCCAATCCGGTGATGGGAGTGACCGTCAGATTTGCCACCACGCTGGCTCGCGTCAGTCCCAACCAATACGGAGTGCCCATTATGCTCGGATCATCGCAGACGCAGCTCGTGACTGGGCAAGATGGCCTCGCCTCCATCGTGCCCTCCGCCGCAGGCGTCGGCCCGTGCGATGTGTTTATTACGGTGAGTGCGGGCGCCTCGACCGCCCAGTTCCAGATGGAGAGCCTGGCGGCAATCGTCCCGACAATAGCTCCGTCGCAGTCTGGCAACGGCAACATCGGAGCCCAGGCCCCAGCTACGTTGCGCGATCCACGAGTAAGTGCGCCAGTCGCTGTGACACCAGGCGCGCCCGAGGTGCTGTTCGGGTTACCGGAAGACGCTCCCGCCAACACTCCAGCCACCGATCCGCCGGCCGATTCACCCCTCAGCGATTCCGCGAAGTCCTCTGCGGACAACCCCCCTGCCGAATCCTCAGGCGCGCCAGGTTCGAGTCCGGCGAAGAGCGGGAATTCGGTTCCTCCGCCCTGTGCAAAATCGAAGCCCACAGAAACCAAAGCTGCGGAGAAGGTTGTACCGATTGCCAGCGACGTTGCCCCTCAAAAGACCCCCAGTCCTGTGGAGGCCCAACCAGACCCCGCGCCGGGCAGTTGGCTGCCCGAGGACAAACGAAGCTGTAAGCTGCTGGCCGGAGACGGACCGCTCCCCTGATACCCCGTCGGGTGCCCCACTCATCGCGCACTTTGCGATGAGTGGGATTCCACCCCAACTGGCTACTGTTTCCCAGTCCAACGATCGACCCAGTCGTTAACCGTCTTATACCAAAGCTGAGAATTCTGCGGTTTCAAGACCCAGTGCCCTTCATCCGGAAAGTAAAGCATCTTCGAAGGCACGCCCATTATTTGCAAAGTAGTAAACAGTTGCAGCCCTTCGCTGACGTCAAGCCGGTAGTCAAGCTGCCCATGAACAACCAGCGTAGGCGTCTTGAATTTCAAAGCCGAGTTCCGCGGAGACCACTTCTCATACATCTCCGGGTTGGTATAAGGAGTGCCCTTGAACTCCCAATTATTGAACCAGAGTTCCTCGGTAGTGCCCCACGCGGAGACAGTATTAAACATGCCATCATGCGAAACGATGCACTTGAAGCGGTCGGTATGTCCAAGCACCCAGTTAGCCATGAATCCGCCGTAGCTGGCGCCCAAAGCGCACTCCCGGTCGTTATCGATGAATGGATAAGTCTTCTCCGCGTAATCCAGCCCCTTCATCAAGTCTTCAAACGGAGCCCCGCCCCAATCGCCATTGATCGCGTCAATAAACTTCTGTCCGTATCCGGTAGAGCCGTGGAAGTTGATCATGATGACCACGTATCCATTAGCGGCAAACAGTTCAGGATTCCACCGATAAGACCAGTCGTCTCCCCAGGCGCCTTGCGGGCCGCCGTGGATGAGGAACTTCACGGGATATTTCTTGGAAGCCTCAAAGTTCGGCGGTTTGACGAGGAAGCCTTCAACCTTGTCGCCGTTCGCACCATCGAACCAGAACGATTCTAGTGGGGACATCGCGACTTGGGAGAGGACTGAGTCATTGACATGGGTGAGGGGTTGTACTGAGCCGCTGGGAGGCGTCGGGAATATGTAGATTTCAACCGGACGTCGCAGCGACATCCTCGTGAAAAGCAAAGTCTTCCCGTCATTTGTCATAGCAAGGTCATCGCTATAGCCTGCCGCATTCTCTCGAACGAAAAGGGCCTTCGGCTCAGGCCCGACGACGTGAACTGCCCAAACGGACGAGATGCCCTCGCCCTCCGCGCTAAAGTAGATCCGCGAAGAATCCGGAAACCAAACGAACGTTCCAACCCACCCGCTGAAAGTCTCCGTCAGATTCCTTTTCTCGCCCGTCTTGCGGTCGTACAGCATCAGCCGAAACCGGTCGCTCTCGTATCCCGGACGCTGCTGGGCGCGGTAGGCGATGTACTTGCCATCGGGAGAGTAGAGCGGAGTCGAGTCGCTGGCGGGATTTTCGGCGGTGATGTTCCTGGCTTGGACGGGCGAGTCGCCCGTCCCCACACTATTCACCGAAACAATCCAGAGATCGTTGTTGGTGGACGTGGCTTCAACCTTGTCGTGATTCGAGGTGTAGCAAACTTCCTGCCCGTCGGGCGAGAAGGCGTAGTTGTCCTGCCCGCCCAGCGAGAACACAGGCGCATCGAAGTCGCCGGGCGTGAGATCGCGGTACGAGTGAACCTGCGTGAGCACAGGGAGCACGAACAGATGGCTGCGCTTGCCTTCTTTATAGGCGTTCCAATGGCGATAAAGCAGACGGTCGAAGACCAGCGCCTTGACTTTGGACTTGTTCGCCTCGTCGAGTTTCTTTGCATTGCAGGCCAGTTCGTCGGCTTGCCCGTCGCATTCGGGATAAACATCCGAAGTGAAAAGAATGTTCTTGCCGTCCGGCGACCAAAGCTCGCCGCCGGCCTCGGTGGCAATAGAAGTCAGTTTGTAAGCCGCCGTAACTGTACCCGCAGCACCGTCGAAGTCCGCGATCCAAACCTGCGACCCGCCTTCCTTGGTCGAGAGAAACGCAAAGCGCTTCCCATCCGGAGCCCACCGCGGACGGTCCCCATCCTGATCGGCGATGAGAATGTGCTCGGCTTGTGTGGTGGCGGGGCTTTGCCCCGCCTGGACGGGGCGAAGCCCCGTCCCCACACTTTCCGTATTCAGCGGCACGATCCAGATGTGCGGCGTTTTTTTATTCGCGGCCAGATCCACACCGACCGCGCTGAACAGCACCCACTTGCCGTCCGGAGAAGGCACCGGCTCGCCAACCCGCTTCAGTTTCATCATGTCTTCGAAAGTGAAGGGGTGTTTGGCTTGCGAGAAAGCGGGAAGTGAGAAAAGAAGAACAAAAAGAAAAGCAAAACGCCGCATGACGTGCCTCCGCGTGAACAGGAGAGTGTAGCATTCGGCAAGGTCCACGTAGGGACGGTTGCCCTCGGCCGTCCGGTCGAGCGAAGCTCGACCAAATTCCTGTCGCGTCGGGTCCGAGCGAAGCAGGAGATGGCGGAACTGATGCTTGCCCTCTGTCCCGACGCTGCGGAGCTTCGCTCCGCCGGACGGCCGAGGGCGGCCGTCCCTACGTAAGCGGCTCAGTTCCCGAGTTCCTCCAGCATGGCCGTCATCTCCGATTGCGCATGCGCGTTGCCGGTACGGCGGGCGGAGGAAACGCCGTCCACCAGCCAGCGCTTGGCCTCATCGACGCGACTCGCATTCGCCAGCGTCTGTGCGGCCATAAAATATGCGGGCGTGTAGTCCGGATTTTTTTCGATCAGCGTTTTATATTCCTGCAGCGCCTGCTCGACTTGTCCGGCCTTCGAGTACTCCATCGCCAATCCGTAGCGGGCAAACGCATCCTCGGGATTGGCGGTAAGAATTTCGTTCAACATGGCAATGCGATCCATAGGGAAGTTCTCAGTTCCCGGTTCTCAGTTCTCAGCTAAGAGCCAACGGCCAAAGGCTAAGAGCCGATTTGCGATCTTCTATTCATATCACGGCATCCATCTCACATCCCGCGTTACAATGGCTATTCTCTGAGGACCAGCTTGGCTTGCCCATTTTTTGTGCCGTTTGAAATTGTGAACGACGGTTCCTGGCCGCATCCATCGCGTCTCCCACTGGGCGCGGGATGGACTGGAAACTGCCGCGCCTCCGGGCAGGAACTGCCGGCATCCGACACCCACATCCGCGAATTTTGCAATCTTGGTTACGCGACCGCGTGTCCGCATCTACCTCCGCGTCGTGACTGGGATGCAATTCGTTTTTCGATTGCCCGCGCCGGCCAGGATCAGGTCACGATCGGTTTTGTCTGCGAGTTAGCCCACGCTCCGATCGAACATGGCAAGTTGACTTTTGACACGGTGAGCGAGACCTGGCTCAATTCGCATCCCGACCCGCGCGTGCTCACACTCGCAAACTGTTATCTCGAAACATATCGCGCCCGGCAGAACGCTACTCGTATCGAATCCAATATCTTCTAATGTCTAACACTCTATGAACGACGACGACAAAGCGAAGTTAACCCGCCTGCGGCCGGTACGCGAATCGATCTCTGAAATGGCCGAGATTGTCATGCCTAACGATGCCAACCCGCTGAACGCGCTGGTGGGCGGACGGTTGATGCACTGGATCGATCTGGCCGGCGCCATGGCCGCTCACCGCCACTCGCGGCAGCAGGTAGTGACGGCGTCGATTGATCACATGGATTTTCTGGTGCCGGTGCGGGTCGGCGATCTGGTCATTCTGCGGGCGTCGGTGAATCGCGTCTTTCATACTTCGATGGAGGTCGGGGTCAAGGTCTGGGTGGAAAATTATCGTTCCGACGAGACCCAACACGTGAGCTCCGCGTATCTGACGTTTGTTGCGATTGACGCCGCGGGGAACAAGCTGGCGGTGCCGCCGGTGATTCCCGAGACCGCGGACGAGAAGCGCCGCTACGAAGATGCGGCGCGGCGGCGCGAGATACGCCGCGTGGAATCGACGCGCAGAAAAGAAATTCGGAGTTAGGTACCATGCGAAGCATTTTATGTATTGTCATCCCGAGCGAAGCGAGGGATCTGTAGTCCGCGGCAAAATGCAGATCCCTCGCTTCGCTCGGGATGACAAAGTCTATTGGGTTTGCTGTACTGATCTGCTCAAAGCTGAGACCTGACGCCTGAGACCTAGTTTATGGATAGCGCACTTTTCGTTCACCGTCTTCACTTCGCCTTCACGGCGACGTTTCACTATCTCTTTCCGCAACTCACCATGGGGCTCGCACTGCTGATCGTCGTGCTCAAGACGATTGGCTTGCGGCGCAACGACCCGGTTTACCACGAAGCAGCGCGTTTTTGGGGAAGAATTTTCGGCATCAATTTCGTGTTGGGCGTTGTGACCGGCATTCCAATGGAATTCCAGTTCGGCACCAACTGGTCCGTCTTTTCGCGGTTCGCGGGCGGAGTCATCGGCCAGACACTGGCCATGGAAGGCATGTTTGCCTTCTTTCTCGAATCGGCGTTTCTCGGACTATTCCTCTACGGAGAGAAGCGACTGAGCCCGAAAGCGCACTGGCTTTCGGCCGTCGCGGTCTTTGTGGGTTCGTGGTTGTCGGGCTATTTCATCATCGCCACTGACGCTTTCATGCAGCATCCCGTCGGCTACTACACGGCCTCAGACGGGAGCTTGCAGCTGGCGAGCTTCTGGGATTTCGTACTGAATCCCTGGGCGGGATGGCAATATGCGCACAACATGAGCGGAGCGGCCATCACCGGCGCGTTCATCATGACGTCGGTGGGCGCGTTCTATCTGCTCTCCGGCAGGTGGACCGCGCACGCCCGCATCTTCGTCAAGGCCGGTGTGATTGCCGGGTGCCTGTTCAGCGTGCTGCAGATTTTTCCGACCGGCGACCGACAAGGCAAAATGGTCACCGACCTGCAACCCGTGACTCTGGCGGCGATGGAGGGATTGTTTCAGGGCCAGCCCGGCGCGCCGCTGGTCATCATAGGTCAGCCTGATCAGCTGAAAGGCACGATCGATAACCCGCTCGAAGTTCCGAAAATGTTGAGCATGCTGACTTACCGACGCTGGAATGCCAACGTCCGCGGACTCGACGCTTTCCCCAAACAAGACTGGCCGGGTAACATCCCATTGCTCTATTACAGCTACCACATCATGGTCGGCCTCGGCACATTCTTTGTCGCCGTTATGGTGGTCGCATTGTTGCTGCTGTGGCGCGGCTGGCTCTTTAATTCCAAGTGGATGCTCTGGATCCTGATGCTGGCAGCGCCGTTTCCCTATATCGCCAATACCGCGGGATGGATGACCGCCGAGCTTGGCCGCCAGCCCTGGCTGGTCTATGGGCTGATGCGCACCGAAGCGGGCTACTCCAAGCTCGTCTCGGCTGGTAACGGCATGTTCACTCTTTTGGGATTCATGGGCATTTATATGGTGCTGGGAATTCTGGGTCTATTCCTGCTCTGGCGGGAAATTGAACATGGTCCTGTGGCCGGACACGAATCGGCGTCCAATCTCCATCCGGCTGCAGAAGCGTAACGGAGGCAAAGTGAGTATGGCAAGTCTTTGGTTCTGGATTGTCGCTGCGATGGTCGCGACCTATGTCGTGCTCGACGGATTCGATCTTGGCGCGGGCGCGATTTATCTGGTTGCGGCCAAAACCAACGACGAACGACGCAGCGTGCTGCGCGCCATCGGTCCGGTCTGGGACGGCAACGAAGTCTGGTTGCTGGCTGCCGGCGGCACACTCTACTTCGCCTTCCCTCAACTCTACGCGTCGAGCTTCAGCGGGTTTTACCTTCCTCTCACCATTGTCCTGTGGCTGCTGATGCTGCGCGGCATCGGAATTGAATTCCGCGTGCACATCGAAAACACGGTCTGGCAGGACTTCTTTGATGTGGTGTTCAGCGTCTCCAGTATTCTGCTGGCGGTGTTCTTCGGAGCAGCGCTGGGGAACGTGGTGCGCGGAGTCCCGCTTGATGCGACCGGATATTTCTTCGAGCCGCTCTGGACCACGTTCAAACTCGGCCCGCAGACGGGCATCCTGGATTGGTACACGGTACTCATCGGTGTGATGGGGTTGGTTACGCTGGCCGCCCACGGTTCTTACTATGTCGCACTCAAAACCGACGAGGACCTGGGCCGCCGCGCCCGAGGATTCGCCTTGCTCTGCTGGCCGCTGCAGTTTTTTCTAACCTGCAGTGCTTTGGTTGCGACTTATTTCATCCGGCCCGAAATCATGACCAATTACGCGAAGCACCCCATCGGGATACTGGTTCCGATCGTCGTTGTCGCCAGCCTGGCGGTAATGCTCTGGGCCAATCCCAAGGGCAAAGAGAAACTCGCATTCGTTGCCTCCAGCCTGTATATCAGCTTTATGCTGGTGGGCGCGGCGTTTGCACTCTATCCCGTGGTATTGTCGGCCCGCGATCATCGCTACGATCTCACCATCTACAACACCACGGCGGGCAGTCACGGACTGAGCGTCGGCTTTGCCTGGTGGACGTTGGGTGCAGTGCTCGCGATTGCATACTTCGTATTCGTGTACCGAATGTTCCGCGGCAAGGTCCAATTGGGAGAAGGACACTACTGAGGTCAGAGGTTAGAGGTCAGATTGCAGAGGTAATAGCCAGGTCAAAGGTCAGAGGTCAACTTGCGGAGGTAACAGCTCTAGCCGCTCACGTGCGTTTGCGCTTTTGAGATTTTACTTCTGCAAATCTGACCTCTGACTTCTCACCTCTGCAATGGCTGCCCTCACCTCTGCAATCTGCCCTATGACCTCTGCAATGGCTGTTCCCGTATAATCAACAAATGAGCGCACATTCCCATCATCCCGGCCAGCAACAACCCACTCCGCAACCTCTGCCTGGTGTCAACGCCATCATCGCCGTCGGTTCTGGCAAGGGGGGAGTGGGCAAGACCACACTCTCAGTCAATCTGGCAATCGCCCTCAGCAAGATGGGGCACAGAGTTGGATTGCTCGACGGCGACGTCTACGGACCGAACGTCCCGCTCATGCTGGGCACCAGCGAGCAGCCCAAAGTAATGGGCGAGAATCAGATCGCGCCCATTAACTCCCATGGGCTCAAAGTCATCTCCGTCGGATTCCTCAACCCCGGAGATAAGCCGCTCATCTGGCGCGGTCCCATGCTGCATTCGATCATCAAGCAGTTCATAGGATCGGTGCAGTGGGGACAGCTTGATTATCTGATCATTGACCTGCCTCCGGGAACCGGCGACGTTGCACTCTCGCTGATTCAGACTGTGCCGTTGACCGGCGCTGTCATTGTTTCTACGCCCTCCGACGTTGCGCTGCAGGATGCGCGCAAGGCCATCGAGATGTTCCGCCAGATGAAGGTGGACATCGTGGGCATGGTCGAAAACATGAGTTACTTCGTCTGCCCGCACTGCCAGCATGAAATCGACATCTTCTCGCGCGGCGGAGCGGAAAAGACGGCGAAGCAATTTGGCATTGCCTTCCTCGGAAACGTCGAACTTGATCCGGAGATTCGCAAAGCAGGCGACGGCGGTTCTCCGGCCGTACTCAAGGGAGATGACTCGTCGCATACGAAGTCGTTGTTCGCATTTGCCCGCAACGTGGCGGCGCGGGTAGAGGAGATCAAAGCCTCCAGCTCGGAAAGCGTAATTCAGATTCAGTAGGAGCAGTGCGCGTAAGCGGCAGCCGGATTGGTTGCCGCGTTTACTGGTTACACGTTCTACTTGAACTGCAAATGTAACTGGTAAAGGCTGACTTGCGTGGTGACAGTCGCGGAGTTGAAGGTGACGATTCGAACCACGTGATCGCCGTTCGCACCAGTGGGCATCCCCTGCCAGCCGCTCGTGTAGAGCCCGAACGGCGTAGTCACCGGCACTCTTCCCGACAGTGCATACCAGTTGGTTCCGTCGGGCGTGTATTCCGCCTCAGCGAAACTCCCGCTGGGCAAGGCGTACATTCCAAGGGTCAGCACGAGACGGACGGAGACCGCGCTCAACATATCAATCTGATTGCGATAGAGCGCATTTCCGATTTCATTCCAACCCGCGTCCGCGCTGAACGACCCCCAACCAGAGAAGTTATAGTCGGCTGGAGCGGGTACGGTTCCGGGCGGTCCCTGCGGTCCCTGCGGTCCCTGTGATCCTTGCGATCCCGTGGCTCCAGTGGAACCGGTCATGCCGCGTGCCCCGGCAGGACCTGCAGGCCCAGCGGTTCCCTGCGATCCTTGTGTCCCGGGTGGTCCGACCAGCGAATGATAATTGTTGCCGTTATCCGATTCCTGAAGTATGCCGCTGGCAATCGACAGTGTGTATTGCCCCGCTACCGCAGTGGGAACAGGCAATCCGAGATCAACCAAAGTAATCGCGGATTGCCGCTTGTTCCCGGCCGGCGGCTGCACACTGAGTGGCCCGCTGCAATTTGTGCCCGGACTGCCAGTTGTACATTGCGCCCACGCAATTCCAGACGCCAGGCACAAATTGGCGATCAACCACCAATGTGTTTTCATTTCTTCTCCTCTCGTTACGGAATCACCGCGACGGCTTGGTTACTGTAACCGCTCTCGTCAGTGCCTTGAACCGCCGTGGCGACGTAGTAGAGCGTTTGGCTATGGCCGACTTGAGTATCGGTATAAGTCGTAACCGTGATCCCCGAGGCCACTTGCACATAGGGTCCGCCAGACGCAGTCCCGCGGTAGAGGTTGTAACTCGTTGCATTGGGACTGGGGTTCCAGGTCAGCGCGACGGAATGCCCGGTAACGATATTGGCACTGCCGCTCAGCGTTGCTTTGCCCTGAAGTCCCTGGGCAAAACTCAAATTCACACAGCCCAGAACCATTAGAGCTATGAATAATCGCTTCATTGGTCCGCCCTCCCGCCGACGCCGGTTCACTGAAGCATTGGTGATGAAGTCATCGTGGCAGGAAGTGGGATAGAAGTCGGTGACCGCAGTACAGTCAATTGGTGATGAATCCAACCGCGGATAGTCGCACTGGAAGGTGGAGATTCATCTTCCTGGGCTTGGGCCCTTGTCACGGCCGCGCCTTCTTATCGTCGAATCGAGCCAGCCGAAAGAGCGGGTCGGCAGTTTCATCCTTCAGCACCAGTCTTGCCACCATCTCGCCCAGCGCGGGACCATGCTTGAATCCATGGCCCGAGCCGCCGCCGACAATCCACACGTTCGCATTGCCCGGATCGCGATCGACGATGAAATTGTGGTCGGTTGTGTTTTCATATTGGCAGACTCGGTTCTCGAGCAAGGGCGCATCTTTCATGCCCGGAAAACGGTAGGCAAGATAACGACGCGCCGCAGCCAGACCATCTTCGCTCGGCAGCCGCTGCCCTGAGGTTGGATCGAACTCCGGTCCGCGCGTGTCGTCGGCAACTTTGAAGCCGCGCCCCTGATTGCCGGGAATTCCGTACATGAAGTGGTCGCTGTGATCGGCCCACACCGGCATGTTGCCCTCGTCGTAGCGCGGATCGCCCGCGGGAGTGCCGAAGAAAAACACTTCCTGCCTGGTTGAAATGAAATGCGGACCCACTGTTCGCGGAAACAGTTTTCCGAGCCACGGACCGCAGGCGAAGACGTAGCGGTCGGCGATTAACGCTGAGCCGTCCAAGAGCGTGAGCGATTTCCACTGGCCGCTTTCGAGATCCCGCGCGGCGACGGCTGCCTGACGATAGTCTCCGCCCTCGGCCACGAACTGATCGACCACCGCCTGCGTCGAAGTGCGCGCGAGGAGGTATCCGCTGTGTGGTTCGTAGATAGCCCACTTGACGTCCTCGGAACTGATCTGCGGCCAGCGGCGTTTGAGTTCGTTGACGGTGAGCTGCTCGAAGGGGATTCCGGCGTCTTTCAATACGGGAAGCGAGCCCCGCTCGAATGTGTCATCGGCTTCGGCCATCCAGAGCACTCCGATGGGGAAAAAGAATTTCCGCTTCCACTGGACTTCGTGTTGCTTCCAGAGATCGAGGGCGCGCGCCGCCAGTTTCGTATACGGCTGGTCGGGACCGTACGCGCCGCGGATGACTCGAGTCTCGCCACCCGACGAGGAGCGCGAATTGCCCGGACCCCAGGCATCGACCAGCGTGACTTGCGCTCCGCTGCGAAGAAGATAAAGAGCGGTCCATCCGCCGAACGCGCCCGCGCCGATTACGGCGATGTGAGGTTTGGCCATGAAGCTTGAAGTCCCCAGATCATAACGATTAGCAGCCAACGGCAAGACTATGCCTGCCACCCTGCGTCCCGTAGCCAGCAACGCCGTGGCGATTCCCAGCTTACAGGCAGTGCGGCGAGAAAGCCTGGGAACCGCGATGAGATCCGGAGGGGCAGGCTTTTTTTCAGCCATTGGTCGGCGCGAGCGGCTCTCCCTTGCTCGCGAAGTATATCGCGACGGCTCTAAGTCCCAAGTCTGGCGGTTACGGTTGAGATATTAATCCTCAGTCTCTCACTACCCCCCACCCATCCTTGACACCCTCGCCAGGGCTCCCTAGAATTCCAATAGGCGTGGTGGAATCTTAATCTAAGCCACTGCATCTAAAGAATTTAGAGGAGCGGTTCAGCTCCGCGACTCGGATCGATATCGAAATGCCAGCAGGGCCATCCGGCGGACGGGAACGCGAGATCCTGACCGCTATCGTCGAGACATTCATCGCCAGCGGAGAGCCGGTGGGGTCGCGCACGCTTGCGCGCGCCAGCCGGGAAGGGCTGAGTGCGGCCACGATTCGCAACGTGATGGCTGATCTGGCCGATGCCGGATTTCTGGAGCAGCCGCATGCTTCGGCGGGACGTGTTCCTACGGCCGAGGCTTATCGTTATTATGTCGAGCAACTTAGTGGAGAGGCGCATCTTTCGCACGAGAATCAGAGCATCATTCAGGACACTTTAACCGGCGTTACGGACGTGGCGGAGTTCATGGAGCGGACTTCGCATGTGCTCTCCCTGATCTCGCACAGCGTCGGGGTTACGGTGGCGACCAGCGGACCGCGGAACGCGTTGGAGCACGTTTACTTTTCCCGACTCGGCGATGCGAAGGTGCTGGCGGTGGTGGTTACGCGTTCGGGAGTAGTGCGCGACCGCGTACTGCGGCTTGATATCCAGCAATCCGATCTCGATTTGGCGGCGCGCTACATCAATGAGAATTTTCGCGGGTGGACGATGGGTGACATGCGCGCCGAACTGGCCCGCCGTCTGGAAAAGGAACGCAGCGAGTATGACCGGCTGATGAAGTCGATTGAGCAGCTTTATCAGCAGGGAGCTCTCGCTTCGAGCGACGACACACAGGCGGTGTTCGTGGAAGGAGCGGCGAATCTGGTTACGAACCTGGTAACCAACCAGATTACCGGGCAGGAGGATCGGCAGCGGTTGCAGGATATGCTGCGCACGCTCGAGGAAAAGGAAAAAGTTGTGAAGCTGCTGGGCGCGTATCTCGACACGCGACAGGAGGCGGTGCGCGTGGTGATCGGGCTCGACGAGGCGCTTCCGGCTTCGAATTTGCAGAACTTCGTGCTGATCGGAGCTCCCGCCCGGGTTGGCGGCGAAGTGATGGGGTCGCTGGCGGTGATTGGACCAACCCGGCTGGATTATCAACACACCATGTCGGCGGTCTCGTACATCGCACGGCTGTTCGACAAACTATTGAACGAATCGGAGTAGGGAAGCAGTATGGGCAAGGGAAACGGAAAGACCGAGTCGCGCTTTCATCTGGAGAACCTTGATCGGGAGAATCACGATCTGGAGCGCGGGGATTTGGAGCGCGAGCTTCCAGCGGCGGAAGGCGGAGAAGAGGCGCCGGCTGCGGTGGTGGGCAAGGGGGCGGAAGGTAGCGCCACGCCGGAGACGGAGAAGCTCAAGGCTGAGCGTGAGGCGCTACTGGATCGACTGGCGCGTCTACAGGCGGAGTTCGATAATGCCCGCAAGCGCGCGGTGCGCGAACAGCAGGAATTTCGTGAGTTCGCCTCGGTTGAGGTCATTAAGAACTTTCTGCCCATCCTCGACAGTTTTGAGCGCGCATTAAAGGCTCATGCCGACTCCACCGACTTCCGCGCCGGCGTTGAGCTGATCTACCGGCAGTTTCAGGATGCGTTGCAGAGAATCGGAGTGCAGCCGATTGTGGCCATGGGGCAGCCTTTCGATCCCCGTATTCACGAGGCCATCGAAATGGTGGATAGCATTGAGGTCCCGGATCACCACGTCCTCGACGAACTGCAACGGGGCTACAAATACAAGGACCGGTTGCTGCGTCCCGCGATGGTGCGGGTCGCCCGCAACAGCCGCGGGTAATGTTCAACTGATCTATCTGACTAGTTTATCTGGTTGATTTTGCGCAACTGAAGAGTAGGGGGAGTTTCTGGCCGCGAATACAAAACGTGATTATTACGAGGTCCTCGGTGTCACCCGTGCGTCCACCGACGTTGAGATCAAGAGCGCGTACCGCAAGCTCGCGATGACCTACCATCCTGACCGCAACCCCAATAATCCGGACGCGGAAGACAAATTCAAGGAGATCACGGAAGCATACGCAATTCTTGCCGACGGCGAGAAGCGATCTTTGTATGACCGCTTCGGGCACGCGGGATTGGGCGGCAGCAGCGGCGGTCCGGCAGGATTCGATCCCGCCATTTTCCAGGATTTCGGCGACATCTTCGGCGACATTTTCGGCTTCGGCGACATGTTCGGCCAGGGCAGCCGTCGTCGCAGCCGCGCTCAGCGTGGAGCCGACCTCCGCGAAGACCTGCATCTCGAATTTACCGAGGCGGTTTTCGGCACCGAGAAGCAAGTGAATGTCCGTCGCCATGAAACTTGCGACGCCTGCCGTGGAACCGGCGCAGCGCCGGGAAAAGCACCGGTCAGTTGCAAGTCGTGTAACGGTCGCGGTCAGGTGCGGTATCAGCAAGGCTTCTTCAGCATCGCGCGAACCTGTCCAACCTGCCAGGGCGCGGGGAGCGTGATTGCCGATCCCTGCCCTAAGTGCAAAGCTGAGGGTCGCTTACTGCGCGAGCGCGTGGTCGAGGCTAAGGTGCCCGCGGGGGTGGAGGACGGCACGCGCATTCGTTTCACCGGGCTCGGCGAGGCGGGTGGTTTCGGTGGCCCGGCTGGCGACTTGTATATTGTTCTGCACGTCAAAGAGCACGCCTTCTTTGAGCGCGAAGGCAACGACCTGCACTGCGTGGTTCCGATTTCGTTCCCGCAAGCCGCCCTTGGTATCGAGATCATGGTTCCGACGCTCGAAGGAGAGCACAAGCTGAAGATTCCTGAAGGCACGCAGTCGGGGACCGCATTTCGCATACGGAGCAAAGGTGTGCCGGTGCTCAATGGGCACGGCAAAGGCGACCTTTACGTCGAGGTGCGAATCCAAACACCCGGAAAGCTGAATAAACGCCAACGCGAACTGCTGGCCGAACTAGGAGAACTGTCCCCAATGGAAAACAAACCGCAACACCGGTCGCTGTTGGGACGCGTGAAGGACATGTTTGCGTAGTGCAGTTCTCAGGTGCCAGGTGTTAGGTCTCAGGTCAATCTAACTGACCTGCACTCAATGACCGAATGAGATTTTTTTCTGAGACCTGACACCTAAGACCTGAAACCTGACTCATGACGCGCCGCCGCTGGATCGCCGACGAGGTCACCGGAGACACCGCTGCTCTGGTGGGCGACCATGCTGCTCATCTTGCGCGCGTGCTGCGCGCTGAAGTTGGACAGGAATTCGACGTTGCAACCGGCGACGAAGTTCGGCGCGGAACGATCACTACGATTTCTAACGATCGAATTGAGTTCGCGCTCGGCGGGAAGCCATACCATACGCGACGGTCCCAGCCATCCCCCCCTGCGAAAATTACCATGGCCCTCGCCATTTTCAAGTTCGACCGCATGGAGTGGGCGATCGAGAAGTGCACGGAACTCGGAGTGTCACGCATCATCCCGGTGATTGCCCGCCGCAGCGATGCTCATCTGGCCGCTGCAGCAGTAAAGCGCCACGATCGCTGGCAGCGCCTCGTTCGTCAGGCGGCCGAACAGTCGCGCAGGTCTTCTCCGCCTGAGATCGCAGTCCCAGTTAAATTGAAGGCTCTTGCCGAGGATGGCGTGCTGCAGGCGAATGCAACGCGCGTCGTTCTTGCCGAATCTCTGGCTGAGGCTCCCGTCGAATCGGAAGAAGACGACCGGCTGGGAGACATTCTGCAATCCCAGTCGTCCAACGAAGTCGTGCTCGCGGTAGGCCCCGAAGGCGGGTGGGTGGATGGTGAGCTGTCGTGGTTTTACGAGACGGGCTGGATTGGGGCCTCGCTCGGCGACACGATCCTGCGCGCCGAAACCGCGGCGATAGTTGCCACTGCGCTCGCGCTTGAGGCGCTGCGCTGATTTTCTCAATATCGTATCGTCTTCGTTCGCATTTGTTTGTCATCCTGAGCGAAGCGAAGGACCTCTGAATGATGACAGCGCAGATTTGTTCCTGGAATTTTCGTGGCTTGACCATCGAGTCTTCCACAACCGGCTCTGCTATTCTCCGGCTAGAGACTTTCACGTGATTGCAACCGCTTTACCCGCGACGAAGATCATCCCCGACGAGCGCCAGCAACAAGCCATAGAACACGTTCATGGCCCGATGCTGGTGATCGCCGGCGCTGGCACCGGTAAGACGACCGTGCTCACGCAGCGCGTGGCCAGTCTTATCCGCGAAGACCGCGCCCGTGCCGACGAAATTCTTGCGCTCACCTACACCGACAACTCAGCGGCGGAAATGATGACCCGCGTGCGCGAGGAGCTTAAGGGCACGGCCATCGATGGTTTGCAGGCCTGCACTTTCCACGCCTGGTGCAACGGGCTGCTGCACCGTCGCGGCGCCGATTTTCGCGTGCTCGACGACAAGGACCTCTGGGTGTTCTTGCGCCGCCGCATCCGCGACCTGCGTCTTAAGCATTTTGTGCGGGCTGCCAACGTCGGCCAGTTTCTCGACAGCCTGCTCGATTTCATGCGTCGTTGCCAGGACGAACTGGTTGGCCCCGAGGAATACGCGCGCTATGTAGAGCGGCTGGAACGGTGCGAGGCGCCGCTGCCTCGAGTTGCCCGCTCGAAAAAGCAAACGGAATTGGAAGATGTTGAGATTTTGGAACGCTGCCAGGAAATCTCGCTGGTGTTTACCACGGTGGAAGACATGCTCCGGGAGAAAAACCTGGGCACCTTCGGCCACATGATCACCAAGGCCTACCAGTTGCTGAAGGACGACCCCACATTGCTCGAAGAAGAACGGCGCCGCACCCGCTTTCTGCTGGTGGATGAATTTCAGGACGCGAATTTTGCCCAGGTCGAAATACTCTCGCTGCTCGCGGGGTCGGCGGCGAACGTTTTTGTCGTGGGCGATCCCGACCAGGCGATCTACCAATTTCGCGGCGCTTCGAGTGAAGCGTTCACCCTGTTCTTGAAGAAGTTTCCGGCGGCGCGGATGGTCGTGCTGGGAAAGAATCGGCGCTCGCTGTCGCCCATCCTCGGCTGCGCTTTTGGCATTGTGAATGAGAACCCTCCGGTTTTCGGACAAACATTCGGGCACGCGTTAGGACAAACATCCGGACAAACGTTCGGGCAAAAAGGAAATTCGATTTCCTATCAACGGACGCCGCTTGAGTCGCTGCGAGACGAAGAGGCGAAGCAACCAGGCGAGGCCGCGTCCGCGCCGTCAGTCGAAATCGTCACCTGGAGGGATAAAGAGGTCGAGGCCGCCGACCTCGCCCGGCGGATCCAGAAGAAGCGCAAGGACCAGCGTGGCCGGTGGAGCGATTTCGCGGTGCTCTATCGCCAGCACAACCATCGCGATGAACTGGTCCACGAACTCGCCGAGCGAGGCATTCCATTTTCCATCGAAGGGCTGGATGTCCTCGACACTCCCGAGGTGCGCGACGTTGTGGCATGCCTGACCGCGGCTGTGTCTCCGAATGATGCGGCCAGCCTGTTTCGTGTGGCGGCGCTGCCGCAGTTCGGCATCAACCCTGTGGAATTGCGGGCGGCGATGAGAACGGTACGGCGGCAGGAACTGGATCTCCGCACGGTGCTGGGAAATTTGCCCAACGGTTCGTCGGTACTTGGTAGCGTGGAGAAGGCACATCGCGAAGTGGCGAAGGACGGAGCTCGTGCGGACTCTGCGGCTAATTTTGTGGCGCGGCACTTCGATCTGCAACAGTCGCACCTGGTGACCACGTTTCTGAAGTTTGTGGAAGCGTGGAATAAGAAGGCCATTGCTGAAACTGGAAGTCCTTCCGAGTTCCTCGAGTACCTCGATTATTTTGTCGAGGCGCGAGGCACGATTCCGCTCCCGCGCGTCGAGGAAGATGCTGTGCACTTGCTGACCGCGCATGCCGCCAAGGGACTTGAGTTTCAGCACGTCGCCGTCATTCGCGGCTCGTCGACCTCGTTTCCAATCGCTTATCGGGAACCGCTGATTGCTTTTCCGGCGGAACTACGCCGGTCAAGCTCTTCTTCGGACGGGCGTACGACTGATGACAAGACCTTGCACGAAGAAGAAGAGCGACGCCTTTTTTATGTTGCGATGACACGCGCCAGAGACACTCTGGCCATCTATGCGAACCAGGGCAAGGGCAAGGATCCGAGGCCGACGAAGTTCCTGCGAGAACTTATGGTTCGCCCAGCTTACAGAAAGTTCTGGTGCACGCACTCGGCGGCGGCCGTGCAGGATACCTTGTTTGCCGAGGAAGAGCAGAGAATCGCCTTGCAGCAATCCAATGTTGCCGCGTGGCTGATGATGCCGCCGTCGGCCAGTTTCGTCTCCGGGTTGAGCGCGTCCGCCATTGAAATTTATGAAGAGTGTCCGCTCCGCTTCAAACTGGAGAGAGAGTGGAACCTGCCGCGCGAGGTGTCCGCGTCACTACATTATGGAAAAGCGATGCACGATGTACTGCACACCTTCTACGACGCGCAGCGCTATCGACGTGAAATCAGCGACGATGATTTGCTCGAGCAGTTCCGGTCTGCCCTGGGTACGGCACGCATCGCCGACCGCTATCAGTATGAGTTGTATTTGCGTCAGGGGAAGGAGCAGCTGCGGCAGTTCTTCGAGGCCGCCCGCGAAAGCACAGCACCCGAAGTCATGGAGACGGAACACAAATTTGAACTGCAAGTGGGCACCGCGAAATTGACCGGACGGGTAGATCGCATGGATCGCACCGGACCGGACACGGTTGCCATCGTGGACTACAAGACGGGCAAGCCGAAAACGCAGGAGGATGCAGATGATAGCCTGCAACTCTCTTTGTATGCGCTGGCAGCCCGAGAAACGCTGGGAAAGCGCGCCGACCGCTTGATTTTTCATAACCTCGAAAACAACACGCCGGTCTGTACCACCCGGACCGACGCCGAGTTGGAAGCGGCAAAGGTGCGCGTTCAGAAGGTGGCCGATGGAATCGCACGGGGGGAGTTCCCGCCGAATCCAAAATATCACTGTGCGTTTTGTCCCTACCGGAATCTCTGTCCTGCCACCGAGAAGGTGGTTGCGGCTCCGCAAAAGAAATCGGCATCTCGGGTGAACTAGCGCAGCGGACGGGCGAGGCGCCCGTCGCTCCATGGTGATTAACGCCGCAAAAAACTTTGGGGACGCTCATCGCGTCCCCTTTGTCGTTGCCTGTTGCAGGTGCTTAGTGCTTTTTCTTTTTTGCGGCTTTCTTTTTGGTTGCCATGGATCTATTCTCCCTTTC
>Ga0181523_10001255_pt1 | contig 27157 bp, 20 predicted proteins | sample PEATcosm2014_Bin_43_FD_119752 | JGI IMG/M metagenome (GOLD analysis project Ga0181523, IMG submission 119752) | Peatland microbial communities from MTU Mesocosm Facility, Houghton, MI, USA - PEATcosm2014_Bin05_30_metaG | ecosystem: Environmental > Terrestrial > Soil > Wetlands > Peat | place... | reverse complement strand
ATCTATGGGATGTTCCACAACGATCAGCCCTACGACGGCGCTCGCGTGTACACTTTGCCTGCTTCCCTGGCAACATCCCCAGCCGCACATGCCACTTGAATTTGAAGTGAGAATCTACAAAAGATTTCGATTTGGAAAGGCTAGGTAGAGCGATGGCTTACGCAGGATTTGATTTGACGGGGAAGGTAGCGGTGGTGATTGGTGGAACGTCGGGGATTGGGCGGGCGATTGCGCGCGGATTGGCGGAGGCGGGCGCGGATGTGGTGGCGTCTTCGCGGCGCGCGGAACAGGTGGAAGAGACGGCGAAAGAGATTGAGGGACTCGGAAAACGGACGGTGAGGGTGACGTCGGATGTATGCGACGGGGCGTCGCTGGAGAGGTTGCTTGTGGCGAGTGTGAAGGAATTTGGGAAGGTGGACATATTGGTGAATTCGGCGGGGACGACGAAGCGCGGCGCGACGGCAGATTACTCCGAGGAGGATTGGAACAAGATCCTGGAGACGAACCTGACTGGGACGCTGCGGGCTTGCCAGATTTTCGGAAAGCACATGATCGAGCGGCGGGCGGGACGAATCATCAATATTGCTTCGATATCGTCGTTTGTGGGGCTGATGGAAGTGGCGGCGTACAGCGCGAGCAAGGCGGGAGTGGCTTCGTTGACGAAGTCGTTGGCGGTCGAATGGGCGCAGTACGGCGTATGCGTGAACGCAATTGCGCCGGGAGTTTTCCCTACTCCGCTGAATGAGAAGTTGCTGACAGGGACGGCACGGGGCAATGAGTTTTTGATGAGGACACCGATGAAGCGGTTTGGGCGAGTGGAAGAGTTGGCCGGAGCAGCGGTGTTCTTGGCGTCGGATGCGGCGAGTTTTGTGACAGGGGAGATATTGAGGGTGGATGGGGGGATGCTGGCAAGCGGGGTGAATCAGTAAAGGGGCATGTGGCAATTGGGGGTTGGTTGCTATCGTAGCGATCGCAAAAGCGGCGGCGAGCCGCCGCACTCCAAGGCGTGACGGGGATCACATCTGGTTGGGTTGCGGGTTGTCAGAATCGGGCGGTGAGCAACAAGAGCCTCAAACGGCTGCGACTTTGGTCGCAGGTGTTCTTCTTCACCCTGTTTCTGGTGCTGTTGGTGCGAACCGAATACCGGGCATCGGTGCGTTTGAGCGGCGACGACGTACGGCTGAGTTACCCGGTACACCTGTTCTTCCAAATCGACCCATTGGTAGCGATCAGCAACGCGCTGGCTAGCCGTGCGCTGTACAAAGGGCTGTTGTGGAGCCTGGTGGTCCTGATTCCTACTTTATTTTTGGGGCGTTTCTTTTGCGGGTGGGTCTGCCCGATGGGGTCGATTCACCACTTCTTCGGGAGTTGGAAATCGGAGGCGAAGAGGGGCAAGCAACTGATTGAATCCAATAGGTATAAGCGGTGGCAGACAACCAAGTACTACATATTGATCGGGGTGCTGGTGGCAGCGCTGTTGGGAACTGGGCTGGTGGGCTGGCTGGACCCGTTTTCGTTTCTGACGCGATCGCTGGGGCTGTCGGTGCTGCCGGCATTGAATTACCTGACAAATACGAGCTTGAAGGTGCTGGAGGGAAGCGGGTTTGGAGTAGTGCGGTTTGCCGCTGGAGTGCTGCACGCGATCCTGAGCGCGACGATTCTCAGTTTGAAGCAACCTCACTTCCGGCAGGGGTTCGTACTCGGGCTGCTGTTCATTTTTGTGGTTTCGCTGAATTTTTGGGTGAACCGGTTCTTCTGCCGGGCGATTTGCCCGCTGGGAGCGCTGCTGGGATTCGTTTCGCGGTGGTCAATTCTGGGGCTGGAGAAGAATGAGGCTACCTGCGACAACTGCAATCGCTGTCTACTGTATTGCCAGGGAGGGGATGACCCGATCGGAGGAGTGCCCTGGCGCAAATCGGAATGTCATTTGTGCTTGAACTGCGTGGGGGAGTGTCCACACGACGGGTTGAAATTCACGTTCTTTCCAGCGGGGAAATTGATTGAGGGGCCCAGCCTGCAGCGTCGGCGAATACTGACAGGATTGGCGGCGGGAGCGGTGGCGATACCGCTGCTGCGGAGCACAACGGTTTTTGGAGTGGAGAAGAACGCGAAGTTGGTGCGGCCACCTGGGGCGGTGGAGGAATCGGAATTTCTGGCGCGATGCGTGCGGTGCGGCGAGTGCATGAAGGTTTGCCCGAACAACGCGCTGCAACCGGCAGTGAGCGAGGCGGGACTGGAAGGATTGTGGACGCCGGTGCTGGTGCCACGCATAGGCTATTGCGAGCCGAGCTGCGTGCTGTGTTCGCAGGTTTGCCCGCCGGGGGCAATTTGGGAGATTACGCCGAAGGAGAAGGCGTGGGTGGTCGGCGTCAACAGCGAATCGAAACCGATACGGATTGGGACCGCGTTTTACGATCGCGGGCGGTGCCTGCCGTGGGCCATGGCGACGGAATGCATCGTGTGCGAGGAATGGTGCCCGACATCACCGAAGGCGATTTACGTTCAAGACGCGGAAGTGATTGACGCGAAGGGGCAAGCGAAGGTGTTGAAGCAGCCGCGCGTGGATCCGCAACTCTGCGTGGGCTGCGGAGCTTGCGAATATGCGTGCCCGGTGCAGGGACAGCCCGCAGTGGCCGTCAGCAGCATCGGGGAAACACGATCGAAGACCAACCAGATTATGTTGAACCAACGAAAGAAGCGTGCATGATGAAAAAAAGGGAGATGGCTTGGCGGGTTGTGGGCAGCGTGGCGTTTGCGGCGGTTTTGCTGGCGAGCGCAAGTTGCAAGAAAAACTCGGGGCCGCCGAATCATGGATTTCCCGAGGGGAGCGAAGTGAATGGTTGGGTGAGGACGGGAGAAATACGCACGTTTGCGGCGGAACAGCTGTCTGATTATATCGATGGCGATGCAGAGAAGTACCTGCAGGCGGGTGTGAAGAGCACATCCACGGCCGATTACAAAGCGAAGGACCAGACGCAGGTGGTGGCGGATATTTACGCGATGTCCAGCGCTACGGGAGCGCAGAAAATATTTGAATCGGAGCCTGCTGGGACGGCAAAGAACGCGGGAGTGGGAGAGGCTTCGCGGTTGTTTAAGCAGAGCCTGACATTCCGGAAGGGTGAATATCTGGTGAGGATTGTGGCGTATCAAGAGGCGCCGCAATTGGAGCAAGAGATGGTGGAGTTGGGAAGAGCGATCGAGCGGAAACTGGCTCACTAGCTGGAAGAGGACTCGCGGGAGGGCGCCGAGATGAGCGACGGACACGGAAAGAGCCGCAGGGAATTTCTGAAGAATATGGCGGTGGGCGCCGTAGCAGCCAAGGTGGGGCTCCTGGCAGCGATGGAGGCCGGCGCTTCGGAAAGCGCCGAGGGCAAATCCACGGTGGTGATCGCGCGGGATGAGCAATTGTATGGAACGAGCGCGAAACCGGAGGCAAGCCGTGTGGAAAAACTGCTGGATCGCGCGATGCAGACTTTCTACCGGAGCGACGATCCGGTGACACCGTGGAAGAAGCTGGTACGGCCCGGCGAAGTGGTCGGGCTAAAGGTGAATACGATTGGTGGGCCGGGGCTTTCGACGCACATAGTGCTGGTGGAGGCGATCTGCGAACGATTGCAGCAGGCGGGCGTGAAAGCGAACAACATTGTGGTGTGGGACCGCACGAACCGGGAGTTGGACCGCGTGGGATACAAAATAACGAACACGGGGAATGGCGTTCGGACGGTGGGAACGGATAGTAAGGAAGTAGAGTACGAAGAAACTGCATCCGAATTTGGTGTGGTGAAGACGCGGCTATCGAAGCTGCTGACGCGAACGTGCGATTGCATGATCAATGTGCCGCTGCCGAAGGATCACGATCTTGCGGGAGTGACGATGGCGCTGAAGAACATGTACGGGGTCAATCACAACCCGCAGGATCTGCACGAGAATAACTGCTGCCCGTATATTGCGGACTTAAACATGATTCCGGCGATCAAGAACAAATTCCGGCTGGTGATCGCGGATGCAATGATGGCGTGCTACCAAGGCGGGCCGATGTTCAGTCCGGAGTACACCTGGAAATATAACGCAGTGATGGTGGCGAGCGATCCCGTGGCGATTGACAGGACGGCGTGGCAAATCATCGAGAAAAAACGCGCGGAACAGGGGATGAAACCGCTGGCGGAAGTGGGCAGGCCGGCGAAGTACCTTGCGGTTGCGGCGGACGCGCAGCACCGGCTGGGAACGGATGATCCGAAGCGAATTCGGCTGATCGAGGTTTAATACAGTGGCGGAAGCGAAAGAAAACACGGCTGCGGAAAAGGCGACGGGGATTGACCGGCGCGAGGCGATGCTGCGCATCCTGAGGCTGGCGGGGATTGGCGCGGGCACAGTGGCGGCCGGTTATTGGCTGAGCGCGAGGAGCGCACGGCCGGTGGAGCAATTGGTGGTGGGCGCGCGGCGGGATCACACGATTGCGGCGAATGCAGCGCTGCCGGAGTTGGCGGTGATTCGCGGTGGAAATCCGCGGGAACTGGTGCAGAGGGCGCTGGAGGAAATGGGAGGAATACGGCGGTTTATCGGGCGCACGGACGTGGTGATCGTGAAGCCGAACATCGCGTGGGACCGCACGCCGGAGCAAGCAGCGAACACGAATCCGGAAACGGTGGCGGAAGTGGTGCGGCAATGCTGGGAAGCGGGCGCGAAAAAGGTAATTGTGACGGATGTGAGCTGCAACGATCCACGGCGATGTTTTGAACGTTCGGGGATTGCGGCGGCGGCGAAGCAGGAAGGCGCGGAAGTCATTTTGCCGGAGCCATCGCGATTCAAGGAAGTCGACCTGGGCGGCGACGTGCTGCAAGCCTGGCCGGTGTTCCAGCCATTTCTGGAAGCCGACAAAATTATCAACATTCCAATAGCGAAGCATCACAGCCTAACCGGGGCGACGCTGGGAATGAAGAATTGGTACGGCATATTGGGAGGGCAGCGACACCGGCTGCATCAACAGATTCACGAAAGCCTGGTGGATCTGGCGGATTTTATGAAACCGACGCTGACGCTGATGGACTCCTACCGGGTGCTGTTGCGCAATGGGCCGACCGGGGGGAACCTGGAAGATGTATCGCTGAAAAAGACGCTAATCGCTGGGACGGATGCGGTGGCGCTGGACGCGTATGTGGCGAAGGCTTACTGGAATCTGGATGCGGCGGCTTTGCCGTATTTGAAAATGGCGAGTGCGCGGGGATTGGGGACAGTGGAGTTTGAGAAATTGCGGACGCGGGTTGTGGCGCTGGGGGCTAGCTGAGTAGTCCTTCGTAGTAACGTATTGACTTGCAATCCAAAACTGAAGAGGGATTCATCGCACAAAGTACGTGCGATGGAAAACCGTACCTCACTTCGCGGACTCCGTTCGGAATCACGCATATCTAAAGTTCAATCGAAACTACCTGCCCCGTCGCGTTACTGAGGGGTGACGCCTTCGACGATAAAGATGCGACTTTTTGCCGCGCTGTGCCGGATGGGCTTGATCGCGTCGTACGCAGGCGAATCCCACCACTCGCGGGCTTTCTGAGCGCTATCGAAAGCGATGATCACGATGCCGCCCTTGGGTGGTTCGCCCTCGAGAGGCTGGATATTATGGCCACGAACGACATAGTGGTGATTGAAGGGCGCCAGCGTATCCGGAACTTTCTCGCCGTATTTCTGCATGGTAGCGGGATCTGATACTTCGACTTCCGCGATGACGTAGCCAGGAGGCGTTTTGACCTGCTGCGCGTGAATCGCCGCGGCGCCAGCAACACCGATCGAGACGCCAGCCAGAACTGCCAGCGCCAGTTTGTGATTCGTTTTCATGGTTTCGTTCTCCTTAGTGCGAATTGGAGACCACGCGCTAGCCCCTATGATGGGATTGAAGAAATTGGAGCACGCCTCGTAGTGGAAAGTCCAACACTTCGTCGCGGCCCGCGGGCCTAGAGAGAGACGCCGCGTTTCCAGGGAATGAAATCGTCCTGGGCGAGGAGTTCGGCTTTTGTGCGGAGTTCGCCGCTGGCTACCTGAATTACGCGATTCAGGATTTGTTCGCCCATTTGATCGATGGTTTTTTCGCCGGTGATGATGCCGCCTGTGTCGAGATCAATGATGTCCGGCATACGCTGGGCTAGATTTGAGTTGGTGGAAATTTTAAGGACCGGAGCGATGGGATTGCCGGTGGGCGTGCCCAGCCCGGTGGTGAACAAGACGACATTTGCGCCGGCGCCTACCTGCGCGGTGACACACTCCACGTCATTTCCCGGCGTGCATTGCAGATGCAGACCCGGCACGGTGGAATATTCGGGATAATCGAGGACGGCCGTCACGGGCGAAGTGCCGCCTTTCTTGGCCGCGCCGGCGGATTTCATGGCGTCAGTGAGCAGTCCATCACGGATATTGCCGGGGGAAGGATTCATCTCGAAGCTGGAGCGAACGGCTTTGGCGCGCGCGGAGTAGTCGTTCATGAGTTGCATGAAGCGACTGGCGACTTCTTCGCTGACGCAGCGATTGATGAGCTCCTGCTCGACGCCGCAGAGTTCGGGAAATTCGGAGAGAATTCCCTTTCCACCCAAGGCAACGAGGAGATCGGCGGTGTGGCCAATGGCGGGGTTGGCGGAGAGGCCGGAGAAACCGTCGGAGCCGCCGCATTTCAGGCCGAGGGAGAGATGGGACAAGGGCGCGGGTTCACGGACGGATTTGTTTGCCTCAATCAGTCCCAGGAAGGTTTCGCGGATGGCTTCGGAGAGCATGGTGGCTTCGGAAGCGCTTTTTTGCTGCTCGAAGATCAGGAGAGGTTTGCGGAAATTCGGATCTCGGCGTTTTAGTTCTTCGAGAAGAATGGGAATTTGCGCGTGTTGGCAGCCCAGGCTGAGGACAGTTGCGCCTGCCACGTTCGGATGGTGGATGTAACCGGCAAGCAGGGCGCAGAGGTTGCGGGAATCCTCGTGGGTGCCGCCGCAACCGCCTTCGTGAGTGAGGAATTTGATGCCGTCAACGTTTTGGAAGATTTTGGGGGAGGCAGGCCCCTGAGGCGATTGCGCACGGGAAAATTCCTTGAGTTGCTGGGTGTTGCCTTGGCGATAGAGGCGGGCTAGCTCCGCGACCTGGCGCCGGTAGATTTGCGGTGCGGTGAATCCCAATTCCTCCTCGAAGGCTTGCTTCAGAACATGGAGGTTTCTGTTTTCGCAAAAGACAAGGGGAAGGACGATCCAGAAGTTGCGTGTGCCAACCTGGCCGTCGGGCCTGCGGTAACCGAGGAAGGATTTCGATCGCCAAGGAGAAATATCGGGAGGAGTCCAGCGCACGGCACCTTCTTTTGCATGGAAGGAAGCCGCGGCATGGCGGATGTTGCGCGTGGAAAGCAATTCGCCGCGCTGCAGATTCTGCGCGGCTTTGCCAACGAGGACGCCGTACATGATGACGTCTTCACCGGCGGAAAGATTTTGCATGAGGAACTTGTGCTTGGCCGGGACATCGGAGAGCAGGAGGTAGTCCTGCCCGGATGATTTCACGATTTCGCCCCTCTTCAGATCGGCGAGCGCAACGAGGACGTTGTCGCGAGGGTCGAGCTGGAGAACTTTGCCTTTGATTGCGCTGTTGATTGACACCTATGACCTGCTTTATCGGCCCTGGGTAATTACTTGAACCTCAAGGGTGACGCGCGAGAGTTTCAAAATGAGATTCTGGCCCAGGGGGCAGAACAGAGTTTACATCAGGGGGCGACCGTGTTGCTGGCCGGAGCTTAAACACCCACAGCGCCCTTGGCCGGCGCTTCAATCTGGCGGGGAGGAGTTAGACGGTGCGAATTTGGAGAGCAAGGCGACTAAGAGCATTCTATATGTCTTTACGGGACAGTACCTTATCCCGACAGTCCCGCCTTGGCACACTTGGCAAGTAAGATACGACGACTTCCAGGAGCGTGACTAGGGGGCAGAAGGTCAGGTAATGCGTTAATTGTTAACCGTTTAGCGACAACTGTCCCTCGCTCGCGGAATGCCTTTGGCGAGAAGGGCTCTAATAGAAGGTGAGCCCGTTAAGGTCGCCATTGGGAACCTCCCCGCTCCCCATGCAAAAGCTCTATGAGCTTTGCCTGCGGGTTCTGTAGCAATCACATTTAAAGCATCTTGGAGAACAGGCATACCGGCGCTGGCCGTGTGAGTGTGGTGAACGTGCAGGGCAACAGGAACAGCGGGAGGCGAGCGATGCTGGGCAAGAGGACAGTGCAGGCTGGAGCTCTGGTGGCAGTAGCGGCGGCGTTGACATTCCTTGGCGGGGCCACGACCGGAGGGGGAGGGGTGGTGACGCACCAACGCGTGCCGGAATTCCGGGATTGGAGCACGCGGTACGTTATGTATTCGAACTGGGGATACTTCGCCGATGTGAATAAGGCGAGCTCCGATCCAAGAGCCATTTTCAGTTGGCGGGAACGGCCGGAAAGTATGCGCTACCGATTTCCGCCATCGCGCCCCATTCCTCGGCCAGTGCCACGACCAAGGCCAGTGGCTTCCGCGTTGCAGCGCGATTGGAGCATCTACCTGGGGACGGCAGGGACCGCGCCGGGAATGTACCCGGCGAAATACAGTTTTGATGTGACGCAGGCGCCGAGTTGCGCCAACGACTACGTGGTATTCCCGATTGCGGCGCAAGGCAGCAACACGCAACCGAATGTAGCGGCCTTCAACCAGCTCTACAGCGGAACGGCCGGGGCCAATGGGATCTGCAATCGCACGCCGAGCGCATCGGACTTGGGAACGACGGCGGAAGTTTATTGGTCGTACAACGTGCAGGGGATCACGGGAGGAGGAGCGGTGCCGACCTCGCCGGTGATTTCATTCGACCCGAATAATGTGAGTAATACGGGAACCGCGGTTGCCTTTGTGGAATCGATCAGCGGAAGCGCGGCGCATTTTCATGTTCTGGCGTTTAAAGCAGGAGATGGAGTGGTAGCAACGAACCGGCAGAATGTTCTGGTTCCCAAAACCATCAGCAGTTTCGCAACGAGCGCACCAGTGGCGGGGAGCGGAACCGCGACGGACCTGGCGCTGGGCAGCTCCAAGACCGGGACCGTTACAATTTCTTCGCCGTTTGTGGACTACGTACGCGATGTGGCGTACGTGGGAAACGACATTGGGATTTTGTACCGCATCAAGGACGTTTTTTGTACATCGGTGAATGCGGATTGCACAGGTGGAACGAAGCCGGCGCCAAGTCTCGATGCAAGCTGGGGAACGGGTGGGGCGGTAACGGTGTGCAGTGGAGAGTTGACGGGCCCCGTGTTGGATTTCGTGACGATGAATGTGTATGTGGGTTGCTCGGACGGAAAGTTGTACTCCGTTTCGCAGACGGGAACGGTGAAGTCGCTGGTGGTGGGCGATGGAACGGCGAGCAAGACGTATGGGAGCATCCTGGATCCACCGGTCGTGGATGGCGTGAACGGATTTGTTTACGCAGTGAGCGGATCGGGCAACGCTGGGGCATATGGTGTTCTGGTGCAGGCCAAGATGGATTTCAGTTCCTCCGTCGTGGCACAGATTGGCGCGGGGAATCAGTGCATCATCCATGCCCCCGTCTTCAACAACGAATACTACACCAGCCCCACTACCACGGGCGCCCTTGTGTATGTGGGTGGAACCACTGGTGTGATCAGCCAGCCATGTTCGGCTACCTCGACCACAACGGGAGATATCTTCATTTATGCCGTCGGGTTTAACAGCACGACGGGGGTAATGACCGCGGGGGCAGCGACGAACACGCTCAACGCCGGTGGCGGCCCGGGAGCGGAATGGGCTCCGCTGCTGGAGTTTTATAACTCGACGACGAGCATCGATTGGCTGTTCGTCGCTGCGCTGCAAAGCAGCCAGACGAACATGGCGACGGTGAACATCACGTCGAGCGCGTTCGGAACGTTTGCCAACTTTGTGGAATACGGCCTGGGCCCCAGCGGAATGACGGTGGATAACAACAGCGCGTCGGCGCAGGCTGCCAGCATTTATTTCAACGCGCAGGGAGAGAACGCAGGTTGCAGTAATAATACAGACCCTTCGGTGTTGACGGATACCGGCGGGTGCGCGGTCAAACTCACGCAGGCGGCATTGGAATGAAAGAAGTCCGCAAGAGCGGAGCCGGCGAGAGAAAGACCGACGGCTCCGCTGAGACAAAGAAGAAGAGGCCATACGTCAAGCCATCGTTCGAATACGAACGGGTGTTTGAGACGATGGCGCTGGCTTGCGGAAAGCTTTCGTCGACACAAGCGCAATGCCGGTTCAACCGGAAGAATTCCTGAGCCAGCGGCCGCCGATGAAAACAGCAGCAGCATCACGGGAAAGCTTGAAACTGGAACTGGCCGCAGAGATATTGCGGAACTTCGCCGAGGTACAGTTCGTGGCGCGCGGGAGCAGCATGCTGCCATCGATTTATCCGGGAGACTGTTTGACGGTGAGGGCTTTCGACGATGGAGCGCCGCGATGCGGAGACGTTGTTCTTTGCCGGATTGCAGATGGATTTCGCGTGCATCGCATGGTGAGGATTTTGGGAGAGGAGTCGGCGAGGCTGTATGTATTGCGAGGCGACGCTTTGACGAATGAGGACGCGCCGGTGAGTGGTGGCGAGCTACTGGGCCGCGTTACTCTGATTGAACGGCGAGGACAAGTATTGGAGCTCAGGGCAGCGATGGGAATGTGGCAGCGTGCACTGGGCATGGCTGTTCGCCGGTCCAAAATTGCGGCAGCGCTTCTGCTGCGCTGGCATGCATTGCAGGAACAGAATTTTCACCGGGCTGCGCCGGTGGTGGCAGGTGCGGGAATAACGAAGACGGAGTGCATGTGATGGCGGCCGCTGTTTCGATACAGGGCGCGAGCGTGGAGAGCTCACTGGTATGCGCTGGGGTGACGGTGGAAATAGGGGGCGTTCCCATTGAGTTGCGCACCGGCAATCCTGATTTTCGTAAAGTGATAGAGGAACGGTACGCGGGATTTGTGAATCCCTGTGCGGTACCGGCGTGCCGATTTGAAGTTCAATTGACGGCAAAACGTGTCCCGTCGGACGAGGACGTCAGCGTTATCAGGCGAGGTTCGACGTGGTGCCTGCAGCGCGGAGACTTTCGCGCGGAATGGGATTTGGAGCGGAGGGAGGGCTGGATTCGCCAATGCGCTAATCCGTACTCGATTGATTCCGTGCTGCGCATCACGCATTCGCTGCTGCTGGCGATGGAAGGCGGCTTTCAGATGCACGCATCGAGCGCCATAAGGAATGGACGAGCATTTCTGTTCGCGGGAGTTTCCGGGGCGGGGAAGACCACGACGGTGAGGCTTGCACCGAACGATGCCGTGGTTCTTACCGATGAGATCTCTTATGTACGGAAAACCGAAAACGGCTATCGGGCGTACGGCACACCGTTTGCGGGTGAACTGGCGCGGCCGGGGGCGAATGCATCGGCGCCGGTGCAGCGCGTGTGCCTGCTGAAACAGAGCCAGAAGAATCGGGTGCGACCGGTGAAGCGGGCCGACGCGATACGCGCCTTGATGAGGCACGTTCTATTTTTCGCGCAGGATGATGAACTGGTGGAACGGGTGCTCGACGCGGTGGTGCACTTTGCGTCGAGCGTGGAAGTGATGGAAATGGAATTCACACCCGATGCGCGCGCCTGGGAGACAGTTCGATGAAGGAATGCTACGTAGCGCGCAGCCGGAGCGTGGCGGCACGAGAACTGGGGGAAGAGATGGTAATCATGTCGGCGGCGGATTCGACGCTGTTCAACCTGAACCCGGTTGCGACGATGATCTGGAAGGCGGCTGACGGCAGGACGCCGCTAACGAGGATTGTGGAAGAAAAGATTTGCCCGGAGTTTGATGTGGAACTTGGGGAAGCGTTGCAGGATGCGGAGCAATTCGTGAAGGAGTTAGCAGGGCACGGCATTTTGTTGCTGGCGGACTTTCCGATTGTGGAAACGAACGCAGGGTCTGACAAGAAACCATGAGCTTGATGGAACAAGTGAATCGCAGGGCGCTGGCGCTGGGTGTACCGTTGAGCGTGCACCTGGACGTGACGTACCGGTGCAATGAGCGGTGCGAGCACTGCTACCTGGAGCACGATGGAAAAGACGAACTGACGACTGAAGAGATCCGGAGTTTTCTCAGGCAATTCGCGGAGGCGGGGACATTTTTTCTGACGATCAGCGGGGGCGAACCACTGCTGCGGCGAGACTGCTTCGAGATTATCGAGTATGCGCGCGAGCTGAAATTCAATTTGAAACTAAAGACGAATGCGGTGTTGGTGCGGGAGAAGGAAGCGCGGCGGATGCGGGAGGCCGGGGTGGAGCAGGTGCAGGTGAGCGTGTACTCGCACAAGGCGGAAATTCACGATGTGATCACGAAATTGCCGGGATCGTTGAAGCGCACACTTGAGGGTATTCGGCTGATGCGGGCGGCGGGGTTGAAGGTGACGCTTGCCAATGTCTTGATGCGGAGCAACGCGGGAGATTACGCAGGGGTGCAGGAATTGGCAGCGGAAACGGGCGCGCACTATACGCTGGACCCAACGATTACGCCGATGCTGAATGGTGATTCGTCCATTCTCGGAATGCGGGCGCCGAGTGAAGAACTTCGCACGGTTTTCCGGGATGAGCGGTTGGTGGGAGATGTGGGGGAGTTTTGCGCGCCGCCCGCCAGCATTGATGACGACGTTCGCGAAGGGATTCCGTGCAGCGCGGGCCACACATCGTGTTATGTTTCGCCGTTGGGCGAAGTTTATCCTTGTGTGCAGTTTCCGCTGGTTTGCGGGAATTTGCGGCGGCAATCGTTCGCGGAGATTTGGGCGGAGTCGGTGGAACTGAGGATCGTTCGCGGGATTCGCGCGAAGCATCTTTCGACATGCTCGTCGTGCGCGCATCTGGGAACCTGCACGAGGTGCCCGGGGCTGGCGTTCATGGAAGGGAATATGCGGGGGCCATCTTCGGCGGACTGCGAGAAATCGTTTGTGCGCACTGGGGTGGTTACGGCGGGGATGATGGCGATGGACGGGTTTTCGGTGCGCGGTACGGGGCGGATGGAGTTGGTTCAGATCCAAATGTGACCGGAACCCACTACATCGTATGAATTTGTCCGGATCGGGTCGGGCCTCGCTCGGCCTCCACTTTGCGGCCCGCCTCAGAAGGCGGGCCCTACATCAGCAAGAAGAACCCAAGAGAAAAGCCGCAGGGCTCGCGGACTCTCTCTGCGCTACAGGTTGAAGGATGGATTAGCGGGTGGCTTGCATTAAATGGGCGGGGCCGGGGAGGCGGACGCGGGTGATGTTTTGGAAGGTGGCTTCGCGAAGCCATGCGGCGTATTCGTTTTCGCTGTAGGTGCTGCCGTCGCGGGTGCCGACCAGCATGTTCAAGGCGAAGAGAGCTGCTTGCTTGGGGGACGCCTTGTCGGCTTCGAGAATGAAATCGCTGATGACGATGCGGCCGTTGGAGGCCAGGGCAGCGTGAGCGCGTTTCAGAAGGTCGCGATTGTCGTCGGGCCCTAGCATATGACAAATGGCGGAAATGAGAATTAGATCGAAACCCTGGCCGAGCGGATCGGTGCGAAGGTCGCCGGGGCGCGGTTTGATGCGCTGGGCGAGGCCCGCCTGATCAATGTGGCGCTGCGCGATAGGGAGAACGTCGGGAAGGTCGAGCAATTCGACTTGAAGGGATGGATTGGCTTGGGCAAAGGCGATGGAATAGGCGCCAGAACCGCCGCCGACATCGAGCATTTTGTGCAGGCCCTGTACGCCGACGGTCTTGACCACATGCGGAGCGCGGGCTTGAGCGTTGCGGTGCATCGCGGCAATAAAGGATTCCGTCCAATCGTTGCTGCTCGTGGAAGGTTCCCGACGTCCCACAGAGGTTCCCGAGCGGACGCATTGCGTTAGAGTGGACCAACTATTCCAGAGGTTGACGAGATGCATCATCGCAGCGCGAGCATCGTCGGGGGATTTGCCGGCGAAGAATCGGGCGGTTACGGGAGTGGTGTGGAAGATGGCGCCGGATTTGGTCAAAAGGCCCATGGCCGTGAGGGCATTGAGAAGCATTTCTGTGGAGCGCGGATGTGTGGAGAGTTTGGCGGCGACTTGGGTTGCGGAGGCGCCGTCGCCCACGGCTGCGAAAATGTTCAGTTCGATGGCGGTGAGGATCGCGCGACTTTCTTGAAAGCCCCGGATCATGAGAAGTAGATCTTCGGGGAGTTCGTGGGCGGAGTTGAGAGATTCTTGATTGGCGGGAGTGGACATGTTGTACCTCATGTTTGACTTCACTCGGCTGTGAGACTAATGCTACTTCCGTGGACGGTTCAAGTACATCGCGGATTGATTCAATGCGTGCGGGGAAGGCTTCGCCAACTGTGCGTGGCGTTCTGGTATTGATCGGGTTTACGGCGGTGATCGCGCAGATTGTGTTGATGCGCGAGCTGATGGTGGTTTTCTGCGGGAACGAAATGTCGCTGGGGCTGATGCTGGCGAGCTGGCTGCTGTGGACGGCGATCGGCAGCGGCGGAATGGGGCACTGGGCGACGCGGACACGGGCGCCCCGGCAGATGGTGGCGTGGCTTGAAGTTTGCGTTGGAGTTGCGTTTCCGGTTGCGATTTATTTTGCGCGCGCTAGCAGGGAAATGTTTCAAGCTGTTCCCGGAGAAATACTGGGGCCGGGGCCGATGGCTTTGACATCGTTGGTGGTGCTGAGCGCTTTTTGCGCACTCTCTGGTGGATTGTTTGCGGCGGGCAGCCGGCTTTTTTCCGAAGAGGCGGGGACATCGACGACGGCGGGATCGAGCCACGTTTATCTTTTGGAGGCGGTGGGGTCGGGCTTGGGCGGAGTGCTCGCTAGCTTGCTGCTGATTCGATATTTCACGAGCTTCCAAATCGCGGCGCTGCTGTGTTTGCTGAATTTTGTTGGGGCCGCGAGCCTGACGACTGATTCTGTGCGGCGGCGGAGCGCGGTGTGGGCGGCGCTGGTTGTGGCGTTCGCGATTCTGGTGATTCCGTTCGGATGCCCCTGGCTGGAAAGGATTTCGCTGGGTCGCCTGTGGAGTGGATTTGATCTAGTGGCGGCGCGGAATTCCGTTTACGGAAACCTGGCGGTTGTGCGAACCGAAGGGACACGGAGCTTGTTTGAGAATGGGCTGGCGGCGTTTCATGTGCCTGACCCTGCGGTCGCCGAGGAAGCAGTGCATTTCGCATTGCTGCAGCACGCGGCGCCGAGGAGGCTGCTGCTGATCGGGGGCGGGTTGAACGGAAGCCTCGTGCAGGCGCTGGAGCATCCGAGCCTAGAGCGAATCGATTACGTGGAGTTAGACCCGACAGTGCCGGAATTGGCGAAGAAGTATTTCCCCACGGAATGGGCGGGGATGGGGGCGGATTCGCGAGTGCATGTGCACAATATGGATGGCCGATTGTTTTTGAGAACGACGGATTTGAAGTTCGACGTAATCATTGTTGACTTGCCGGATCCGCAGACGGCGCAACTTAACCGGTTTTACACGCTGGAGTTTTTCCGGGAGGCGGCTGACAAGCTTACGCAGACGGGAGTGTTTTCATTTCAGTTGAAGGGTTCCGAGGATTACATCAGCACAGACCTGGGGGAATTTCTGCGTTGCATTGACAAAACTTTGCGGCAGGTGTTTCCGGAGGTAGCGACGATTCCGGGCGACACGGTGCATTTCTTTGCGGCGGCGGATGCGGGGAGCTTGGCGAATAGTGCGCAGGAACTGATTACGCGGATGCGGGCACGCGGGATTCGCGCACAATATGTGGGCGAGAACTATCTTCCTTATCGCATGATGCCGGACCGCATGCTGGAATTGGAGACGCAGATTCGGCCGGAGGCTCGGACACGGACAAACCGAGACTTCACGCCGATTGCGTACTATTTCGACGTGGCGTTGTGGAGCACAAAGTTTAATAACGCGTACCGGCGTATATTTCAGACGATAGCGGCAATTCGTTTTGGTTCACTGGTAACGGGGATCGCGCTTGTGCTTCTGGGAATAGTCGGAATTGTGGGCGGGCTGTCGGCAGAAGGAAATCGTGCGCGAGCCAACGCGGGATTTTGTGCCGCAGCGATGGGATTCACCTTGATGGGGCTGGAACTGCTGCTTTTGCTGGCATTTCAGGCGATTTATGGATACGTGTACCAGCAACTGGCGATCATCATCGCTGGATTCATGTTGGGGATGGCGGTGGGGAGTTGGTTGGGGTTGCGCCGCGCCGGCAGTGCGGGTGGAACGCGGGACGCGCGGCGACTGTTCTACCTGCAAATATTGGCGAGCGTTTCGCCTCTCGTGCTTTATGTGCTGTTTGAGGGATTGGTTGCGATCAAGAACCCTGCGAACGTTTTTTTGGCGAGTCAGATTTTGTTCCCCGTGTTGGGAGTATTGTGCGGGATTTTCGGCGGCTACCAATTTGCCGTGGCGACGCGAATCTTTTTTATGAATTCGGGGATGAGAGGGACGGGGCCGGGGACGCTTTACGCGCTGGATTTGACGGGCGCTTGCCTGGGGGCGGTGGTACTCAGCATGTATCTGGTGCCGGTTTTCGGATTTCGGGAAACGGCATGGCTTATGGCTGCAGTGAACCTGGCGCCGGCGGCCCTGGCCGGGCTGCTGGCTTTTGGACGGCAGGCTGTTCCGGCGTAGAAGGTGAGGGGGATTTGGTTTCACCGAAGACGACCGCCGAGAAGGCAAAGATATCGGTGCCTTCTTCCTGCCAGGCCTGGCGGGAGAGCCCGGCCTTCAGACCCAATTCCTCGAGATAGGTTTTGCGGTCCCAACCTTGTTCGGTGGGAACTTGCGGGAGAAAGATTCCTTCGTTGCGGCCGTGGACCATCAGCAGACCATCGCGGCCGATGCGAATGTCCTTGAAGTCCAAGACGTGGTGAAAGGGAGTGAGGACGGAGATTTCGTATTGCAATACAGGGAGTTCGGCTGTGTCCACGGGAGGAAAACGAGGATCACGGAGAGCGGCGAGAGCGGCGGCATCTCGAACGGCGAGAAAGAGTGGTTTTTCGGCCGTGGTCAAGCCGATGCATCCGCGCAGCTCACCTTTTTCGGTGAGGGTGACGAAGGCGCCGCGCTCCTGCTGAAATGCGGGGAAATCAGAGGCGGACGGCTCGTACATTTTTTGTTCGCGGACGGCTGTCTCGACGGATTTCTTCGCCAACTGGATCAGGGCGTCTTTCTGTTTTGAATCGAGCGAAAAAGGCTCGGCCTGGGCAACGCTTTTATCCGCGTGGAGGAAAGCCACGGCACCGTAGCCGACGACGCGGCTGTGGTCGCCGGTGACGTCGCCGGTGTTCGCGTATTTGAGGATTTTGGCCTGATTGGCACCGAGACGCTCGGCGGCGATCATGGTGGAGACGATGGGGCCTCCGCCGCAAGCTTCCCAAATGCGACGTTCAAAATTCTGAGAGAGGCTGAGGTAATCCCAATCCGAGATGGCTTTCAAGGTCTTGTGGTCCATCTCGGAAGCTTCGTCGTAGGTGTGGAAATGCGAGAGATCCGAACTGGCAACAATTAGGGTGCTTGTGCCTTTCACCAATTTGGCAAGAGAAAGACCGAGAGCGCGTTCGATTTCGTAATTTTGATCGCCCATGACGATGGGAACGAGCTTGAAATCGCCGAGGACGCTCTGAAGGAAGGGGAGTTGGACTTCGAGGGCGTGCTCGCCTTGCTCCTGGGCAGGGGTATGGCCGCGAGTGGAGAGACGGATGAGCGAATTTGATTTGGCGAGCTTTGCGGCGAACTCCTTGTCCACAGGGACATTGCCGAGAGGGGTGGCATAGGCATCGCCGTCGTAAACGGAAACAAAGGGGAAATTTTCGTAATGGGAGGGGGCGATGACGATGACGCGATCGAACTTTTTGCCCTTGAGGAGGGCGTAGCTGTGGGCAGCTACCTTGCCCGAATAAATGTAGCCCGCGTGAGGAGCTACCAGAGCGACTAAGTTTCCGGAGAGTGGGGGGTCGGAGACTTGCGTCAGATCATCATTGATCATGCGGCGAAGCTCTTCGGGGGATGCGGGGTAGAATTGGCCGGCAACGGCGGCTTGGCGAACCGTGGGCTTCTCGTCGGCTAACCTGGTATCGCCGGAAAGCTGAATGGCGAAGAAGGCGCACAAGAGCAAAATTGCGAAGCCGAATCTTTTTCTCATGATTTCTCGCTCCAACGCGCGAAGGGCGCGTCAAAATGCATCACGACCAGACGCCTGCGATGGGTTGCTGGCAGAATTCGCATTTGCCTTTCTTTAGATGGAATTCCTGGACCGTTAGACCCTCGCGTTTAATGATGTTGCGGCCGCACTTGGGGCAATAGGTGCTTTCCGCCGGATGTCCCGGAACATTGCCCAGATAAACATAGTGGAGACCCTCGGCGTCGGCAATGGCTTTGGCGCGATCGAGCGTCTGCATGGGCGTTGGGGGAAGATTTTTCAGCAAGTACTGCGGGTAGAAGCGGGAGAAGTGGAGAGGAACGTCGGGGCCGAGATTGGATTTGACCCATTGGGCGAGGGAGCGAAATTCGGCGTCGGAGTCGTTCAACGTGGGGACAACGAGATAGACCAGTTCGGTCCACATGCCGAGCTTGCGCATAGTGACGATGGCGTCGAGAACGGGCTTGAGTTCACCGTTGACGACTTCCTTGTAGTATTTTTCGGAGAAAGATTTCAAATCCACCTTGATGGCATCCACGGAAGGACAGAGTTTCTTGAGCGGATCCTGCTGGATGAAGCCGCCGCTGACGACAACGCTCTTGATTCCCAAAGCGTGGGCAGCGTCGGCGGCGTCGCGCATGAATTCGTAGAAAACAACTGGTTCGCTGTAGGTGTACGCGATGGCGGGGCAGCGATTTTGCTGGGCCAGATTGGCGAGATCCTTGGGAGGCAGATAGTTGCTGCGAACCTGCTCGGGGCGGGATTGCGAAATGTCCCAATTCTGGCAGAATTTGCAGTTTACGTTACAGCCGGCCGTGGCGACGGAGAAGGCTAAGGTGCCGGGGCAAAAATGGAAGAGGGGTTTCTTTTCGATGGGATCGATGTGTGCCGCGCAGACGCGGGAATGGACCAGAGAGTAGTAGGTGCCACCGCGGTTTTCGCGGACGCCGCAGTAGCCGCGTTCGCGATCATCAATGACACATTCGCGGGGACAGAGCTTGCAGCGGGTTTTCTTGAAGGGGAGTTTTTCGTAGAACTGCGCTTCGACGATGAAGCGAGAATCCTCGGCGGGCGAGGAGCCAGCGGCCCGAGCAAGTGTGGGCCAGCCTGTGGCGCAGGCGCCAACGCAGGCGGCGAGACAAGGAAGGGTGGCGAGTTTGATGAATGCTCGGCGGTCGCGTTCGGCTGACGAGAGATTCGTTAAAGAATCGAGCACGGAGTCGCGGGGCAGGGCGTCAGCCGCGTGCGCTTCGCATTGAAGGTCATGAGGGGAGCACGTCGACTCTGCATTAAATAGATTGGTTTGTTTGGCCATAGGCAACATCTTGAAGAGGCTCAAACCTCTGACTTTTCAATTTGGCTTGGGTCATTCGTGCCCAAGCGGTGATTGGAATCGGCCGCGGTCGCAATATAGTTTGGCACACGGTTTAATTCGCGCAGTGATTTAAGACCGTGTTCGGCTCTTTTCTGCTCGAGGATTTGCCAGCCGGTGTAGTCCAATGCGACGGGGTCACGCGACATGAGCAGTGAATTGCAGGGCCAGGTCCATTGGGGCATGAACGAGGGGCCACCTTCGTACTGCGCGGTGGTGGCATCACAGATGTGCAGGCGGACTTTTTGGCGGATGGGCGGAAGCATATTGACGTCTGCAACGTAAGGATCCCCTACGTTGAGGTGGTACTTGTTGGGATTGTGGATGGCGCCGAACATGTTTTTCAGCGCCAGGGTGACACCGGCAATGGAGTGGTCCTTGAGAACCGGGAGATTGATGACGACATCGCAGACCTGGGTGAGGGTTTTGGAAAGGCAACTGCCGACGCTTCCGTAGATGGAGAGCTCCTCCTCGTAGCCCAGCGTTTCGTTGCCGAAGCAACGGAGGCGGTCCGGATGGGTGACGATACGAAATCCGGCGCTTTCGAGGTCATCGTTCAGGCGGTCCCAGATGATGATGTTTTTCTGGGGGAGGCCGGCGTCTTGAAGACGCTGGCAGACGAGCTGAATGAGGAGCACGTTTGTGGAAATGCCGCGGCCAGCGAGGCCGTTGACTTTCAGTCCAACCACTTCGCCGGGGCGGGCGACTCTCTTCCAGGCTTCCAAGGGAGAATCGGTGGCAAAGAGGGCCTGCATCGAACGATCGAGCATGTTCAAGAGGCGGGCAGAATCCGAACTGGAGCCTGAGCCACGAAGGAGGGGGTCGCGCGCGATCACGACTTTGGTTTTTTCCTGGGCGGAGAAAAAAGGAGAGAGGCCACGAGTTCCCGGCGCGAGCAAAGCGCTTGCAGCACAAGTTCTGAGGAAATCCCGGCGGTTCGATTGCAGCCTGCGCCTCATGGAGGGCCTCGGAGGGTCCGGTGAGCGCACCGGGCACTTCAGATTCATTCTTACCACTTTGCGGTGTTGGTGGCAAAAGCAAAGGAGGGAAAGTGTGCCAAATCCCGCGGAAACTCAGCGGAATCTTCCTCCTGGACCGGCGGAAAAGCAGCAAGAAAATGTGGATTCAGAATGCCGTAGACAAGGGAGTTGGGCGTACAATGGTTTTGTTTCGAGGTTGAAGGTGGAAATTCCAGCAGAATATTTCCGGGGGAAGTAATCTGCTGTGCCCACGAGCGCTCACGGGGGTGTTCGCTTACAGGCAGGGACGAAGTGGGCTGGGAAAGTTCGCGGGTATGGCGGACCCAGTTCATCCAGCGCATCCGAACGTCTAAGAATATCAGGGGGCGTCCAATGAGAAATTGGAGCGCAATTCTGCTGGTGATAGTGGCATTGGTGTGTTTTGCGCCAAAAGCGTTGGCACAAACGGGATCGTTCGCCGGCACGGTGACGGACAGTACGGGGGCGGAGGTGCCGAACGCGAAGATCACGGCATTGAATGTGTCCACGGGAATCAGCCGAACGGCGGAGACGGATGAATCGGGAACGTACCGGATCACGAACCTAAGCCCGGGGATTTATGACGTGCGCATCGATTGCAAAGGATTCAGGAGCGTACTGTTTTCGCGGATGCAACTGAGCGTGGACGCGGTGCTGACGCTGGATGCGAAGCTGGTGGTAAGCTCAGGGAAAGAAACGGTGACGGTAACCAGCGAGGCCGTGGCGCCGATCAATTTAAACGACGCGCAAACGGGGAATCTGGTGGACTCGAGGCAGATGACGGACCTTCCGCTGATTCTGCGCGACCCGTATACCCTGATTTTGCTGTCGCCCGGTGTGGTGCAGAGCAACACCCTGTTTGGCGGGTTTTCGGTGAACGGATCGCGGGAACGCAGCAACAATTTTCTGCTGGATGGCACGGACAACAACGATCCCGATTTTGGCGGATTCCCAAAAGGGCTGACTTCTCTGAATCCGGAAACGACGCAGGAATTCCGGGTGATCACGAACAGCTACCTGCCGGAGTTTGGGCGGAACAGCGGGGCCATCATTGACATCGTCACCAAACACGGGACGAACGATTTTCACGCGGACGCGTACTGGTTTGGGCGTTATACGGCGCTTTCGGCGAAGGATTACTTTGCCGCGGACCGCAACGATGACCCGTTCGTGCGCAACCAGTTTGGCTATTCGGTTAGCGGGCCGATCTGGAAGAACCAGACATTTTTTTTCGTGAACGAGGAATTGCAACGATTCAGCACCACACTGCTGAACACAAGCATCGTTCCGACGGAGGCGTTCAAGAAGGGGCAATTCACTTACCTGGGACAGCCAATCGACGTAAGTCAACCGGGCTCCCTATACAGTGAAACAGGAAACAATTTCACATTTCTGACGCTTGACCCAACGATGCAAAAAATCCTGGCCCTGTATCCGGCGCCGAATGGACCGATACTGGACGGAATCCGGGGGCGACTGTACTTTCCGAGCCACTCGCTATCCAACGGGAATAACATCACGGGGCGGATCGATCATGATTTCCATGGCGGCGGAATTCTCTCCGTGCGCTACACGTACAACCAGTATTCCGATAATAATTATCGCCACCAGGATTTTCTCCCCGGATTGGGAGGTGTTAGCACCGACCAACACAACGACAATGTCTCGCTTGGACTGACATCCACATTCCGGCAAACCATGACGAATGAACTGCGGCTGGGGTTCAACCGGCTGGAATTTCCGTTGACCTGCACGGGGGTGAGCCAATTCAATGCATTGAGCCCCGGGCTGGATGCGGTGGGGAACGGCATGGACTATCCGTTGCCCGGAAACCTGGGTGGTTTTGGGTGCATCTTGCTGGGAGACACCAGCGGGTCGACGCGGGACAGCGGGACGCTGACGGCGGGGGACAGCTTTTCGTGGGTGCTGAGCCGGCACACGATCAAGATCGGCGGGGAGTTTCGCGATGCATACTCGAACAGCTCGAACAACTATGCTTCGCGGACGATGATGGATACCAGCGTATTTTCAAACTTTGGTATTCCGGCGGCCGTCACCGGGAATCCGCAATATGATTATGACCCCACGCTGCAAAACATGGTCTGGATGTTGCTGGGCGGCGTGGACTTGCAGACGCAGGCGCAGTTTTTCAACAGCGCGGGGACGCGCACGGCCACGGACGCGCGGCAGTTCCGCCAGCATGAAGTCGCTGCTTTCGGACAGGATTCCTACAAACTGCTTTCCAATGTCACGTTCACGTATGGATTCCGGTATGAGTTTTTTGGAGTACCAACGGAAGTGAACAATCTGTTGTCCACACTGACGGTTCCGCCAGACGGGCCAGGACCGTTCACTTTTGTGAGAGTGGGGGATGGCGCCGGGCAGGCTCCGCTTTATCACAATGAGTGGAATGACCTCGAGCCGCGTGTGGCGGCGGCGTGGGACCCATTCCGGAATGGCAAGAGTTCGGTGCGGGCGGGATACGGGATCTATCATGACCGGGTATTCGGGCAATTGATCAGCATGCTGCGAGGCGACCCGCCGTACCAGATGCTGGAGACGCAAACGTGCGGGGGGCTATTACAGTTCTTCCAAGATCAGAATCCGATGGATATTTCGCAATGTTCGCTGAGCGCACAAACGGCATTGCCGAACTTCACGCCATCGCCGATAGCGAACAATTGCCCGCCGGCCGGGGTTCCTTGTTCACCGATACTTCCCTTCTTGATTGATCCCAATCTGCGCACGCCGTATACGCAGACGTGGAATATCGGGATTCAGCATGAATTTTTTCCAAACCTGCTGTTTGAGGTGAATTACATCGGGTCGAAGGGGACACATCTGTTGAGGTTGGTGGATGGGAACCCGCCGCAGCCCGCGCTGGTTTCGGCACTGGAGCAGTTCTGCGTGCCGGATAATCCAGAGAATCAGCAGTTACCGCAACCGTGCACACAACAGACGTTGCAGTTCGGCAACCTCTGGTTGGGACCGAGCAGCGGCTTGTTGCCCTTCAGCGCAACGAACAATAGTGCATTTCTGCAGGCGGAACTTTATAAGAGCATTGCGAGTTCCACTTATCAGGCGCTGCAGATGAACGTTACGAAACGGTTCTCGCACGGGTTTGCGATTCAAGGGGCCTATACGTATTCGCACTCGATCGACAATGCTTCCGACCCGCTGGTTCCTGCGTTGGGGAATCAATCCTTTCCGCGCGATTCCCTGGATCTGGGGCCCGAGCGTGGCAATTCTGATTTTGACGTGCGCCAGCGGCTGGTGATGAACTATTCTTGGCAACTTCCATTCGGAGGAGGGACAAAACGGTGGGCGGACGGCGCTATGGGAAGAGTGCTGGAAGGCTGGAGCGTTTCCGGCATTACCGTGTTTTCGAGCGGATTGCCGTACGACGTATTCACAAACGTCGACACCGAACACACAGGTTTCGCGTCGCGGCCGGACTACGACCCCACGGCAACGGTGACACCCAGCAGCCTTCCACGGACGCAGACGGGCCCGTTGGTTGGGTATTTCAGCGATCCGGCGTTTGGATCCGCCGGGAACATCGGGCGGAACGTATTCCGCGGGCCGGGAATCAACAACACGGATTTTGTGACGACGAAACAGATCAGTATCAGCGAACGGACGAAACTGGATCTGCGATTCGAGTTCTATAACCTGTTCAACCGCGTGCAATTCAATCAACCCGACAACATGATCGCGGACGGCGCGGGGTTTGGACAATCGACTTCGGAGTATATCCGGCCGGATTTCACGACCGGGGCGCGGCAGATTCAGTTGGGGCTGAAGCTGACGTTCTGAAAACGCTGAACGAGAGCATCTTCTAATAGTTTTGGCTTCAGTGTTTGGGATGTGCTTTATTGGTGACGGCTTAGGCCGTAAAAGCGGCGGCGAGCCGCCGCACTCCACATAGGATCACGGGGCGGTGGCGGATGGCCCGGTGTACTGGTTGATGTGCTCGAGATCCTTGAGGTGGTCGTACCAGAAGAACTTGAGGCTAATCGAGGTAATGGCGACGACGGCGGCAGTGATGGCCGCGGCTTGCAGCCTCCAGGTGACGATGTAGATGGGCAGAGCGACGAGAGCAATCTGCCAGACGATGCCGACGACGATGTTGAACATGTCACGAGGAAAATCCTTGTTGCGCTGAAACGATGGATCTTCCTGCAGGACTTTCTTCAGGACGGGACCCCAGAAACCCCAGGGACGGACGCGGCGGTAGAAGTCCTTCAGAACTTCATCATCCTCCGGCGCGGTCAAATAGGTGCCGAGGAAGCAGCCGATGAGGGATAGCAGGAAGACAATGCCGAAGCCGACGGAAACTTCCAGGTTCAGGGAATGGGCGCGGGCAAAAGCCTGGAGGGGCGCGATTTTCGTGAGCAAAGTGGGAATGGTGAGCGAAGCGGAAATGCCCGCGGCCATGCCCCAGAAATAGCCGTAACCGTTGAAGCGCCACCAATACCACTTCAAGACGTTGGCAGCCGTGTAGCCGCCCCAAAGAGCGGTAACGATCCAGATTACGACGCCATTGACACTGGTAACGTACCAACCGAGTAAGATACCCAGAAGAACGACCACGAAAGAGCTGAGGTAGCTGAGCCGGACGTAGGTCTTCGGGTTAGCGTGGGGATTGATGAAACGTTTGTAAATATCGTTGACGAAATAAGGAGGAGCGGCGTTGACGGTGGCGGCGAAGTTGGACATATACGCAGCCAGCAGGCCGGCGATGAGCACGCCGAGGAGGCCAGCGGGAACAAAGCGGCTGAGCGCATAGGGGAGGATTTGCTCGAAATCCATGTTTGTGCCCATGCCGCGAATCTCGTTCCCAAAGAACACAAGAGCCAACACGGTGAGGCCGGTGATGAGGAAGTAGCGCGGGAAGGTGAGCACGACGTTGACCCAGCCGCTCATCATGGAGGCTTCGCGAGGGTTCTTGCAGGAGAGAATGCGCTGCATGTCGTAATTAGGCGCAGGGCCGGCAGTGCTGATCAGGATGCCCTTGAAGAGGAGCATCATCACGAGAAAGCCGAAGAGGCCGTAGCCGTCTTGGGCGATGCGGGCATTTGCCGAGGGGATCAGATTGGACCAGTCCATGTTGAGATGCCAGCCAAAGAAGATGTTGTTCCAGCCTGCGGGGATGAAGTGCTGCAGAGTACCCGGGGCGACCTTCATCATGGCGATGATGCCGACGGCGAAAGAGGCGACGGAGAGGATGCAGAACTGGAGAACTTCGGTGATGACGACGCTGAACATGCCGCCCTTGATGACGTAGAGGGCGGTGATGGCGATGAGGAGGAGGGCGTACTGATTGACGCTAAAGTGCCAGGGGAGGAAGGTGGCGGCGAATTTGCCGATGCCTTTGAAACCGTAAGTGAAGAATCCGATGATGCTGATGAAGGCGTAGATGACGACGATAATGTGGGCGAGTTGCGCGCCGCGGCCTTTGCCGAAGCGCGTTTGGATCCACTCCGCGCCGGTCATCACGTTGGAACGGCGCAGCCAGGTGGAGAGATAGACCATCAGGAAAACCTGGTTGAAGGTGGGCCAAAGCCAAGGAATCCAGACGCTTTTGACGCCGTAGACAAACATCCAATAGACCAGCAGCATGGTGCCGCTGATATCAAACATGCCGGAGGCGTTGGAGATGCCCAGGACATACCAGGGCATGACGTTGCCGCCCAGGAAGTAGGCTTTCATGTCGCGAGAGGCGCGATGAGAAACCCAGTAGCCGATCAGGACGGAAAGAGCGAGGTAGGCGATGATGATGGCGATGTCAATGTAATGCAGATGCAAGGTACACCTCGAATGGTGCGGCCCGCCACGCAAGGTGCTCCGATTGCGCGGTCAGTTTTTCGTGCGTTTCCGAAGAGAACTTTTTCCTCGAAGCAGTGCGGCTGCGAGCGCAGAACCTGATGAGGTCATCTTACAGCACTCCGATGCCGCACGGCCTTTCCATCAAGGAAGAGTCCCCGCCAGCAAAAATACCAGCGGGGCCTGCCAATTGATGGCAATTTCGTTGCTCGCGTAGGAGGCCTGATCATCGGCGTAGATTTTCGCCGGCGGCAACCCCGGAGGCAGCTTTCTTAGGGCTTCATCCTGGCGACCGGCATTCGGACCGCCGGAGAGCAAACCGGGCCACGGCTCGGGATTCTTGCTCGCGGCACTGGGGCGGTGATGGGGGTGATGGTATGGGTTCGCGCCCACCTGCGTCACCCATGAAATGGAGAAGGTATTTCGTCCGAGCAGGTAATGGAGATTGTCCTGCGCGGTTTCCACAAAAGAGGGATCGGGGACGAGGAGGTTGGCGACGAGCAACTCCATGCCGTAGTTGGCAACCACACCGTTGGAACCCCAGACATAGTCCTTCGTCAGCAGGCTTACGCGATAGGGATTCTTTCTGGTGCGCTCCACAATTAATCGCGCGGCGGCGGCGGTGCGTTTCTTAATGTCCGCCACGATTTCGGGATCCGCACCTTTTTGTGTGCTGAGGGCATAGGTCCAAAGACCCAGTTGCGCAACTTCTTTCCAGCCTTCCGGAGAGGGAGATTCCAGGCTGGGCCGGAAGTCGGGATATTGTTTCACGAAATAGTCGTTGAAGGCAGCT
>Ga0181523_10001254_pt1 | contig 27177 bp, 26 predicted proteins | sample PEATcosm2014_Bin_43_FD_119752 | JGI IMG/M metagenome (GOLD analysis project Ga0181523, IMG submission 119752) | Peatland microbial communities from MTU Mesocosm Facility, Houghton, MI, USA - PEATcosm2014_Bin05_30_metaG | ecosystem: Environmental > Terrestrial > Soil > Wetlands > Peat | place... | reverse complement strand
TGCACTGTGGGTTCGCGACATCACACGCCCCGATTATGTTGCCTGTAAACTGTGAGTCACGGCGCATTGTGTTGCCTAATGACAATGCGACATTCTTCGCGTTGCGCCTGAGAAACTCCGTCTACTAGGTCAGCTGGCAGCTTTTTCCAGCATGACGCCAGTGGAATCAACGACCGACATCAGCTCATTCCAAGATTTCACGAACGACTTTGCACCCTCGTCCTGAAGCCGAGCAGCTAGTCCGTCTATGTTGATGCCAGCTTCAGCGAACCTCGATAGAACCTCTTCGCAGTCACCCCCATCGGCCGGCAGAATCGATCCGAGCTCTTTACGATTGTCGAGCGCCTTCAGGGTTGATTCGGGCATTGTGTTCACCGTGAAGGGTGCTGCGAGAGCCTTAACGTAAAGAACATCGGACGCCGTTGGATCCTTAGTCCCTGTGCTCGCCCACAAGAGGCGTTGCGGATAAGCACCAGCGTTGTAGATTCGGTGCCAGCGAGGCGAACTAAGCAGGTCGCGGGCGGCCTTGTACGTGCGCATGGCGATGGCAATCCCAAGTCTATGATTCAATTCACGGGGGGCTTTCCCCTTGACCGCGGCGTCCCAGCGACTGACAAAAACCGATGCCACCGAGCCGACATTGGGATTGAGTCCAGCTTCTATGCGCCGTTCGATTCCCCGAAGGAAGGCCTCGGCCGCTGCCAGATATTGGTCGCTCGAAAATAAGAGGGTGACATTGACAGGAATTCCAGAAAAGATCGCCTCCTCGATGGCAGGCAGTCCTTCTTTGGTGCCGGGAATCTTGATCAGAAGGTTCGGGCGCCCAGCACGGGCATGCAGTTCTTTAGCGGCGGCCAAGGTTTTGGCGGTGTCGTACGCGAGCAACGGTGACACTTCGAGCGAAACCCATCCGTCCACGCCGTTTGTACGGTCGTAGATCGGGCGAAACAGATCGGCGGCTCGCGTAAGGTCTTCCAGCGCCAGGTCAAAAAAGAGTGTTTCCCCGGATTTGCCCTCGGCGAACTTCGTGCGAATTGCAGCGCTGTAAGCAGAGCTGTTCTTTATGGCTTGATTGAAAATCGTGGGGTTCGACGTGAGCCCCGTCACCGACAAATCATCGATGTAACGCTTCAGCGTGTCGCTATCGAGCAAGTCGCGCGTGATGTTGTCAAGCCAGATGCTTTGTCCCAAATTGTGGAGCAGTTGGGTTGCTTTCATTTGTCACCTCCATCAAGGTTGCCGAGAAGTCGCCTGAACCAAGGGTCGCGTTGCAGCTCCGATCGCACTCGCAGGTTGCTCGCTCTGTAGTACGTGCAAACGATGTGAAGTTGCCGTCACATCCCGAAGGCTGCGGAAAGTCGAGCTGTGCAACGTCTCCTCAGAGCAGCGCCAACGCCAATGTGCATCGGTAGATCCCGGCAAATTCATCCGTGCCTCGGCTCCCAGGTTCAGCAGATCCTGCAAGGGAGCGATCGCAAGCGCAGCGACCGAAGACCACGCTAAGCGGAGTAGCTCCCCAGCGATCTCGTACCTATCGCCGTCGCCTCGATTCAGATAGCTCCACAGCCGTCTTCGTGCAGTATCGGGCAGCGCCTCGAACCAGCCACGAGTCGTGTTGTTATCATGCGTTCCCGTGTACACGACCGTGTTCGTCGAGTAGTTCTCTGGGAGGTGGGGGTTGCCAGGATTTCCATCAAAGGCAAACTGCAGCACTTTGGTTCCTGGAATACGGAACCCGTCGCGCAGTGCGCAAACGTCAGGCGTGATCACCCCAAGGTCCTCGGCGATGAATGGGAGAAAACCCACTTCTCTTTGGACCGCTTTGAAAAACTCGGCCCCTGGGCCTGGTATCCAGCACCCTGTCCGCGCCGTTTTGGCGTCGGCCGGCACGTGCCAGGCGCCTGCGAAAGCGCGGAAATGATCCAGGCGGATTACGTCTACATGAGCTAGGAGAGCGAGTAATCGGTCTATGTAGAAACGAAAGCTAGTCTGGCGGAGTGCATCCCAATCGTATACAGGGTTGCCCCAAAGTTGTCCGTCCTCGCTGAAATAGTCCGGAGGCACTCCAGCGACGAATCGCGGACGGTACTCTCTGTTGAGCAGGAACAGTTCAGGATGGGCCCATACGTCGCTCGAATCAGGCGAAACAAAGAAGGGAAGGTCACCGATCAATCCAACTCCTCGAGAGTGCGCATACTCTTTGAGACGTTGTGCTTGTTCGAAAATCAGGAATTGGGCAAAGCGAACCTTATCCATCAGTCGCGATGACTCTTGCCGAGCTTGAGCTATGGCCTTGGGAGTGCGCCGAACAAGTTCTGCCGGCCAATCAAGATAAGAGACGCCATGGAACTTCTGTTTCAGGGCCCGAAAGAGCGCATAGTCTTCCAGCCAATGTGCCTGCCGATGGCAGAACATCTCGTAATCTGGACCTAAGTCTCTTCGCGCACCCGAACTGAAATTGCCCCATACCTGATCGAGCAGCCGGTGTTTGAACTGAATCACCGCACCATAATCCACGGCTTTCGACGAGAAGGACTGACCTTCGCACGCGTTCGCGTGGAGTAAGCCATCCTCAAGCAAAAGCTCTGGGCTGATTAGCAATCCGTTGCCAGCGAAAGACGAAAGAGCTTGATAGGGAGAGTCACCATAGCCGGTTGGCCCCAGGGGCAGGGCCTGCCACCAACTCTGACCGGCTTCATGTAGTCGGTCGACCCATGCAAGAGCTGCTGGCCCCATATCGCCAATGCCATATGGTGAAGGTAAAGACGTGACATGCAGCAGCACGCCGGAGGCCCGATAGCCAGGTGGGAAGGGCGGAAGACTTATCGGCTGTATTTGATCGGGCATACCTTCGTTCTTTTCCTCACAAGAGCAAGCGATTACAGCAATGCTTTATTCACGGCGGTCGAGCTGCGCCAGGCCCATCAGCGTCTCTAATGTGCGGGCGTTCCTGCGACCTGAGAGATCCTCACTTTGCTTTCTGGTTCACTCGCCAGGTGGCGGGCTTCTATGGCACTGGACATGGCTTCACCTTCCAGATTTCCTCGGCATATTCGGAGATGGTGCGATCTGCGGAGAACTTCCCCGAGCTCGCCACATTCAAGATGGCCTTCCGCGCCCAAGCGTCCGTGTCGCTATATAAATCGAGCAACCGCTGGTCCGCCTCCAGATACGACTTCAAATCCGCCAAGTGCATGTAGTGGTCGCCGTGCGCCAACAACGTATCGTGGAGCTCTGAGAAGACGCCGGGCTCATAGCGGCTGAAATGGTCGCTGGCGATCAAATCCAATGCCGCACGGGTCTCCGGCTCATTGTCGTAGTGCCACTGTGGGCGGTACCAATCACGACTTTGAACCACCTGTTGCGCCGTGAGGCCGAACAGGAAGAAGTTCTCCTCGCCTGCTTCTTCCGCCATCTCGATGGTGGCGCCGTCCCGAGTGCCGATGGTCAGGGCCCCGTTCATCATGAACTTCATATTGCTCGTACCACTAGCCTCGTATCCCGCCGTGGAGATTTGGTTCGAAACATCGGTCGCAGGGATGAGCCGCTCCGCCTGAGAAACGTTGTAGTCGGGTAGGAATAGGACCTTTAACCGGCCCCTCACCGCGGGATCGCCATCAATCGTACCGGCAAGGTTGTTGATGAACTTGATGATGAGCTTAGCTAGCCGGTAAGCGGGTGCCGCCTTGCCCGCGAAAAGGAACGTACGCGGAGTCATCTCGATGTCCGGGTTTGCTCGCAGACGGTTGTACAAAACTACGATCCGCAACGCGTTGAGCAATTGTCGCTTGTACTCGTGGATACGCTTGACCTGACTATCGACTATAGTGTTCGGATCAACCCCCAAACCCGTTGTAGTCTTGAGCCAATCGGTAAACTGCAACTTGGCCTGGTATTTAGCCTTGCGGAAAGCGTCACGGAACACCTTGTCCTCGGCAAGCGGCTTGAGCTTGTTCAATTGGCTGAGATCGCTGATCCAGGCATCGCCTATGGCATCGGTGATTGTGCGGGCGAGCGCCGGGTTGGAAAGCAGCAACCAGCGCCTGGGTGTGACTCCATTGGTCTTATTATTGAAGCGTTCGGGGAACATTTCAGCCAAGTCTTTGACCGTTATCGTGCGGAGCAGTTCGGAGTGAATCGCAGCCACTCCGTTGGTGCTGTGGGATCCGACGATGGCGAGGTTTGCCATTCGAACCTTGCGCTGAGTACCGTCCTCTATCAAGCTCGTACGCTCTGTTCGTCCTTCATGCCCGGGGAAGCGACTCCGCACCTCGTCGAGCAGGCGCCGGTTAATCTCAAAGATGATCTCCAGATGACGCGGGAGCATGGTCTCAAACCACGCGACTGGCCATTTCTCGAGAGCTTCGGGCAGCAACGTATGGTTCGTGTATGCAAGCGTCTCTTGCGTTATGTCCCAGGCCGACTCCCATCCAAGATGCGCTTCGTCAAGCAGGATTCGCATCAACTCCGGGACTGCCAGTGCCGGGTGTGTGTCATTGAGCTGTATGGCTACCTTTTCAGGGAACCTGTTCCAATCATCGTTGCTGTGCCGGAATCGCCGCACCAGATCGGCCAATGAAGCGGAGACCAAGAAGTACTCCTGCACGAAACGGAGTGCCTGCCCCACACTGGTGGAGTCGTCCGGGTAAAGTACCCGGGTTATGGATTCGGCGGAAAGACTTTCCGCCAGGGCTGCGACGAAGTCTCCGCTACTGAATTCCTGGAAATCAAAGTAATCAGGTGTAGCTGCGGCCCAAAGCCGTAACGTATTAATAGTCTTTCCGCCGTAGCCCACGACTGGCCGATCAAATGGAACGCCGATCAAGCTTGACGGTCGACCGGGCAGGGCACGCAAGCTGCCGCCGTGCAGCTCGAACGAGCAGTTCAGCTTGATCTCCACCGTCTCATTTAGGCGGGCGACCTCCCACGGGTCGGCACGACGGAGCCAATGGTCCGGCTTCTCCAGTTGCCATCCGTCTTGCATGGATTGCTTAAAGATGCCGTACTCGTAACGCAGACCATAGCCCGTGGCCGGGAGCTGCAAAGTCGCCATGGAGTCGAGAAAGCACGCTGCCAAACGCCCCAGCCCCCCATTTCCTAACCCGGCATCAGGCTCCTGCTCCACCAGTTGGAGCCAATCTACGTTCTTTTGTCGGACCGCATCTTTAGCAACGGGATCAAGCAGAAGGTTGATGATGTTATTGCTGAGCGAGCGACCAATCAGAAACTCCATCGAGAGATAGTACGCACGCTTGGGATTCTCGCGGTCGTATGTGTTCTCGGTATGCACCCAACGTTGCGAAAGGATGTCCCGCACTGAGCGGGCAAAAGCCTCGAACCTCATCCGAACATCCGAAGCAGTAGGATCGACGACATTGTCAAAAATGAGATGGCGCTCATAGAGCGCGTTGTCTGTTCCGGAGAACTGAACCGGGCCACACCCGTACTGCTGGATGAGTTTTGAAATATGCTGGGGTGCCGTTGGGATTGGCACGACGGCAGCGGATTTTGTAGCTGTTAGACTCTCCGGGAGTACGTCAGATTTTGTACTCATCGTAATTTCCTTTATGGGGTGCCACCAAAACGGTCGTTAGCATCTCGCTCATCCCCGAGTCCCTCTGTGGGGCGACTAGTTACCGCAGTCGCGCCGGTATTTGAAGGGTCGCTGGCATCCGACGTGCCAACCGCCAATCACGACGGCCAGGTCCATTGATCGAATTCAGGCTTATCAACACCATGCTCGTAAGCGTAGTTCTGGCAGTCGATCTGCATATTGCGCAGTATTTCTTTGGCGTGAGCGCCCGCCACCTCCAGTGTGGGCACCCGGTCGATAACGTCGATTGCCAAGCTAAAACGATCGATCTGGTTCTGGATGGCCAAATCGAGCGGCGTGTTGATGTTTCCTTTCTCTTTGTAACCGCGCACGTGCAGGTTCTTGTGATTGGTGCGTCGGTAGGTCAAGCGGTGGATCAACCAGGGATAGCCGTGGAAGTTGAAGATGATAGGTTTGTCTTTCGTGAACAAACTATCGAAATCCCTGTCCGAGAGGCCGTGGGGGTGTTCGGTAGAGGGGACGAGTCTGTAGAGGTCCACGACGTTCACGAAGCGGATTTTGAGATTGGGGAAGTGTGCACGAAGCAGCACTACCGCCGCCAGCGCCTCCTTGGTTGGAATATCGCCTGCACAAGCCATCACCACATCCGGTTCCGAGCCTTGGTCGTTGCTCACCCTCTGCCAGATGCTGATGCCCTTGGTGCAATGCGCAATGGCCTCGTCCACGGTCATGTACTGCAGATGTTTCTGCTTGTCGGACACAATGACGTTGATGTAGCCCGTGCTCTTAAGACAGTGGTTGGCGACACTCAGCAGGGTATTTGCGTCTGGCGGCAGGTAGATCCGACAAACTTCCGGGCTCTTGTTGACCACCAAGTCGAGGAACCCCGGATCCTGGTGGGTGAAGCCGTTGTGATCCTGTCGCCAGACAGTGGAGGTAATCAGCAAGTTGAGCGAGGACACGGGCGCACGCCAAGGTAGCGCCGAAGAGCTCGCGAGCCACTTAGCATGCATGTTGAACATGGAGTCGATGACGTGGACAAACGCTTCGTAGGTGGAGAAGAATCCGTGTCTGCCTGTTAGAAGATAGCCTTCATACCAGCCTTCCAGGGTATGCTCGGAGAGCATTTCGAGTACTCGGCCATCAGTCGACAACTCGCCTCCGTCGGCATCTTCTGGGCGGTAGTCTGCCAGCCACAGTTTCTTGCTGACCTCGTAGATGGCATCCAACTTGTTCGAGCTGTTTTCGTCGGGTCCGAAGACGCGAAAGTTACTCGAATTTTGGCTCATGATGTCGCGCAGAAACCGGCCGAGCGGACGAGTGTTCTCGGCCGTAGTCTGCCCGGGCTTTTCCACCTGGATGGCATAGTCACGGAAGTCGGGCAGGCTCAGGGCTTTTCGCAGCAAACCCCCATTGGCGTGAGGATTGGCGCTCATTCGGCGCGTACCTGCGGGGGCCAGCGCTCTTAACTCTGGGATCAGCCGCCCCCGTTCGTCGAACAACTCCTCCGGACGGTAACTGCGCAACCAGTCTTCCAGCAGCTTCAAATGGGCGGGGTTCTCGCGCACGCCAGACAGCGGTACCTGATGGGAACGCCAGTAACCCTCTACTTTGTGGCCATCCACTTCCTTGGGGCCAGTCCACCCCTTCGGGGTGCGCAGCACGATCATGGGCCAACGTGCTCGGCTGGCCTTGCCACTCGCACGGGCCTCTTCCTGGATGCCGCGAATCTCTAGCACGCACTCCTCCAGCGTGCTCGCCATTTCCTGGTGCATCAACTCCACATCATCGCCCTCTACAAAATGCGGTGACCAACCGTACCCTCTGAATAGGTCCGCCAACTCCTCACGCGGCACGCGCGCGAGGAGGGTAGGGTTGTTGATCTTGTAGCCGTTCAGATTAAGGATCGGCAACACGGCGCCGTCGCGAATGGGATTCAGAAACTTGTCCGAATGCCAGGAGGTGGCTAGGGGGCCCGTTTCTGCTTCGCCATCCCCCACAACAACCGCCACCAGCAGGTCGGGATTGTCAAAGGCAGCTCCGAAAGCATGGGAGATGCTGTAACCTAACTCGCCCCCTTCATGGATCGAGCCCGGGGTTTCTGGAGTGCAATGGCTCCCGATACCACCTGGGAAGGAAAACTCCTTGAAGAACACGCGCATTCCCGCGGCGTCTTCGCTCTTGCTTGGATAAATCTCCGAATAGGTACCCTCCAAATAGACCGGTCCGAGCACGCCCGGCGCCCCGTGCCCGGGTCCAGCGAGGAAGATCGCGTTGAGATCGTATTTCTTGATAAGACGATTGAGGTGAACATAGGCAAAGCTCAGACCGGTACTGGAACCCCAGTGGCCCAGCAGCCGATTCTTGATGTGCTCTGGCTTCAGGGCTTCGCGAAGCAGAGGATTGTCGCGCAGATAAATCATGCCCGCGGCAAGGTAATTGCACGCACGCCAGTAGGCGTCGATTTTGCGCAGGTCCTCAGCAGACAACGGGTGCGTGGTACTAGGGCTGACACCGCCCGTCTTTCTCGCATTCACATCATTGAGAGTTGCTTCCATGACTCCTCCAATCGGCGACTGTCTACGCTCATCGTCAAAGAGCGGCGTTCTTTTGCTGCAGAAGGGCGGTTGTTGCTCAAAGTCATTCGGTCATATGCGTCTTCCGATTCTTTTCAAGTCGATTTCCACCGAGCGGTCGGTGGCGGATCTGCGAATCGGGATCAGTCCCCAAAAATCGTGTTTTGAAATATTCCCTTGGCGTAGCAGTCCGCTAATGGAGAGAAGACATGCAACGACAAATGTTCAGCACCTCTCTGGGGTTCTGACTAACGGTGCACAACAAACTCAAATTGCCTTGAGACAGCAGTAGGGTAACGGTAAATACTTGTGGATCGGGGACCAACTGTCAAAAGTGTCAGTGCCCCCAACCCAATAAATACGCCCGCGTCGCGGGCATCCATCTTCGGATTCGAGCGCCAGCGGGAGCGGGATTACCTATTGTCATGATGGTCGTTCTTTCTTCACTTCCGAAGCCTTAGCGTCGGGAGAGCAGCGCGTCTGTAGGTGAATCAGTGTTCGACTACGTTCAACTGAATCTCCCAGTTGTGACTGGTGTTTTTATCAGTAGGCAGATCGGGGCGCTCAGCGCTAGTGTTCTGCGTACAGAACAGAAGAACCATTAGTGTGCGATGACGAAGTGCAGAAGAGGTATTGGCTTATGAATTCACTCGATCTGGGTCAACATGAATTAGACGTGAAGGAAATCCACCGCAATCTCCCACCCAGTGTTTTATACGAACACGCGATCCGCCATGACAGGGAGGCGACTATTGCAGAGAATGGTGCCCTCGTCGCCTATTCGGGAGAGAAGACCGGCCGTTCACCCAAGGACAAACGCATTGTCAAGAATCCCGCCTCCGAAAAGGAGGTCTGGTGGGGGACGACAAACGTTCCGCTCGATCCAAAGTCGTACAGGACGGTACGCCAGCGTGCCCTTGACTACCTCAACGTCTGCGACCGGCTTTACTGCTTCGATGGCTTTGCTGGGTGGGATCCGAAGTACCGGATCAAGGTCCGTGTGATTTGTTCGAGACCGTATCATGCGCTTTTTATGCATACGATGCTCATCCGACCGACGGCCGAGGAACTCTCAGCCTTTGGTCAACCGGACTTCGTGATTTACAACGCTGGCGTTTTTCCAGCGGACCGCCTGATGGCCGATGTCGGATCGAAGACTTGCGTTAGCCTCAATCTGGAAGATCGGGAACTCGTGATTCTTGGAACTGAATATGCCGGCGAGATGAAGAAGGGTGTATTTACCGTGGCGAACTATTTCGCGCCTAAACGCGGCGTCCTCTCGATGCACTGCTCCGCGACCGCAGACAAAAAGACGCGACGTTCGTCATTGCTTTTCGGATTGAGCGGCACAGGAAAAACCACCCTGTCCGCTGATCCCAAGCGATATCTCATTGGAGATGACGAGCATTGCTGGGGCGAAGATGGCATCTTCAATATTGAAGGCGGTTGCTACGCAAAAGCCGTCAACCTAACCAGCGAATCTGAGCCGGACATATTCTCTGCTCTACGATTCGGTGCTGTTCTGGAGAATGTTGTTCTGGAAGAAGACCATAGCGTCGACTACACAGACGTGAGCATCACCGAAAATACGCGAGGGGCGTATCCCATCAACTTCATTCGTAACAGTCTGATCCCGTGCGTTGCCGGACATCCGACCGATGTGATTTTCCTGACCTGTGACGCATTCGGAGTGTTGCCACCCGTTAGCTCACTCACTCCTGAGCAGGCAATGTTTCACTTCATCAGCGGATACACCGCGAAAGTCGCAGGCACTGAAGTGGGTATCAAAGAACCCACCGCGACGTTCTCACCGTGTTTTGGAGGACCATTCCTAGTCTGGCATCCCAAGAAATACGCTGAACTTTTGGCAGAGAAAATCAGGAAGCATAACACTCGAGTGTGGCTGGTGAATACGGGATGGAGCGGTGGGGCGTATGGGGTCGGCAAGCGAATCAAACTGGTGCACACCCGTGCCATCATCGACGCCATCCATAGCGGTACGCTGGCGAAAGTGAGGACAGTACCCGATCCGGTTTTTGGTTTCAAAGTGGTTCCTGAGTGTCTCGGCGTTCCAGGCGAGGTCCTCGTGCCTCGTAATGCCTGGGCCGACAAAGCAGCCTACGATTCCACGGCAAAGAAGTTGTTCGAATTATTCCAGGACAACTTCAAGAAATACGGGGACGCTGTAATGGCCACAGTTGTGGCCGACGCTGCCGCATAAATAGGTGATGCCCCGCTTCGCACCCGTGCGCAGTGGCAGTCCTGTTCGCCAACGCTCGTCTTGATAGTGCCACTGCAACAATGGGCCAGGCCGCAAAGGCACACTCCTGATTGCCATGGTCAACGGGAGACACGATGGACGATGTAATTCTAGTTCTGAATTCCGGGTCTTCGAGCATCAAGTTCTCGGTGTTCGTCGAACGCGCGAATCAGGTCCAGCTTAAGCTCCGGGGACAGGTCGAAGGACTCTGCGCTTCGCCTCGGTTCGTGGCCAAGAACTCGGCAGGAATGGAAATCGGTGCGCACTCGTGGGGACACGGCGTGCGACTCGGCCATGAAGGTGCCCTTGCCTACTTAACAGAATTCCTGAGTGGTCAGCGGGAGGAAAACCGCCTGATCGCCGTAGGCCATCGGGTGGTACACGGCGGCCATGAATTTTCGTATCCAACGCTAATCCGTCCGCAGGTACTCGCCAAACTGGAGAGATTGATACCGCTCGCCCCCCTGCACCAACCCCACAATCTCTTGCCGATTAAATTGATCAACCAGAGGAAGCCGAAATTGCCTCAGGTCGCATGCTTCGACACCGCTTTTCATTGCACACAGGGTGAGGTTGCTCAGGCATTCGCGTTGCCACCCTCGATCACTGAGCGCGGCGTACGGCGCTACGGCTTCCATGGCCTGTCTTACGAGTACATCGCAAGCGTGCTGCCGGAGTTCGAGCCGCAGGCGGCCCTGGGGCGAGTTGTGATCGCGCATCTAGGAAACGGAGCCAGCATGTGCGCGCTGCGCGCGGGCAAGAGTGTTGCCACCACGATGGGCTTCACGGCAGCAGATGGGCTACCTATGGGCACACGTTGTGGCGCGATCGATCCTGGTGTAATTATTTACCTCATGGATGAGCTCAAAATGGACGCACGCGCGATCGAGGAGCTGATTTACCACCAGTCTGGTCTGTTGGGTGTGTCCGGGATGTCGGGCGACATGCGCGTGCTGCTGGAAAGCGATGAGCCGCGTGCCCAATTCGCGGTCGATCTCTTCGCCTACCGTATCGGGCGTGAACTCGGCTCGCTTGCAGCGGCAATTGGCGGCCTCGATGCTTTGGTGTTTACGGGTGGCATCGGCGAGCACGCCGCAATCATTCGCGAACGCGTTTGCCGGAGTGCTACCTGGCTTGGAGTGGAAATTGATGTCAGCGCGAATGAAGAAGGCAGGCCGCGCATCAGTGCCGGGTCGAGCTCTGTGTTGGTGCGGATCATTCCGACCAACGAAGAACTCATGATCGCGCGCCACACCCTGCACATTATTGGAACGGAAACGGCAGCAGCTTGATAGGTACACAGGCTAAGACGGCGGGCCGATAATTGCCGGGGGCAATTGGACATACACGGAGTTAGCGTTCAGGGTAGGTTAACCAGGTCAAGGTTGTGAGCGGAGGCTGGGATGCCGTGATTCGAGACGGCGAGCGTTGGCCACGGCAGATGATTCTTTCAATCTGCTCCTGCCCACTTCAACTCACGCACGCGCAGCAGAAGGGTGGGGATGGCCACTCCGGTTCCGAGGGCCCCCATGGTTAGCGCCACGCGCAGGGTATTGTCCATGGCCGCGATGAGAGTTTCATTGGTGGCGGTCGAATGCTGCGCCGTAATGGCAAACAGCCCCAAAATAGCCTTGGCAGCGAACGCACCCGGAATCATCTGAATGCAGCCTACGACGTGAAGGGCGTTGCGCGAGATACCGATCGGCGACGGAAGCAATTGCACTGCGACCCCGACTGCCAGGGCAGCGACGAAGGACGCTGCCTCCAGGCTCCAACCTTCTCCGAGAGCGACTGTGCGCAACGCCAACGCCAGCGCCCCGCTGGCAGCACACCAGGGCAGTCCTCGATAGCCGACATTGAACAGCACGCCGAAGCCCGCTGCAGCCAGGCCGCCACAAACAGTGTCCTGAAACAATTGGTAGAAACCCATCGTTAGCGTCCTTCTCCCAAAAGGCCTTGGGCCAGCCACACGCCTGCCGTCATGAATATCACCATCACCACCACCCAGACGGCCCGGGCACTCCCCAAGGTTGGATAGCCTTCGAGGATGTCGTACTGCGCATTGAACGCGGGAACCCCCGGCACTAACAACAGGACAGGCGCTATCATGTCCATAGCCAATGTGTGGCTGCCTGCCCACCGCGCCCCGAATCCGCACAAGCCGGATCCCAGAAACGCAACCACCGTGGCGGAGATGAAAGCGTTGACCTTGTGCAAGGCTAGCTGGCGTCGAACCGTCTGCCCGAGCGTGGCTGCCACGAAGATCGGACCCACGGCTGCCCAGTCAATTCCCAGCAACCGCCCGAAGGCGGCGCACGCCACGCCGACGGCTACGGCGACGACCCAATCGGAGTGACCGGGAGATTTGCGTAAGAGATCTGTCAGTTCCGCACGAGCTTCCTCTACGGTGAAGCCTCCCTGCGCGATTCGCGCCGAGGCTGTATTCAACGCGCGATGCAGGCTCTCATTTACACCCAACGGACCGACTCTGCGCATCCGGGTGACTGCGTCGGGTCCGGCGCCGATCGTGATGGCGAGCGACGCGTAGTCCACTCGCAGGTCCACGCGTTCAGCTCCCAGCCCGACGGCTACCTGTGTGGTGATCTCGTCCACATGACGGGCGCTGGAGCCGGCTTCCATCAGTAATCGGCCGAATTCCAGCACCAGGATTGCAATCGCTTCCAACGACTCGCGTCCTCGGATCATAGCGGGCTTAGGCATGAGTTGGCTCCTTCGGATCTGAGTTGCACGACTTGGGATGGGCTGCATGGCATTAGTCCTCATGCTTACCTGTTCGCGTGCCCACGAACACCGGTACTTCTGCCAGTTTTTCGTAATGCCGAACAACCAGCAACATAGGCGGCATAACACCTGTCGTATTTGCTGAACCAGTCAGCGGCAAGACTGCTTAAAGAGCTGTCGCAGTGGTCGGTGCGCGACTCGGGTGAAGACTCGGACGACGATGTCACGCTGGTGGCAATCCACGCGTGAATGGCGCCTGAAACATTTCCATATCGCCCGTACCCTCGACCTGTTTGCGCGTACGCAGGCCGCAGATGGCGTCAGATCTCCAAGGACGATCTCGCTGCTCGGATCATTCAAGACCAGGTCGCAGGCTAGGAGTCAAGTAGACGTTCTGTATCGCGACGCATCTTGCCAGTGCAATCTGAAAAAACGTCGGGAAGGCTTTACTTTCACGAGCTAGAGGAATTGTGGAGGCTGGCGTGGGCCGATGCGTAGCCCAACTGAAGGGGCGGGAGGAGAACCGGACTGCGCATCTGCCCTCCAGTGAAAAGCAGCCAGGTTGAGGCTACTTCATCCTGAGCAGTCCTTTCTCTCCAGTCCGGTTTGTCGAGCAAATATCGCGAAAAATGGGCATGTTTCGCGGATTTTGGAAGAAACAGCGGCGGAATTTCTCTGCAGTTCAGACTTACTGGCGGAGAGGGAGGGATTCGAACCCCCGATACCCTTTCGGGTATGCCGGTTTTCAAGACCGGAGCCATCAACCACTCGGCCACCTCTCCGCTGACTACAGTTTTACTACAGCTTGATTTACGGCAGAAGCCGACCAGTCCAGATGCGGCCCACCCCAAAGTCTCGCACAAAGACACTACTCGCACGGGACCCCGCATTCTTCGCGGCGCAAAGCGGATCAGAAGCAAGTCCCATTCTGCTTGGGGGAACGTTCCCTCGGGGAAGGCAACTATTTGCCGACGGTCGTTTCCTGTCCGGCGACCAGAAACCATTGACCGTCGCGCTTCACGAAAACGTCGGTTTCGCGCGAGCGGCGGCTCTTGACCTGTCCGTTCTCCCGGACCCTGACCGTGAACTCCGCGCTGGAAACGGCTGTGTCGCGGTAGATGCGGATTGCGAGATCCGGCTCCATTTCCATCACGATGATCTGGCGCTTTACGTCGCGCAGACTCGCCAGCGCCTCATCCCTATTTTCTACATGCCCGTTATCACGAGTGTGCAGGTAATCGGTTCCAAGATACTTCGCGTATTCGTCCCAGTTGGCCCGAACGGTGAGTTCTGCCAGCCTCGACTCCAGCGCTTTGATTTCGCTTTGCGCCTCTAAATTCGCGTCGGCGTGTGCGTTCGGCTCCTGCGCACTGAGGGCGATGCTCAAAGCCAGAGCAACTATGATTATGAATATCCTTCGCATACTTTGGTCTCGCATTTCATGGTCTCGTAAATCATGGTCTCCGGATTCTTTGCATTCAGTCCGCCGATTCGAGATCGCGACTACGTTTTGTATGTACCGCGAGAATGCGTTTTCGGACTCGTAATTTTGTAATCCTCCGATTTGCCCCGCGGAATGCTTAGCGTCTGCCACTTTGAAGAGCGCAGGTGTTTCGCGAGGAAGACAATTTGTCCAATATGCTGCGCGTAGTGGCCAAGCGCACGGTTGAGCGCCTGCAGTACCGTGTGCGGCTCCTGGCGGATGGTGACCGTGCGTTGCAAGTCCGCGGGCTGGAGCGCGTCAAGCGTGGAAAACACACACGACCATCCTTGCTCCCACCAGCGCATCACTTCCTCGCGCGTAGTTTTCACCGTGATTTCAAATTCCTGGTCGCGGAAACGGTCCGGCTTTTCGCCATCGCTGGTGAGGAAGTTGGTGAAGCGTGAGCGCGCGTTTCCGGAGATGTGCTTGACCAGGGCGGCAACGGAATTCGATTCCGGATCGAGCGTGACGAAGAAATCGCTCTCTGCAAGCTGAGCCATGGCAGCTTCGCCCGCCCGCTTGTGGCCGCGGAGCTGCCGCTTGATTTCTTCCAGGTAGTGAGTGGCGAGGTCAGGCATAGAGTCAAATCGTCCTTACATCTGGGGATTACCGACGACAGGTCTCAACTCTAATTGGATGCCGCCAATCTGTCGGGCAGCAAAGTTATAGACCCACGCGGTCAACGCCCCGATAAAAAACCCGATCAATCCATAGATGATTGGGGCGAGAATCACGGGAAGCACCAGCCAGAGCCCCCAATAGGGCTGAGGATTTGGTCCGCGCAGCAGAAACGAGAATCCACTCAACAGGACGATCGGCGGCAGTACAATCAGCGCAAGACAACCGTAAATGGCGCCCATCAGTTTGGCGCAGGACGAGACATCGAGAGAACGAATAGAGTACATAATTCTCCTTTCCTGAGGACGCTCACAATTTACACCAAGCAATTCTCGCCAGGCGACGCGGTTAACCCGGAATTTGACCACAAGAAACGGATAGAAGTCCGGGCCGCTCCTCGGTAGGTTCTAACCGAAGCGCCGGACACGGCGCGCGAGGGATAAAAATGGCCACGAAAGACTACGTGTTGGGCACGCATGATGAGGAGATCGAGCGCCTCGGCTTGCAGCACCGCGCTTGGCGGCAACGTGCTTTCGAAGCCTGGCAGTCCGCCGCGATCGGCTCTCGTCAAACCGTGCTGGATGTAGGATGCGGCCCCGGTTACGCTGCCCTCGATCTTGCCGAACTCGTCGGCCCTTCCGGTCGCGTCCTGGCCATCGACAAGTCCGAAAGATTCCTCCGCGCGCTCGATGCGAAGTGTCGCGAACGCCGCATCGAAAACATCACTGCCTGCCCGGCCGATCTCGACGCCGGTGAATTTCCAGATGTGATCGCCGATCGCGCCTGGTGCCGCTGGGTGTTGGCCTTCGTCAAGGACCCTCGCGTCGTTCTGGCGCGGATAGCCGCCGCCATCGCGCCAGAGGGCATCATCGTTCTGCACGAGTACTTTGACTATTCCACCTGGCGCGCCGCGCCGCCGTGCGCTGAACTCGAAGAATTCGTAAGCGCGGTAATGGCCAGTTGGCGCGACAATGGCGGTGAACCCGACATCGGCTTGTGGCTGCCGCGCTGGCTGGAGGAACTCGGCTTTGAGATTCGCAGGGCTCGTCCCATCGTCGACGTCGTGCAGTCCAATCACGCGAGCTGGACTTGGCTGGCGACCTTCGTCGAAGTCGGCCGCCGACGCCTCGTCGATTTGGGATGCCTGTCCCACGGCCGCGCCGAATCCATCCGGCAGGCATTGAGTGCCTTCCAAGCTACGCCAGGAGCCCGCATGATTACCCCTGCGGTCCTGGAGATTGTGGCAGCGCGACCAAGACACGAAGAAGCACCATAACCTAGCTTCCGTCTTCGGCGATTGTCCCCGTTCGGTCGCAGGCGACGCGAAACCCGTAATCCGCGTACGTGAATTGCGGAGGAATGCTAGAACGGGCTGCGCAACGCGATATCTTGATGTGGTGACGCCAGGATCCGCCCCGGGATGCGCGCCGCGAGCCGGTTGCAGGGCCGCGCGGATTGCGCTCGGGTGAGACCGCATAGTAGTCGGCCGAGTACCAGTCGCTACACCATTCGTGCACGTTATCGCACATGTTGTAGAGGCCGTATGCATTGGATTCGCCGCGGCCAACGGGCTCAGGACCCGTATTCCAATCGGCGCAGCGATCGGCGTAGCCGGGAAACGATTGCGGTGGCGCATCGCCCCACGGGAATAGCGCCCCCTCGCGGCCTCCGCGAGCCGCGCGTTCCCACTCGGCCTCGGCCGGCAAGCGGAAATTTCTGCCAGTGCTTGTGCTGAGCCACTCGCAGTAACGGATTGCGTCATGCCAGGACACCCCGGCAACGGGCTGCTCGGGATGGTTGAATGCGGGATCGCTCGAGAACGGTGGCGACGAAAGTGGCGGCAATGTAGTGTCACGCACAAAGCGCGCGTAGTCCGCGTTGGTGACCTGGCACGCAGCAAGCAGAAACTCGTCCACCCACACCCGATGCACCGGCTTTTCGTTGTCCTGACCGGTATCGCAGCCCATGAGGAACCATCCCGCGGGGATGCGGACAAGCGCGGGAACATATTGTCCGGATCGGGAGAGCAGCTGCGTTCGTCGCATCGGGTCGGTCGTTTGCGGTTCCGTCGATTCCATGGCGTCAGAACACCCGCAGCGCGCGGACGACATCTTCGATTTTATTCTCCTGAAACAGGCGAATGCCGGCGATGCCGGCTGCCCCTGCATCCAGGCATGATGCGGCATTTCCCATGGTGACACCACCGAGCGCGAGCACCGGAATTTTCGCCCGGCAAGCATCGCGCAATGTGGCAAGGCCCTGGGGTTGCGTTTCGGGAACATTGTTCTTTCCAAAGACCGGTGCGAAAACGGTGAAGTCGGCGTCTTCTGCCTCGGCACGTTTCACGGCTTCATTCGAGTGGCAGGAGGCGGCCACAAGAAAGTGGTCAGTGGTCAGTGGCCCGTAGACAGAAACCTTCAACACCTGGCGCACTTCATTTGGCGTGATATCTTCCGCGCGCAGATGAACTCCATCCGCTCCCGTGGCGAGCGCAACGTCGGTGCGTGAGTTAATCAAGACGCGCGTTCTCCGTTCCCCGCTCTCAGTTCCTCGTGGAGCACTGTTACGCACGGCGGCTAGCGCGTCTCGTGCCAGCAGTTCCAACTCTCTCGCGCTCAGATCTTTTTCGCGGAGCTGGATGTAGTCGACGCCGCAACGGGCACCTTCCGCGACTTTAGCGAGCAGGGCGCGGCGGCGATCCAATTCCTTCCCACCAAACTGGCTTCGATCGGTGATGTAGTAGAGCAAACAGCGTCCAGCCACAGCTCTCAGCGTACTACGAAAGATTCTTGTGTGGCTTTAGAGGTTGCGCCACGAATCCGCAGGACTTCTCTGAATCCCTTCATGAAAAGGCTCTCAGAGAAACATCGCCGTCGCAGCGTCAGTTCCCTCACTGCTAAAGAGCGCCCCGCTATTCAACTGATTCCAACTACTTTGCTCCATCGCCCTTTGGTTAGGGGGAATGCAGGCCCCGGAGGTCCACGTGCAAACATTGCATGGCATGCCGGATGTCGAGGCAACACCCGCGCCCAGGAACATGCGCGGGAAAAAGAAGAATGTGTTACGGCCGGCCATCGTACTCGCTCTGGGGCTGGGTGCGGCAGGCCTTTTTTTCTGGTTGCGCTCGCAGCCCGCGACCAGTGCCGCCGAAGGCCCCGCCGCGGAATCCACCCTGGCCCTCGAAACCTTTGTCGTCAATCTCAACGCCTCCGGCCAGCGCGCCTACCTTCGCGTCGGAATCACTCTCGGCTTGGCGCACCCAATTCCGCGCGATGCACCGGGAGCCGTGCCCATGGCGCTCGTGCGCGACACCATCCTGTCGGTGCTTGCCAATGCCCAGCCCGAAGCACTGTTGGGGCTCGAAGGCAAGCGCCAGCTCAAAGATGAACTTCTGAAAGCCCTGCAGGAGCGAGTGCCGCAGATGGCGGTCGAGAACGTCTATTTCACCGAATTCTTGGTGCAAATGTAAATGGTCCAGATGTAAATGGGGCAGATGTAAATGGGGCAGATGTAAATGGTGTGAAGGCAACTGCTGCAGACGCGAATGGTGAAAACATAATGGCCGCCGCCGCCCAATCAAAAGTCGAAGCTCCCGTGGCCGACCCCTGGCTGCGTGTCGAACCTCTGCCTTGTCTGCTCACCATCGAGATTTCCGTGCCCGGTTTTACCGTTGCCGATCTCGTGCAGCTGGCGTGCGGCCGTATCATCGCCACCCGCTCCACCGTGGGACAAGACGTTCCCTTGCGTATCAACGGCGAATTGATCGCCTGGAGCGAGTTTGAAGTGGTGCAGAACCGGCTCGCAGTGCGCCTCACGGAGTTGGCATAGATGGACGTAACTTAGATGGACCTAACATCAATGGACCTGACCTCGATGAACCCGACATCCGCGAAATTATTGCCAATGGAAATCGCCAGAACACGAACGCCTGCCCCCGCGCTGCGCTTTTTTGCTGCCCGCCGCCTCCAAGCCCGCTTGCAAGCATTGTGGCATTCCCTAATCTGCCGCGCCGGAATCCGCCGCCAGCACAAGTCGCTCGCCGTCCGCGAAACCGTTTCTCTCGGCGACCGCCGCTTTGTCTCCGTCCTCCAGTTTGAGCGCCAGCGTTTCCTGATCGCATCCAGCCCCTCCTCCGTCACCTTGCTGACACAGTTGCCGGATGAATCTGGCAACGGCCTGGGAAGCGGAAACGAAAGCGGAGAGAAGAAATGATGCCGGCCCTGCGGAGCTCATTCTTACGAATCGCGTGCGCCCCGCTTCCATTGCTCCTCGTCGCCGCCGCGCCGCTCTGGGCGCGTTCGCAGGCGGCGCCCGGCTTTTCCCTGCCCGGTCTCTTGCCCGGAGCCTCCGCGCCCGGCAGTTCCGCCTCCTGGAACATCGTGCTTCTGCTCACCCTGCTGACCATGATTCCCGCCATCGTCCTGTCGATGACGCCTTTCGTGCGCCTGCTGATCGTTTTTCATTTTCTCCGCCAGGCGCTGGGCACCCAGACCGCGCCCAGCAATCAGACCCTGATCGGACTCTCCCTGATTCTCACGTTCTTCCTCATGCAGCCGGTGGGCGCCGCCATCTATTCCGATGCCATCGTTCCGCTCGACGAGGGTCACATCACCATGATGGCCGCGCTCGATCGCTCCATCATCCCCATGCGCCACTTTATGCTCAAGTACGCGCGCGAAAAAGATCTTGCGCTCTTCGTCGAGCTGGCGCATGAGCCGCGTCCCGCCCGCCCTGAAGATCTTGCCCTGCGCGTGGTCGCGCCTGCCTACCTGCTGAGCGAACTGCAAGCCGGATTTCGTATCGGCGCCGCGCTCTTCTTTCCTTTTCTGGTCATCGATATGGTCACTGCCGCTGTCACCACGTCCATCGGGATGATGCAACTGCCCCCGGTGATTATCTCCACCCCGCTCAAGATTCTCTTGTTCGTCGTGGTCGACGGATGGAACCTGCTGGTTGGTTCCCTGATGCGGAGTTTTTCCTGAAAGGCGCTTATGGGAACCGAGCAGGTCGTAGCGCTGTTCCGCCACACCCTGCAGATGGCGCTGCTGATGGGTGCGCCGTTGCTGCTGATCGCAGTCACGGTCAGCCTGCTGGTCAACGTCGCACAAGTATTGACTTCCTTGCAGGACCAGACCCTCTCCACCGTCCCGCGTCTGGCGGCGATGGCGGTGGCCATCCTCCTGCTATTTCCCTGGATGTTGCGCAAGCTGATGTTCTTCACCATCGGCCTGTGGTCCGACTTCCACCCCTTCGTCCGATGAAAGTCGCGATGATAGGTTTGGCGATGGGTTCGACTTCACGAGCGGTGGGAAAAACCAGGTTCGTATCGGAGTATCGCTTTAGCGATACCGCAGGGGTCGTCAAACTCAAACGCCCCTTCAGGGGCTGGGCACATTTCTTCCACGACCTGGTTAGCCGCCCGCTGAGGTGACTGTGCTCCAACTGCCCATCACGATGCCCTTTGCACTTCCGATCGAACGCACTTTGGCGGCGTGGCTCATTGCCGGCTCCCGCGTCACCGGAGTGCTGGTCGTCGCCCCTTTCATTGGCAGCGCCGCTGTCCCCCCGCGCATCAAGATCGGCCTCGCCTTTCTCCTTACCCTATTCCTGGTGCCGCTGGTTCCCGCAACCCCAGCCGCCACTGCTTCCGCGCTCATCGTGCTGTTGCTCGGCGAATTTGCCATCGGCTTTCTCCTCGGACTTACCCTCCAGCTCTTCTTCGAAGCCGGACAGGTTGCCGGACAGGTGTGCGGCGTCCAAATGGGATATTCGCTCGCCAGCATCGTCAACCCCGACAACAGCCAGGCCGACTCCGCCGTGCTTTCCACTTTTTACGAGCTGATTGTGCTTCTGCTCTTCATTCAGCTCGGCATCCCACGCTGGCTGTTGCGCGGACTCGCGCGCAGCTTCGACTACCTGCCGCCCGGCCATTTGTCTCTGACCTGGCCGGCAGTCCACGCGCTTTTCGAATTTGCCTCTTGCATGTTTGTGGCCGGTCTGCAGATTGCCGCGCCCGTGCTGGTCGCGAGCCTGTTCGCCGATGTTGCCCTCGGCTTTATCGGCAAAGCTTCGCCGCAATTGCCGGTCCTGTTTGTCGGGATCTCGCTCAAGAACCTGCTCGGCCTGGCGCTGCTGTGCGGCGCGGTGGTCTTCTGGCCGCGCTTCTTCGACGCCCGTTTCGGCCGTGCCCTCGAAGCTTCAGAAAGGATTTTGCAACTAGCGCGCTGATTCACTGAGAACTGAGAACTGAGAACTGACTCATGCCCGAATCCAACCAGACCGAACAGGCAACCCCGCGGCGCCGCCAGAAAGCGCGCGAAAAAGGCCAGGTTGCCCGCAGCCGCGATCTCATCGGCGCCGCCTCCGCCATGGCCGCGATCTTCGTTCTCTTCTCCCTGATGTCGAGCTTTCCTCTCGCCTGGCGCAGCTTCTTTCGGGACTGCCTCGATTTTTCCATGAAAGACGGCGCCGCCTCCGGCAACCTCCGTCTGGACACGCCGGCTCCCATCTTCACCCACTCCGGACTTTTCGTCGCCACCGGCGCCGCGCTCGCCCTGGGATGGGTCGTCGCGCTCGCCTCCGCCCTCGCTCAGGGAGGCCTCGTATTCGCACCCACGTCGCTGCTGCCCACCGCCTCACGCATGAGTCCCGCCGCCAAACTCGGCCAACTTTTTTCCATCACCGCACTTCGCGGACTCATGAAGTCCCTGCTGCCCGCTACCGCCGTCACCTACATCGCCGTCGGCTGCCTGCACCGCGACTGGCCTTTGCTCATGGCGCTTTCCGCCCGCTCCTCCCGCGGCATGCTTGGCTTTGCCGTCGGCCGCATCTTTGAAGTGGCCTGGAAATCCGCGCTCGTTCTCCTCATCTGGGCGGTCCTCGACTACCTCTTCGAGCGCCAGCACCTTTCGAGCGAACTAAGAATGAGCCGCCAGGAAATGAAAGACGAATACAAGGAGACCGAAGGCAATCCAGTCATCAAAGGCCGCATCCGCCGCCTGCAGCGCCAGGTCCGCCGCCGCCGCATGCTCGAGGCCACCAAGCGCGCCAGCGTCGTGATTACCAATCCGACCAAATACGCGATCGCGCTCGAGTACAACCCCGGATTGGCCGCGCCCGTCGTCGTGGCCAAGGGACGCAATCTGTTTGCCGCCCAGATCAAGGAAATCGCCCGCTGGGAGGGCATTCCCATGGTTGAGAATCCTCCCCTCGCTCATGCCCTCTACCGCTCCGTTGAGGTGGGACAAAGCATTCCCGCCAAACTCTATGCCGCCATTGCCGAAATTCTGGCGGCTGTCTACCGCGCCCAGGCTCGCGCCCTCGCCGCCACCGCTGCCACTGCCTCAGAAAGAGGACGCCGCTGATGCCGGCCTCTGTCGCCACCGCCATCGCCGCTCCCAATCGCAACCCGCTCATCGAGTGGATCATCCCCATTGCGGCCGTCAGCCTGGTCTTCGTCATGCTCGTGCCGCTGCCGGCCATGGTGCTCGACCTGCTACTGGCCACCAGCTTCGCCGCTTCCGTGCTCGTTCTGCTTTCCGCCCTTCAGATCCTGCGCCCGGCGCAGTTTTCCGTCTTCCCCAGCCTGCTGCTCCTGCTCACTCTGTTCCGCCTGTCGCTCAACCTGGCCTCCAGCCGCCGCATTCTTCTCCACGGCAACGAAGGCGCGGGAGCGGCCGGACGCGTCATCGAGGCCTTCGGACAATTCGTCGTCGGCGGCAACTATATCGTCGGATTTGTTCTCTTCCTCGCCCTCATCGCCATCCAGTACATCGTCGTCAGTCACGGCGCCGTGCGCACCGCCGAAGTTACCGCCCGCTTTACCCTCGACGCTCTTCCCGGCAAGCAGATGGCGATCGACGCCGACCTCAATGCCGGACTCATCGACGAACACCAGGCTCGCGCCCGCCGCGAACAAACCGCCCGCGAAGCCGAGTTCTACGGCGCCATGGACGGCGCGGCCCGCTTCAACCAGCGCGACTCCATCGCCACCATCCTCATTACTGGCATCAACATTCTTGCTGGTTTTCTGATTGGAGTCTTTCAGCTCGACATTCCCTTTCGCGAAGCGCTCAAGACCTACACCGTGCTCACTGTCGGCGACGGCCTGGTTACCCTGATCCCGTCGCTTCTGGTTTCCATGGCCGGGGGCATGGTGGTCACCCGCGCCTCCTCGAACGCAACCCTCTCCGCCGATCTCGGCACCCAACTGCTCTCCCGCCGCCGCTCCCTGCAAATCGCCGCCGGCGTGATGGTCGCGCTCGCCTGCATCCCGGGACTGCCGAAATTCTCTTTCCTCGCCGTCGCCGGCATCGTCCTCTTGCTCGCCGCGCGCCTGCCCCAGCCCGTCAAAGACAAAGACGGCAAAATCATCGAACCCACCATTGCCGATCCCGCCCTGCCTGCTGGCGAAAAAGACAAGAAAGCCGCCAAGTCCGACTCCATTGAAGACCTGCTCAAGCTCGACGAACTTTCCCTCGAAGTCGGCTATGCGCTCGTCAATCTGGTCGACGTTCAACAAGGCGGACAACTCCTCGCCCGCGTCAAAGCGCTGCGCAGCAGCCTTGCCGTGCAACTCGGCTTCATCGTTCCGCCCATTCATATCACCGACAACGTCCGCCTTAAGCCGCGCGAATACGTCATCTCGCTGCGCGGCGTCGAAATCGCCCGCTGGGAAATGCTCGAGGACAAAGTCCTCGCCATCAGCTCCGAACTCACCCCGCCCGCGCTCACCGGGACCCCCACCCGCGAGCCCGCTTTCGGTGTCGCCGCCCTCTGGATTGCCCCCGCTCTCGAGTCCCAGGCCCTTACCTCCGGCTACGCCGTAGTCGACCAGACCTCCGTCCTCTCCACTCACCTCGCCGAAATCATCCGGCTGCACGGCCATGAATTGCTCACTCGCCAGGAAACCAAGCGCCTGCTCGACCGCCTCAGCGAGAGCCATCCCAAACTCATTGAAGAACTCGTCCCAAAAATCCTCACCCTCGGCGAAGTGCAAAAAGTCTTGCAGCAACTTCTGCGCGAGCAGGTTTCGGTGCGCGATCTCTCCAGCATCCTCGAGACCCTGATCGATGCTTCCGCCACCAGCAAGAATCCCATACTTCTGGTCGAGGCGGCCCGCCAGGCGCTCGGCCGCGCTCTGGTCCGCCCGCTGCTCTCCGACGATGGCGGCTTGCGCGTGCTCACCCTCGATCACAGCATCGAAGAAGAACTCGGCCGCGCTTTCAATCCCCAGGCGCCGCCCTCCACCAGCACCGGATTGCAACCCTCTTTTGTCCGCCGCATTCTCGATGGCTTGCGCGCACTCGCCGGAGACCAGGTCGCGCAGACCGCGCCCATCCTGCTCTGCTCCACCCCCGCCCGCTTTTATCTGCGGCGCTTGCTCGAACCCTTTCTCCCCAAAGTGGTAGTGCTCTCCCCGCTGGAAATTCCTCCCATGGTTCCAGTGCAATCGCTGGGTACGGTGCGATGAACAACTTGCGATGAACCCGGTGCCATGAAAACGGTGCCATGAAAACGGCGCCGGCCCTCCGTGTAAGTCGTAGGTCGTTAGTCGTCGGTCGTTCGGTGCACTGGATGCGACGCAAGAAGCGGAGCCATGAGTCGGCGCTTAAGTAGAAGGCTTTTGACCCGCAAAAGAACGACGAACCGCCAACGACTGACGACCAACGACCAGTTTCACGAAAGCAGGCGACACCCATGACCAAACATCCCGCCGAAGCTTATCAAAGCGTTTCGGACGCTGCCGAACGCGAGCGCGTCCTTATGGAACAGCTGCCCCAGGTCCGCTACATCGCGCGCCGCATTCACGAGCGGCTGCCTCGCCACGTTCCATTCGAGGACCTGGTCCACGCGGGCGTCGTCGGACTCATCGACGCCCTCAACAAGTTCGACCTGTCCAAGCAGGTACAGTTCAGTTCCTATGCCAAGTTTCGCATCCGCGGCGCCATCCTCGACAGCCTTCGCGAACTGGACTGGAGTCCGCGCGAATTGCGCCGCAAAGGCCGGCTCGTCGATTCCACCTACTCCGACCTTTCCGGCAAACTCGGACGCGCACCCAACGAAAATGAAATCGCCCACGAGTTGGGCATCGGTCTGCACGAACTGCAATCCCTGCTCGCCGAACTCGACGGCCTCGAATTGGGCAGCCTGCGCGTCGAGTCCTCCCGCGACGGCAAAGAAGAAGACCTTACCGACCGCCTTCCCGCCAAGCCCGAGGAAACTCCTTTCTTCCAGTGCCTCCGCTCGGAGATGAAGCATTTGCTGGAGCAGGCCATTTCTGAATTGCCGGAAAAGGAACAACGTGTCCTTGCGCTGTACTACTACGAGGAGCTCACCATGAAGGAAGTCGGGGCCGCGCTCGGCATTGGGGAGTCGCGCGTTTCTCAGATTCATTCTCTTGCCATGGTGCGTCTGCGCGCCCGGCTCAATTTTTTGAACCTGACCACCGCCCCCGCGGCGCGCGCCAAAGCCGCGGGAACTCCCTGAGCGGCTTTCTTGCAGAGACGACGGTTGCCTCGTCTCAGACGCGGCAAAGCCGCATCTCTACCTTTATCTGATCGGAGGTCCACATGGAAAAAGTACTGAACCAGGAAGAAATTGATGACATGGTGCGAAGGGCACGCTCGGGCGGTGTCGCCGCCGCTTCCGGCCCGGTCGTGCAGCCCTGGGATATCCGCCAGGCTGGCCAGATCGGGCGCGAGCAGTTGCGCGCTATCAACCAGCTTCACGAAATCTTTGCCCGCAATCTGACCACCGCCGTCGGCGGCTACCTGCGCATCGTCTTCGATGTCAGCCTGGCTTCCGCCGAGCATCTCACCTATCGCGAGTTCTTGGATCGTATCCCGGAGAAAACCTACCTCGCGTCCATCGACCTTGCCCCGGTGGACTCGACCGCGGGGCTCCAACTGGATTTGGCGATCGCCTTTCCGATCATCGACGTCATGCTCGGAGGCGAAGGCAAAAACAGCGAGATTACCCGCGACATCACGGAGATCGAAGGACAAATTCTCGAAGGCATCATCCGCATCATGTGCCGCGAACTGCAAACCAGCTGGCAGGCGATCGCGCTCGAATTTAATTTCGCTTCGCGCCAGCAGGTCCTGCAAAACCAGCGCCTGATGCCCCCCGAAGAAAAAAATCTTTGCCTCAGCTTCGAAATAAGGATGTCGGAAGCCCGCGGCACCCTCAACCTCGCCATTCCCGCCGTGGTTTCCAATGCGTTGCTCCGAAAGATTTCCGCCGACTTCAGCTATCAGCGCCCCCGCAGTCCCGTCGAGGCCCGCCACCAGATTCAGAAAAGGCTGCTCGATTGCTTCTTCCCGGTCGAACTCTCCATGCCGGACCTCCAGGTGCCTTTGCGGATGCTCACCGAACTCGCTCCCGGCGACGTGATTAACTTTCCCCGGAACATCTCTACCCCAGCCCTGCTGATGGTCGAGGACGTTCGCCTGTGTTCGGCCGACCCGGTTCGCATCAACGCCCGTCGCGCCGCCCGCGTCCTCCCTCTGGAAACTCCGCTTCCTGCCGCAGGCGATCCATAAAGAAACATGACTGGTGAAGCATGACTGGTAAAGCTGGTAAAGAATGACTGGTGAAGTATGAGCGAAATTCCCGACGCACCCACACCGAACCCGACTCCCGAACCCCGCCCCGACCTCCGACCCGAACTCCGTCTTTGGTGCGAAGCTTGGAAAACCTCTCTCGAAAACGTGCTCTCCCAAATCTCGGGAAGCGCCCCCGGAAAACCTGTCTTCGAAATCTCTCCGCAGCCCTTGCCCGTCATCGATTCCGACGTCTGGTTCACGGTCGTCGCCGGAGGCGCCGCTCATGGCGAGATGACCCTGCGTCTGCCCGCCGTTTCGGGCACCCGTCTCGCCCAGAAATTCCTTGGAGAAACCGAGCCCGCCCCCACATCCGTCACTTCTGAACTCGCCGCTGCTGA
>Ga0181523_10001253_pt1 | contig 27180 bp, 23 predicted proteins | sample PEATcosm2014_Bin_43_FD_119752 | JGI IMG/M metagenome (GOLD analysis project Ga0181523, IMG submission 119752) | Peatland microbial communities from MTU Mesocosm Facility, Houghton, MI, USA - PEATcosm2014_Bin05_30_metaG | ecosystem: Environmental > Terrestrial > Soil > Wetlands > Peat | place... | reverse complement strand
GACCGCTTGCGGGAGTCCGTGCCGTGGAAGGCGGAACGGCGGCGCATGTACGACCGCGTCGTGGACGTTCCCCGCCTGCTCTGCTTCTACCGCGAGGGTGCTCGCCTGCCCGACCCGCTCCTCGAGCTCGCCCGGCGGGCCTTGAACGGCCACTACGGTCCCGAGCTCGGCGAGGAGCTCTGCACGACCGGCCTGTGCCTGTACCGCGACGGGCGCGACAGCGTCGCCTGGCACGGCGACACCATCGGGCGGGCGGCCTCGCAGGACACTGTCGTCGCCATCGTCTCCCTCGGTGCACCTCGCGGGTTGCTCCTGCGCCCGAGCGAGGGCGGCGCCGCCCTCCGCTACGAGCTCGGCCGCGGCGACCTGCTCGTCATGGGAGGCAGCTGCCAGCGCAGCTGGCAGCATGCCGTGCCGAAGACGGCGCGGCCCGTCGGTCCCCGCATCAGCGTGCAGTTCCGCACCCGCGGCGTGCGCTGAGGCGCCGGCGCCGCTCGGGACTCAGCTCAGCTCAGCTCACAAGTCGGCAAGCCGGCCGCCCGCCATGCCTGGAAGCCCCCGTCGAGATCGGTGGCGAGGCGCAGACCGAGCTGGCGCAGAGATGCCGCCGCCAGGCTGGAGGCATAACCCTGCGAGCACATCACGATGAGGCGGCGGTCGTAGCGGGCGAGGTCGGGGATGCAGGCGTCGCTCTCCGGGTCGAGCCGCCACTCGAGCACGTTCCTTCCGATGATGAAGGCTCCCGGCACCTCGCCTTCGACGAGTCGCTGCTCGGGCGGGCGGATGTCGACGAGGGCGGCGCCGGCCGCCACTTCGGCGAAGGCCGCCGCCGGGTCGAGACGGTCGAGGCCGCCACGGACCTCGTCGAGCAGATCGCGGATGGAGCGGCCATCCGGGCCGTTGCCCGACCGCGACGGGCGCCGCGCCGGGCTGCGGGTGCGGGCGCCCTCGGGGGAGTCGACGGCGAGGGTTTCCTTGGCGGTGAGCCCGAAGGGGCCGAGGTCGTAGTAGGTCATGGCCACGAGGGGCGGCGAGTAGGCGTGGATGGAGAGCGCCTGACCGTTGCCCGTGTGGCGCACGTTGTGGACATGGGTCGCTCCGAAGCTCGTGTGCTCACCTTCGCTGAGCTGGCGCCGGCTGAGCCGGCGGTTGCCGGAGCGCCGGAACATCTCGACGAGTGTGCCGCCGGCGACCGCGAAGGAGCCCGCCGAACCGCCGTGGTCGTGCCAGTCTGTTTCCTGGCTCGTCTGCCAGCCGAGGAGCCAGACGTCGAAGAACACGCTCTGGTGCAGCTTCAGGTGCCACCGCTGTTCGCGGTCCTCGATGACGAGTGCCTCCCACAGATCCGACCGGGCGGCGAGCCCGGCCGTGAGGCGCCCGAGGGCTGCCGGCGGCAGGAGGGCGCCGTGGGGCACGAGGCCCGACACGACCTCGTCGAGCGCGAAGCGGGTCGCCATCCCGTAGCCGGCGTCCTCGCCTCCACCGCTGCCTCCACCGGCGCCAATGCGGGCGACGCCGACGCCCTTCTCGGCGGTGGAGCCGCTCGGTCCGAGCGGTGGTGCGATGCGTGACGACACGGGCGACCTCGGTGGCTAGCTCAGCGAAGCGTTGTAGAGGAAAATGTGCCCGATGGCCGTCGGATAGACGCCGGAGACGTTCTTCGCCGTCGCCGTCAGGTAGTTGTAGAAGTAGGCGTAGATGATCGGCGTCTCCGCCAAGAGGAGCTTCTCGATCTGGCCGGCGATCGTCCGCTGCGTGCCGAGGTCGACGGCCGCCACGTACTGGGCTGCCAAGGTGTCGTAGGCGGGGTCCTTGAAGTGGGCGGCGTTCCAGGTGCCGGAGCTCGCGAGCGGTGCCGTCAGAAGGACGTTGGGGACGCTGCGGTGGCCGTAGTCGACGAGGCTCATGGTGGCATCCAGCCAGTCGGACTTCCCGAAGACGGCCTGCCCGTAGTACTGGCTGGACGACTCGATCTTCAGGTTGATGTCCACGTTGATGTCGGAGGCGTAGCCCTTCACGATCTGGGCGAACTGGGGGATCTCGAGAAGGTCCTCCGTGATGAGCTGGGTCGAGAAACCCGACGGGTGGCCGGCCGCCGCCAGGAGCGACTTCGCCTGGCTGATGTTCTGCGTTCGCTGGGCGACCGTCGTGTTCGTCGAGGGGAACACGGGAGCGAAGGGGCTGTCGTTGCCGAGATCGGCCTCCCCCTTGAAGAGGCCCTGGATCGTGTTGGGGCGGTTGATGGACAGTGCTACGGCCTGCCGGACGCGGGCATCGGTGAACGGGGCGACGTCGCAGCGCATGGAGAGCTCGCGGTGGGCGCTCGAGCGCAGCTTGATGACGTTGTAGGCGCCCGTGAGGAGGGCTTCGCCGCCGGCGACGGAGAACTGCCCGATGACGTCGATAAGGCCCGACTGCAAGGCTGCGATCTGCGGCGGCTGGTCGGTGTAGAACGTGAAGATGGTCTCGGAGGGGAGGGCCTTCGTGCCCCAGTAGTCCTCGTTTCGGGTGAAGGTGGCACCCGACTTCGCCACGTAGGACTTGAGGACGAACGGGCCGGTTCCGACGAAGGTCGACTGCCATGACGCCGGGTCCGTGTTGGTCGGCAGGATGATCATGTTGTAGTTGTCCGACGAGCACAGGTAGGGGAAGTTGCCGTTCGGGGCCTCCAAGTGGAACGCCACCGTGTAGTCGTCGACCTTGACCACACCGCTCGGCGTCAGCACGCCGGAGAAGGCGGAGAGGGCGTTCTGGGTGCCCTTCGGATGCGTCTGCAGCTTGTAGGTGTAGACGACGTCGTCGGCCGTGAGGGCGTGCCCGTTGTGGAACTTCACGCCCTGGCGGATCTTGAAGGTCCAGACGTCTGCCGCAGAGTTGGCACTCCAGCTCGTCGCCAGCACCGGCTGCAGCGTGAGGCCCTGCGTCGAGAGGCAGAGGTACTCGCCGGTCTGGGCGAGCATGTCGAGGCCGCCTTGGTCCGACACGAGCAACGGGTTGATGTCTCCCGTCGGCACGACGATGCCGGCCTTGATGGTGGCGCCGGGCGTGCCCCCGCCTTTGACCGTCGTGGTCGTGGTGCCGGAGGAAGTCGAGCTGCTGCAGGCCGCCAGGATCCCACCGAGGAGCGGGATGGACATGCCGACGACGGTGCCGCGGCGGAGGAATTCACGGCGAGAGATGTGGCCGGCGGTGTACTCGTCGATGACGTGGTTGCCGATTTCTCCGGCGTTGCGCCGCAGCTGCCCGAGTTTGCGCTGGTCGATGTCCATGATGGCTTCCCCTAGTCCCTGTGGCGGCCCGGGTATGGCCCGAGCAGCGACAACCCTTTATACCACCAAATCCATAGCAATACTGGTAGACGACGAAAGCGTTACACATCCTGCCGGCGGAGTGTAGGCGCGGCACCTTGTTTGCCAGCGTCAGTCGGGGTTTAGCGGGGGCCGTGCCGGTGTCAGCCGGGTGTCACGGCGGTGGCGGCGACGGTGGGCGCCTCCTCGGACTGGAGGCGCCGGAGCTCGTCGACCTCGATATGGCAGCGCATGAAATGCCCCGGTTCGACCTCGACGAGCGGCGGCTCGACCGAGGTGCAGAGGCCTCCCGGCAGCAGGCGGGGGCAGCGCGTGTTGAACACGCAGCCGGGCGGCGGTTTGGCGGCGCTCGGGATGTCCCCGGCGAGACGGATGCGCTCGCGATGCGCCCCGTCGAGGCGGGGAACGGCCGAGAGGAGCGCCTCGGTGTAGGGGTGGTGCGGGCCGCCGAAAACGGCTTCGGAGGGGCCGACCTCCATGAGGCGCCCGAGGTAGAGGACGGCGATGCGGTCGGCGAGGTAGCGCACGACACCGAGGTCGTGCGAGATGAACAGGTAGGTGACCCGTTCGTTCACCTGCAGGTCGACGAGCAGGTTGAGGATGGCGGCCTGCACCGAGACGTCGAGGGCGGAGGTGGGCTCGTCGCAGACGACGACGCGCGGCTCGCCCCCGAAGGCGCGGGCGATGGCGACGCGCTGCTTGAGGCCGCCCGAGAGCTGGCTCGGGTGCAGGGCGAGATGGCGCTCCTCCATTCGCACGGCGACGATGAGATCGGCGACGCGTGTTCGCAGCGCCCTTCCGGAGAGGCCGGCGAGCTGCTTGACGGAGCGACCGATGATGCGGCGCACGCTGTGGCGCCGGTTGAGGGCGGAGTCGGGGTTCTGGAAGACGATCTGCAACGTCTTCAGCTGCTGGCGGGAGCGCTTGCGCAGGTCGGGCGAAAGCGGCGCTGAATCGAGCTCCACGGTCGAGCCTGCATCGGGCGCCGTGAGGCCGAGCAGGACGCGCGCCAGCGTTGTCTTGCCGCTGCCGGATTCACCCACGAGCCCGAGCGTCTCCCCACGTCGCAGGTCGAGGTCGATGTCCACGAGGGCCTTCACGTGCTCGCCACGGGTGGCAAAGGTCTTCGACACCGACGACATCCGTACGACGGCCTCGCCGGCGCCAGTGCCCGGGGCGACGAGCTCGACCGGCGTCGAACGGGGGAGCGAGCCGGCCTGGTCGTGGTGGAAGCAGGCGACCTGTCGGCCGCCCCCGAGCTCGATCATGGGAGGTGGCTCTGTCCGGCAACGGTCGTCGGCAAGGGCACAGCGGGGAGCGAAGATGCAGCCGACGGTGTGCTGCCCGGGCGAGGGAAGAAACCCGGGGATCGTGTCCAAACGGCCCGTGTCCTTCCGCTGCCCGCCGCGGGGGATGCAGCGCAGGAGTCCCACGGTGTAGGGGTGGCGCGGGTTGTCGAAGACCTCGCGGGCGGGTCCCTCCTCCACGAGCTCGCCGGCGTACAGGACGCCCACGCGATCGCACATCTTGGCGATGACGGCGAGGTTGTGGCTGATGAAGAGCACCGAGGAGGAGATCTCGGCCCGCAGGCCGGCGACGAGGTCGAGCACCTCGGCTTCCACGGTGGCGTCGAGGGCCGTCGTCGGCTCGTCGAGGATGAGGAGGGCTGGATCGTTCGCGAGCGCCATGGCGATCACGACGCGCTGCGCCATACCGCCGGAGAGTTGGTGCGGGTAGCGCCTCATCACCCGTGCGGCGTCGGAGATCTGCACCTTGGCGAGCATCGCCTCGGCCCGCTGCAGGGACGCCGCCCGGCCGAGGCCGGCGACCTCGAACACCTCAGCCACCTGGCGACCGACTCGGATCGACGGGTTCAACGCGCGGCCGGGCTCCTGGTAGACCATCGAGATCGTCTTGGCGCGCAGCTCGCGCAGCTCGCTCGTGCTCATGGCCGTGACGTCGCGGCCCTTCACCGATATGCGGCCGGAACTGATGCGGCCGTTTCGTGCCAGGTAGCGCTCGACGGCGACGGCCATGGTGGACTTGCCGGAGCCGGACTCACCGACGAGCCCGTAGGAGTCGTTGCGCCCGATGCGGAAAGAGACGTCGCGCAGGGCAAGGCGGTCGTGCCCGCGTACCCGGTAGGTGACGTCGACGCCCTCCACGACGAGGACGTCGTTGCCGCCGTTGCCGCCGTTGCCAACGCCGCCGTCGCCGCCGTGCGCGGCCTCCGGGCGGGCGGCAGCGGGCGGGCGGGCCGCCGCCTCCGTCATTGCGCCAGCACCGATTCGACGCCGTCGGCGATGAGGTTGACGGCGATCACGAGCGAGGCGATGGCGAGGGCCGGGAAGAGGGTCTCCCACCAGAACCCGGCCGAGATGACGTCGTAGTTGGCGGCGATGTCGGCGCCCCAGTCCGGCGTCGGCGGCGCCGGTCCGAGCCCGAGGAACGAGAGCGTCGCCACGGTGAAGATGGCATAGCCGACACGTACGGTGAATTCCACGAGGATGGGCGGGAGGACGTTCGGCAGGATCTCGGCGAACATGATGTGCGGCGCCTTCTCGCCGCGCAGGTGGGCGGCGGCGATGTAGTCGAGGTCGCGTTCGGCCAGCACGGCGGCGCGCACCGTGCGGGCGATGAGCGGTGCGAAGACGAAACCGATCACGACGATGAGCGTCGGGATCGTCGGTCCGAGCGCCCGCACGAACAGGACGGCGACGATGATGACCGGCAGCGCCAGGACGGCCTCCACGACGCGGCCCACCAAGATGTCGACCCAGCGACCGAAATATCCCATGACGAGCCCGAGGGCGGTGCCGACGACGGTGCCGAGGAGCGTGGCGATAGGGGCGATGATGAGGATGTTGCGGGCGCCGACGATCACGCGGGAGAGGACGTCGCGACCGAGCTGGTCCGTGCCGAACCAGTAGGTCCCCGACGGCCGGGCATTCGTGTCGAGCAAGTTCTGGGCGAGAGGGTTGCGGGGAGCGAACGCGGTGCCGAAGACGGCGCAGACGATCCAGAAGACGACGATGGTGGAGCCGGTGAGGAACGAAGGCGAGCGGACGAGCTGCTGGGTGACGGTGCGGGGCGATTCCGGGACGGCACGGCCGAGCTTCCGGAGCTCCGGAGGGGGCAGGATGGCGTCGGTGGAGGCCATTACTCGACGCCTCCGAGGCGGATGCGGGGGTTGAGGACGGAATAGGCGATGTCGGCCGCCAGGGTGGCCAGCATGTAGACGACGCCGATCGACAAGATGCCCGCCTCCAGCATCGGGAAGTCCTTCGAGGTGACGGCGCCGAGCACGAGGCTGCCGATGCCTTGGTAGGTGAAGAGCGTTTCGACGACGACGAGGCCGCCGATGAGGTAGCCCATCTGGGTGGCGATGACGGTGATCGTCGGCAGGAGCGAGTTGCGAAGCACGTGGCGGAAGATCACGAGCGACCGGCGAAGGCCCTTCAGCGAAGCCGTTCGGGCGTAGTCCGAGTCGAGCGCCTCGATCGTGCCGGCGCGCGCCATGCGGCTGATGTAGCCGAACAGGACGAGCACGAGCGGGATGGCGGGGAGGATGAGGTGATCGAGCTGGGTGAGCAAGGAGGAGCCCGGCGGCGACGTCGCCGTGGCGGGAAAGATCTTGAAGGCGATGGCGAGGAGCTCGATGACGACGATGCCGGACACGAACTCGGGCATCGTCGTCCCCGTCAGGCCGCCGATGGAGATCACGCGGTCGACGATCCCGCCCGCCTTCAGGGCGGCCAGGACGCCGCCGAGGATGCTGAGCGGCACGACGATCACGAAGGCGACGCCGGCGAGCTTGAGCGATTGCACGGCGGCATGGCCGATGAAGGGCGCCACGGGCGCCTGGTACTCGTAGGAGGTCCCCATGTCGCCTCTCACGAACCCGGAGATCCAGCTCCAGTACTGGGTGAGGAGGGGGCGGTCGACGCCGAGCTGGTGGTCGAGCGCAACGACGGCGCTGTGGGCGGCGAACGGCCCGAGGATGAACTGACCCGGGTCCCCCGGGAGCACCTGGCCGGCGTAGAAGACGATGACGCTCAGCAGCCACAAGCTGACGAGGGAGAGGCCGAGGCGCTTCAGGAAGTACTTGGCCATGCCCGTCCTTTCCCCTGCTCGAGGCGAGTCGCACCGTCACTCACGGCGCCGGCACCGCTCATACCGGCTCGGCGATCGAGAGCTGCCGGACGAGTGCCGCCGGAGCGCCGTTGCCCACGGCCACCACGAGGGGCTCGAGGTCGTGGGGAAGGAGCGACTCACCCGACGTAGGGGCGACGAGGCGGCGCACGAGCTCGTGTGCGGCCGCCGTCCCCTTCCCGAGCGGCCCGAGCCGGCGCAGCTCGATCGCTCGGGCAGCCACGACGAGCTCGATGGCGACGACGCGCCCGGTGAGGGCCACCATGTCCTCGAGACGACGGGCCGACAGGGGCGCCATCGTCGTGCGGTCCTCGATGCCCTCGGCCGTGCTCGTGCTCACGAGCTCGTAGGAGACGGGCGGGGCAAGGAGGCGTGCCTCCACTGCCAGTGCCTGCGAGGCGACGGCCAGCTCCGCAAGGCCGTCGTCGCCCGTCTCGGGATCGTCGGCGAGCCCCGCCGGCAGGCCGGACGCAGGGCTTTGCAGCAGCTTCACGGTCCGCTCCGTGGCGGACGCGACGGCGGGGGCGAGGCCGATGCGAGCGAAGTCGACGGCCGCGGACATGGCAATCGGGTCGACGTTACCGACGGACACGACCGACCGCTCGGCGAGGACGACGACGGGGTTTCCCTGCGAGGAGTTCAGCTCGCGTTCGACGGCCGTTCTCGTGTAGGCGAGGGCGTCGCGAGCGGCGCCGTGGATCTGTGGGACGCAGCGGTACGAGAGTGGATCCTGCAGGTTGCGGGCGGCTCCGGCGTCCCACAGGACGCTCCCGGCAAGGCAGGCCCGCACGACGGCGAGGGAGCGGGCAAGGCCGGGAGACGGTCGCGTCCGCGCCACAACAGGGTTGAGGGCGTTGACGTTGGCACCGAAACCCTCGAAATCGAGCGCCGCCGCCAGATCCAAGGTGTCGAGCAGCTGCTCGGCTCTGTCCAGCGCCAAGGCCGAGCAGGCGGTCGAGAAGGCGTTCGTGTCGATGAGGGCGAGCCCTTCGCTCTCGGCCAACTCGTAGCCCGCCCGCTCGACCAGCCAGTCGGCCAGGTCGGCCAAGGGCCCGAGATCGGCTTGGCCGACCGAGCCGAGGGTGCGCACGGGCGGTACGGATCCGTCGGCGAGGGCGTTCAGCATGAGGTCGGCGAGCTGCGGCCGCACACCGGTGACGCCGAGGGCGAAGGCGTTCGCCAGCAGGAGCATCGTGGCTCGCACGACCTCCGGCGGGGCGAGCGGTCCCTGCGCGATGCGATGGTTGCGGAGGAGGGCCCGGTTGAAGCGCCCCTGGTCCGCAGGGCCCAGTCTCACCCGCTTGCGCTCGGCGACACCCGTCGTCAGCCCGTAGACGGGCACGCCGAGCGAGAGCGCCTCGATGACGACGTCGCGGTGCGCCAGCATCCGGGCGGGCACCTCCGGTGCGAGCACGGCGTCTTGCTCACCGCGGGCCACCGAGAGGAGGTCATCGAGGCGGAGGGAAGCCCCGTCGAGCACGACGGTCACCGGCGGGCCTCGCCGGGCAGCATCGCCGGAGCGTGGCGGGGGCCGACCTGCACGGGCACACCTTGGCACGGATCGCCGCGCCGGTGCAGTTGGGGGCCCGATGCGACAGACTGCGCCATGGCTCACGACGAGGTCGTCATCCTCGAGGTCGCACACAACGTCGCAACCGTCACCCTCAACCGTCCGCAGGCTCGAAACGCCCTGTCGCCCGAGCTGCTGCGGGCGCTCTTTCGTGCCGTCGGCGACTGCGAGGACCGTGCCGACGTCGCCGCCGTCGTGCTCACGGGGGCCGATCCGGCGTTCTGCGCCGGGCTCGACCTGAAGGAACTCGCAACCTCGGGTGCTCTCCTGCACCGGCCGGAGCGGGACGGATCCGCCCCGCTGACGGTTCCGCCCACGGCTCCGCGGGGCCCGTTCCCGCCCCGCCGCAAGCCCCTCATCGGCGCCGTCAACGGTCCCGCTGTCACCGGCGGTCTCGAGCTGGCGCTCGCCTGCGACTTCCTCGTCGCCTCCGAGCGCGCTCGCTTCGCCGACACCCATGCCCGCGTCGGCGTGCAGCCGGGGTGGGGCCTCACCGTGCTGCTGCCGCAAGCCATCGGCCTTCGCCGCGCCCGTGAGATGAGCGCCACCGGGAACTTCGTCGACGCCCCCACGGCGCTTTCCTGGGGGCTCGTGAACCATGTCGTCCCCCACGGGGATCTCCTCGCAACCGCCCGCTCGATCGCAGCCGACGTCGCCGGCAACGACCCGGCCGGCGTGGAGCGCATCCTCGCCACCTATGCGGAGGGCTCCCTCCTCAGTCCCGGCGACGCCCTGCAGCTGGAGGCTCGGGTGGCGGCCGACTGGTTGGGTGCCGGCCACGGCCGTCCCGAAGAGGTTGCCCGCCGCAAGCAGGCCATCATCGAGCGGGGGCGGTCCCAGGTCGGCTAGCCGGAAGCGTCGAGAATCCCGATGGGCGAGGTGGTAAACATGCGCCAACCATGGGGAGTGGGTGGCGGCGTCGTAGGCGCTGCAGGAGGGGGAGCAGATGAACAAGCGCGCCTGGCTCGTATCTCTGGCTGTGGTGGGGCTCGTGGCAGCCGGTTGCGCCAAATCCTCCAGCGGTGGCGGGACGACCCCGACCAGCACGACGGGAACGGGCCCGACGACGACGCTGACGCCGCAGAACGGCGGAACGCTCTCGATCGGTCTCGACGCCGAGACGGACGGATGGAACCCGACCTCGAGCGAGTGGGCGGGAGCCTCCTACTACGTCGCCCAGACGATCTTCGATCCCCTCTGCTCCTACGACGCCGCCGGGCAGCCGCATCCCTACCTCGCCAAGTCCGTGACGCCGAATGCCACCTACACGGTCTGGACGATCGGCCTGCGCCCCGGGATCAGCTTCTCGAACGGCCAGCCGCTCAATGCAGCCGCCGTCGTCCTGCAGCTCACGATGGCGAAGGCCTCCGCTCTCGTCGGTCAAGCGCTCGGGCCGATGGTCAAGGCGGTTGCCACGAACAACCTCACGGTGACCGTGGACATGAGCCAACCGTGGGTGGCCTTCCCGGCGGTGCTGGCGTCCCAGGTGGGTTTCATCGCGGCGCCGGCCCAACTGAAGGCGTCCGGTAACGCCGCCACGAACGACCCCATCGGGAGCGGTCCCTTCATCTTCAAGCAGTGGATCCAGGGCTCCACGCTGACGGTCACGAGAAACCCCAACTACTGGCGCAAGGGACTGCCCCATGTGAACGAGATCGTCTTCCGCGTGATCACGGACCCGACGACGCGCTTGCAGGCCCTCGAGTCGAACCAGATTCAGTTCATGTACACGACCGAGGCGAGTCAGATCAAGACGTACCTCTCCTCGAGCGCCGAGGAGATGGTCGAGCAATTCGTCGACGAGCCGGCCTTCATCATGTTGAACACCGACGCGGCACCTTTGAACGACCTCCGCGTGCGACAGGCCCTCGAATACGCCACGAACCAGCAGGAGATCAACCAGACCATCTCGCTCGGTCTCGGGTCCGTCGCCACCGAGCCGTATGCGCCGACCTCGCCGTGGTACGTGGCCTCCGGGTACCCGACCTCGCCGAACCTCACGAAGGCGAAGGCCCTCATCGCCAGCTACGAGCATTCCAAAGGCCTCTCCGGCCCCCTCAAGTTCACGCTCGGCTGCACCGACTCGGGCACGAACCCGGAGGCCATGCAGCTCGTGCAGGCGCAGTGGCAGGCGATCGGCGTCGACGTCAGCCTCAGCTACACCGAGCAGGCGACGTACATCAACAACGCCATCTTCGGCAGCTACCAGGCGAACTGCTGGACGCAGTTCGGCTCCATCGACCCCGACCTCGACGCCACGTGGTGGTTGTCCGCCAACGCCCATCCCATCGGTGCGGTAGCGCTCAACTTCGCCCGCCTCTCCGACACGACGACAGACAGGGAGTTGGAGATCGGGCGGTCCAATCCGAACCCGGCTGTCCGCAAAGCGGCCTACGGGCAGGTCTGGAAGCAGTTCGCCATCGAGGCGCCCTACATCTGGCTGGGACGGGCCCCCGACGGGCTCATCTTCTCGCCGAACGTGCACGGGCTCGGTCTCGGGACGTTCCCCGACGGCACCAAGCAGCTACCGCTCTTGCATGCCGGCATCGACGTCCCCATCGACCAGCTCTGGCTGAGCAGCTGACCGACAGCTGAGCTTCATCGATGGCCAGCTACGTCGGGTGGCGCTTCGTGCGCATGGTGTCGGTCGTCTTCGCCGTCACGCTGTTCACGTTCCTCCTGCTGAACCTCCTGCCGGGCAGCCCGATCAACGCCATCCTCGGACCGGCCGCCGGCGACCCGGCCGCCCGGGCCGAGCTGACGAGCCAGCTCGGCCTGAACCACCCGCTCTTCTTCCGCTACTTCATCTGGCTCGGCCACGCCGTGAGGGGCAACCTCGGGCAGTCCTACATCTCTCAAGAGAGCGTGTCGAGCGCCATCGGCGCTCGCCTCCCCCTCACGCTCGAACTGATGGTGATGGCCGAGGTGATCTCGCTCGGGCTCGCCATCCCGACGGCGATGCTCTGCTCGCTGCGGCCGAACGGCTGGTTCGACAAGTTCGTGAGCCGCTCGACGCTGGCGCTGCTGGCGCTCCCCGCCTTCATGCTCGGCGAGCTGCTGATCTTCGTCTTCTCCGTCAAGTACCACGTCTTCCCGGCGAGCGGCGAGACGACCTGGTTCACCATCGGCGGAGGCACCTCGCCCGCCGTCGTCGCCACACCGCAATCCATCCTGCTGCCCTCGATCACACTGGCAGCAGGTCAGCTGGCGCTGTTCGCCCGGGTGCTGCGCGGCGACCTGCTGGCGACGCTCAAGTCGGAGTTCATCTTGATGGCGCGCTCCAAGGGCTTCTCCCGTTACTACGTCCTGTTGCACCACGCACTGCGCCCGTCCAGCTTCTCGCTCATGAGCCTCGTCGGCTTGAGCGTCGGGGGCTTGCTCGCCGGCGCCGTCGTCGTGGAGAACGTCTTTGCCCTGCCGGGCATGGGAACTCTCCTCGTCACCTCGATCGAGAAACGCGACTACCTCATCGTGCAGGGCATCGTCGTGCTCATCGCCACGGGTTTCGTGACCGTCAACTTCATCACCGACGCGCTCTACGGGGCGCTCGACCCAAGGATCCGCCGTGCCCGACTCATCGGCTGACACCGCCACGCGAGGCGGCCGCCGATCCCGCTCGGTGCCGGGTGCGTCTCCGACCGATCGCGCCGAGGAGGCCCTGAAGGCTTCGCTCGTACAGGCCGCGTCGAACGCCGCCAGGGTCGCCAGCGCCGGCAACGCGGCCGGGACGGCTGGCGGGGGCGCCGGCGGTATCGACTCCGAGATCGCAGCGCTCAGTCACGACGCCCTCTCGGCGCCGGCAGCCCACATCGACACGGGCGTCAAGCCCAGGCTTGGCATCGGGTTCTGGCTGGCAGTCGCCTGGATGGCCCTCGTCGTGTTCGCTGCCATCTTCGCCAACGTGCTTCCCTTGCCGTCGCCCAACAAGGTGCTCGCCGGGCCCCCCAACCAGGGACCATCCTGGCAGCACCTCTTCGGCACGGACCTCATCGGGCACGATCTCTTCAGCCAGGTCGTGAACGGCGCACGCATCTCCATGCTCATCGGCAGCACGTCCGTCGTGGTCGGTCTCGTGGTGGGCGGTGGGATGGGGATCATCGCCGGCTTCTACCGAGGTTTCGTCGACGTGATCGTCGTGTGGATCACCGATGTCCTGCTGACGCTGCCGGGCCTCATCCTGGCGCTCACGCTCGTGGCCTTCCTCGGTCAGAGCCTCGAGAACGTCATTCTGGCCATCGACCTGCTGTCGATCCCGGCTTATGCCCGCATCGCCCGCGCCACCTCGCTGGCGATATCGCAACGCGATTTCGTCCTCACGGCCTTGGCGCTCGGGTCGAAACCGCGCCGCATCCTGTTTCGCGACGTCCTACCCCTCGTCGCCATCCCGATCGCCTCCTATGCGGCCATCGGCGCCTCCATCGCCATCCTCGCCGAGGGTGCCCTCGCCTTTCTCGGGCTCAGCTCTCCCAACTCGCTGTCGTGGGGCGGCATGATCGCCGAAGGGCAGCAGCAGCTGTCGACGGCGCCCCAAGTGACCTTCGCCCCCATGATCGCCTTCTTCGTCACGATCATGGCCCTTAACTACATCGGCCAGCGGGCAGGAGCTGCGCTCGATCCTCGCCAGGGACGCCTCTAAAGGCCCTTCGGAAACGCCCGCTCCGAGGCGCCCGACGGCGAGCACCCCGGTTTCGGCGGGCCGCACGGTGTGCGGCCGATCAGGCAGCCTGGGGTTCATGCATCTGGGTACGCTGGCCCGGTTCGTCGACGGTGGAGGCGCCATGCGTGAAGAGGGTTGGTACGTAGATCCATTCGGGCAGCACGAGGCCCGATGGATCTCCGACGGTTCCCCCACCGCCTTAGTGCGAGATGGCCGGGTCGAATCGCACGACCCACCCCCTGACGCCCAGTATCCGGGGACGTTGCAAGAGCTACCAGACGACTCTCGGCCTGATGGCGCTGATCTTCGCCGGGCCGACGAAGCCGAGTCGTCAGCACCGGAGTCCGGGGTGAGAGCGGTCCTCGACGTCTTCGATCAGACCGGATGGCCGCTTTCCAACTGAACCCGCGTTCTCGGACAGTCAGCCAGCGTTCTCGGACAGTCAGCCAGCGGCGTCAGGGCTGGGCGGTGAGCTCCTTGCGCATGAGGATCGCCGTGGTGTCGTACCCGAGCGACTCGTAGAGGCCTCGGGCCACGGTGTTTTGGCCGAAGACGTTCAGACCGATCTCGCTGGCGCCGGCGCCGCGTGCCTGCTGCTCTGCCAAGACCATGGCGGCCCGGCCGCGACCACCGCCCCGATACGGCTCGTCGATGACGACGTCCCAGACCCAGAAGGCATCGGGTCGTTCCGGTGTGCGTGGCCCGATCCAGAGCCATCCGACCGGCTTGTCGTCCTCCATGACGCGAGAGAACAGGTGGCCGGGTGCAGGCCGGCCGTCAGGAAAGAGCAGGGCGTATTGGGCGTCGGCGACGCGTTGGGCTTCCTCCGGGCTCTCCCCGCTGCCGACGCGCTCGGTGACGTACCCCTCACGCTGGTCCTCGAGCCAGCTCTTGCGCTCCTCGTCGCTCATCGGGCGCAGGTAGATCATCGGCGAGATCCTACGGCCGGCGTGCTCGGGAGGTCGTTCAGCCATCGCCGTCGGCGAGGCCATCAGCGGCGTTAGAGGGCGCTGCCGGCGTCCGCTCGAAGATGTAGTAGACGGCCGCCAGGCCGATGATGGCGAGCGACACGTAGGCGTTCACGAAGGCGACGCCGATGGCCACGACGTACATGAGCCAGCCGGCTATGAAGGTCCGCCGGGCGCGGGGTCGCAACTCCGGCGGCAGGGAGTGCAGCGATCGGCCCTCTCCGAGCGACCACTGGAAGATGGCGGCGAACGCGAGGGACATGCCCTCGAAGACGAGACCGTAGAGAGCCATGGCGATGTGTGCGTCCTGTCCGCCGCTCGTGAGGTACTCCGCCATCGTGGCGGTGGCAAACGGGAGTGCGACGACGAAGAGCAGGAGGATGAGATTGAGGAACAGCAAGCTCCGCTTCACGACGACGAAGTTCGAAACGAGGGCGTGGTGGTTGACCCAGATGATCCCGATCGTGGCGAAGCTGATCACGTAGGCGACGAACGCCGGCCAGTGGTGGCCGAGCTGGCTGAGAAGGTGGCCGTGGCCCGGCCCTGCCACGGCGAGGTCGAGGGCGAGGATCGTGATGGCCACGGCGATGACGCCGTCGCTGAAGCCCTCCAGCCGTTGCTTGCTCATCGGGCACCGCTCGGCGGCCACGATGGCGTGGCCAGGAGTGCGCGTCCACGAGCACCGGAGCCTCCCAAAGCCGCCCGGGCAGGGGCCCCTTCTTCGCGCGTCCGTCGGACCATCGGGACACGGTAGGTCGTTCCGGCGCCGCCGTTTCGGGTTCCCGCGCGCTCCGGCGCGAGGGGGCGGTCCCTCGTGGCCCCGGGGCCGCCTTCCGTCAACCCCTAGCAGTTCTCCGGTGGGAAAGCCGCCATTAGGCTCGCCGGGGTGCAGTGGGGTACGGGGAGCGGACGGGGAGAGGACGAGGCGGCAGGCGCCGGCGTGGAGGTGGGCGGCGCGGGCGGCGTCCGGGCGTGCTGGCACCCCGTCGCCTTTGCCGACGACGTCGCCGACTCGCCGGTGCCCGTCACGCTGCTCGGCGAGCCGCTCGTCGTGTGGCGTGACTCGATGGGCACCGCCCATGCCATGACCGACGTCTGCCTGCACCGGGGCACCGCCCTCTCGCTCGGGAGCGTCGCCGGCGACGAGATCGTCTGCCCGTACCACGGGTGGCACTACGACGGGTCGGGCCGCTGCACGCTCATCCCGCAGCTGGAGACGCCGGGCCGGGTCCCGCCGAAGGCGCGGGTGGCGGCGTTTGGTTGCACGGAACGGCACGGCCTCGTCTGGGTCGCGCTGGCGCCGCCCAGATGGGAGCTGCCCGACATACCGGAGCTCGAGTCCGAAGACTGGCACGCCGTCGGCTGCGGCCCCTATGCGTGGGAGGCCGATGCTTCGAGACAGCTCGAGAACTTCACGGATTTCGGGCACTTCCCCTGGGTCCATCCGGGCCTCCTCGGTGACCCGGACCGACCGGTCGTCCCCGACTACGCCGTGCGAACTGACGACCACGTCCTGCGCTACGACATCGTGCGCCCCGAGGCCCCCAACACCGAGGACTTCCCCATCTTCGCGAACGAGCAGACGGACCAGCCGATGCGTCGCAGCCACTACGAGGTGCACCTGCCCTACACGCTCCTGTTGCGCCTCGGCTGGGGCGGCAGCGCCGCCATGGTGTACTTCTTCGCCTCCCAGCCCGTCGACGACAACCACTGCCGGGGGTTTCTCTTCGTTGCCCGCAACTACGACCTCGACGGCGACGACGCCACGATCTCGGGGTTCGAAGACGTCATCTTCGGTCAAGACCGCAGGATCGTCGAGTCGCAGCGCCCCGAGCGCGTGCCGTTCGACATCACGGCGGAGATCCATCTGAAGTTCGACGCCGTCGCTGTCGCCTACCGTCGGGCCATGGCCGATCTCGGGTTGGCGTCGCCGAGCTCGAAATAGCCGCCGGCCCCGCCACGGGGCACCTGCCGGGCATTCTGGGCGTCAGGCCGGCGGGCCTGGAGCCCAACCCACGTGAGCGAGGTCTGAGGGGGCGTCTGAGGCAGGCTCAGCGGCGTTCGGCGAGCCCGCGCACGTAGGCGGCTTGGCCGACGTGTTCGAGGTCGTCGTCGACGACGCTGACGAGGCGCACGCCGAGGGAGACAGGCGGATCCCATCGCGTGTCCACGATGCGGTCGAGGTCGGCCTCGCCCAGCGTGCGCACGTAGCCCACCGTCTGCTCGTGGACGGCCTCGTTGTAGGCGTCGAGCAGCTCGGCCGGAGCGCGGACGCGGGTCACCTGCTCGGGCGTGTGGCCGTATCCGGTGTCGAGAGGCTCGAGTGCCAGATCGAAACGCTCCCGCCACCCACCTGCCGCCCAGACCTGCTCCATCCCGGCGGCGTCGGCGACGTGGTCGTCCTGCACGCGGGTGAGGTGCCAGACGAGCCAAGCGATGGTGTTGGCCTCGGCGTCGGGCTGGTACTGCAGCTGCTCGTCCCCGAGGCCGTCCAACACGGCGGACACCGACGAGCGAACGCGGCCGAAGGCGTCCACGAGGACGTCGGCGAGCGTCATGCCGGCCCGCTCATCGCAGCTCGGCGAGCGCCGTCGCCAGCGGTTCGAGCACGGCGGGCGTGTGGGGGGGCAGCAGCTGCACGATGGCGAGGTCGGCGCCGGCCTCCGCCAGGGCTGCCGCCGCCGCGGCTGTGGCGCCGGCGTCCCCGTCGAAGCGCACGTGGCTCGAGATGAGGATGTCCGACGGAGCCCGCCCGATCTCGGCGCAGTGCGCGTGGAGGACCTGGCGCTTGTGGGCGAACTCCGCCACGGTGCCGCCGACGAAGTTCCAGTGCTGGGCGAAGCGCGCCGCTGTCCGCAGCGTGCGCCGTTCACCGCTCCCGCCGATGCAGATGGGCGGATGGGGCCGCTGCACGGGCGGCGGATTGCATCGGGCGTCCTTCAGCTGGAAGTAGCGCCCGGCAAAGGTGGTCGTGTCGTTGCTGAGGAGCCCGACGAGCACTTCGCACGCCTCCTCGAAGCGGTCGCTGCGCTCCCGTGGGCTTCCGAGCGCGATGCCGTAGGCGCCGGACTCCTCCTGGTTCCAGCCGGCGCCGATGCCGAGCTCGAGCCGCCCGCCCGAGACGATGTCAAGCGTGGCTGCCATGTTCGCCAGCACGGCGGGGTGGCGGTACTGGATCCCGGTCACGAGCGTGCCCATGCGAAGGCGCTTGGTCGCTTGCGCCAGGGCCGTCAGCGTCACCCAGCCCTCGAGGCAGGGTCCCGTCGTGTCCGAGAAGATGGGATAGAAGTGGTCGAAGTTCCAGCCTGACTCGAAGACCTCGATGTCGTCGGCCGCCCTCCAGACGGCGAGCATGGCGTCCCAGGTCGTGTGCTGCGGAGCCGTCTTGAAGGCGAAGCGCATGCGGCCAACTTACGCCTCGTGTGCGCCCCTCGCCTGCCCGTTGCGCGGCTGCCGGCGTGCTCCGCCCCCGCCCAGGAGTCGGTCGGTCGCCGACGCCTCGGCTTGTCTTGACCGCTGCTCGGCCTTCAAGATTCGTGCTGACGGGCTCGACGGGCTCGACGGGTTCGACGGGTTCGACGGGCTCGCCTGGCGAGACGAGCATCGAGAAGCCGCCTTGAGGGGAAGGACGACGACATGTGGACCGACGAGCTCACCGACATCATCTACGAGGTGGAGGAGGACGCTTTCGCCGTGATCACGATCAACCGGCCGGAACGGCTGAACGCCTTCCGCGGTCGGACCGTCGACGAGCTCATCTCCGCCTTCAAGCACGCATGGGTGGACAACCGTGTCGCCGCCGTGATCCTGACCGGCTCGGGTGAGCGCGCCTTCTGCAGCGGCGGCGATGTGAAAGAACGAGCGGAAACGGGCGGCTACGGCGAGACGGAATGGGGGACCTTCGAGATCGAGCGCCTCCATCGCATCATGCGGGACATCCCGAAACCCGTCATCGCCGCTGTCAACGGCGTTGCTGTCGGGGGCGGGCATGTGCTGCACGTCCTCGCCGACCTGACGGTGGCGGCCGAGCACGCCACGTTCGGGCAGGCAGGACCGAGGGTGGGTTCCTTTGACGCCGGCTTCGGCTCGGCCTACCTTGCCCGAGTCGTGGGGGAGAAGCGGGCGCGCCAGATCTGGTTCCTCCTCGACCGCTATGACGCAGCCACGGCCGAGCGTTGGGGTCTCGTCAACGAGGTCGTGCCGGCGGCGGATCTGCTGGAAACAGCGCGGGCCTGGGCCCGCAAGGTCGCCTCGTACTCACCGACGGCGATCAAGTTCCTGAAGCACTCGTTCAACGCCGACAGCGACCACATCGCCGGGATTTCGAACCTCGCCTTTGACGGCCTCGAGCTCTATGCCCACGGAGAGGAGGGGAACGAAGGGGCCCAGGCGTTCGCCGAGAAACGCCCGCCCGACTTTCGCCGCTTCCGCTGAGGGTCCTGGAATCCTGGCTGAGGCCCAGGCGGGCGGGACTCTCTGCCGTCAGGCTCCGGCGTCCGGGGGCGGCCCGGTGGGTGCCGGCCATGCACCTGCGGCCCCACCCGGATCAGGCGGTGGGGCCGGCCAAGCGTCGCCCGGGGTGGGGGCCGGCCGTGCGTCTTCTGCTGCACCGGCTCCGGGCGGTGGGGGTGGCATCGCCGGTGGGTTCCAGGCAGCCGGCGGCATCCCGCCAGGGGGCGCCGGAGGCGTCCCGGCACCGCCGCCGCCACCTGCGGCTCCGATGGCATGACCGGCGAGATAGACCTTCATCTGCTCCGCCTGGGGCTTGTCGAGCTTTCGCCCCTGCCCGCACGACGAGCACACAAGGGCGTACGTGTGCGACACGGGCACGATGGGGATGAAGAAGAGCGTGAACCAACGCCGCCCCTCCCGCAGGGCTTGAGCGCAGGTCACGCCGCAGATTGGGCACTGCATGGTGACGTGGCCGACCGTGCGGGCCCTGCTGCGGACCCCGAAGAGGATGAGCACCGGGCGATCATAAGGGCTGGCCCCTGCGACGGCCATGACACGTGAGACCGTTGCCTTCTTGATAGATATGACCTGTGAAATCTCCGAACCACCGCCGTCGCGGCATTCTGCTCGCACTGTTGACGGCTGCCGTGCTCATCCTGGCTGCCTGCGCCAGTGCCAGCGCCAGCGGCCATGGGGCGTCCACCGCCGCCCTGCGTTCCTCCTCGACCTCCTCGACCTCCACGACGGCCACGACCGCACCGAAGGCGAGCACGACCACGACCACCACCAACCCGATGCAGGCTCCCATGCAGCAGCCCACGAAGCAGCACCCGCTGACGATTCTCGAGATCGGGGACTCCCTCGGGGAGGACCTCGGTTTCGGCCTTGGCGACGACGTGTTCGCCTCCGATCCCTACGTGCATGTCCTCCAAGATGCCGTCGGCGACACCGGGCTGGCGCGCCCGGACTACTACAACTGGCCCGCCCACCTCGAGGCCGAGCTGCAGAGTGACCACCCGGGCGCTGTCATCGTGTTCATCGGCGGCAACGACGGGCAGAGCTTCGACCAGAACGGCGAGTACGTGGGTTTCGGGACGGCCCTGTGGCACCGCGTCTACGCAAGCCGCGTGGCGCTCATGATGCGGGAGTGCCTGGCAGCCAAGGCGCGGGTGCTCTGGGTGGGGATGCCGATCATGCAGGACCCGACGTTTGCCGCCGTCATGCAGCTCTTGAACGCCATCTACAAAGCCCAAGCCGCACGGCACCCGGGCGTGACGTACTTCTCGTCCTGGCCGGTCCTGGCCTCAGCTTCGGGAACCTACACAGAATCGATCATCGTGAACGGCCAGACGGAGCTGCTGCGGGACCCGGATGGCGTCCACATCGCCAACTACGGGGGCGACCTCCTCGCCTCCTCCCTCGTGGCGCCCATGGAGAAATCCTGGGGGATCAAGCTGTTCCCACCGGGCAAGACCGTCGGGACCTCGACGAGCACCTGACCACCGGCACCGGGGGAGCCACTCGGCGGTGCCCGGCGCCACCGGGCGCACCGGCGCCACCGGCGCCTCAGGCGTGCAGGCCCTCAGGCGCACCGGCGCCACCGGCGCCTCAGGCGTGCAGGCCCTCAGGCGCACCGGCGCCACCGGCGCCTCAGGCGTGCAGGCCTGAGGTCTCGCCTTCGGCCTGGCGCACCCACGTCGAGTACATCTCGGCGTAGCGGCCGCCGGCGGCCACGAGCGCCTCGTGGCTGCCCGACTCGATGATCTCGCCTCCTTCGACCACGACGATGCGGTCGGCCTTCTTCGCCGTCGAGAGGCGGTGGGCGATCAGCACGGCCGTGCGGGCGTCGAGCAGGACGTCGAGGGCTGCCTCGATCTTCGTCTCGGATTGCAGGTCGAGGTTCGAGGTGGCCTCGTCGAGCACGAGCACGCGCGGTTGGGCGAGAAACGCACGGGCGAGGGCGAGGAGTTGACGTTCGCCCGAGCTGAGCGACTGGCCCCGCTCGTGCACGACCGAGTCGAGGCCGTTCGGCAAGCGATCGACGACGTCGGCGAGGCCGACGACCCGAACCGCTTCCAGCACCTCGTCGCTGGAGGCCGACGGGCGTGCGAAGGCGAGGTTGTCCCGGATCGTGCCGGCGAAGAGGAACGGCTCCTGCGGTACGACGCCGAGCTGGCTGCGGAGGGAGGCGAACGTCACCTCGCGCAGGTCGTGGCCGTCGATGAGCACGCGACCCTCCGTCGGGTCGTAGAAACGAGTGATCAGCTTCGCCAACGTGGACTTGCCCGCCCCCGTCGACCCCACGAAGGCGACGGTCTCGCCCGGGGCGATGCGAAGGGTCACGTCGTGGATCACGGACAGGGCCGGGTCGTAGCCGAACGAGACGCGGTCGAAGACGATCTCGCCTTCGATGGGCGGCAGCGTGACGGCGTCGGCTCGCTCGGTGACCTCGGGGGCGGTCTCGAGCAGCCCACGCAGCTTGTAGACCGACGCTTGACCTTGCTGATAGGTGTTGTACTGCTGCACGAGCAGCTGGATGGGCGCCAGGAAGCGGTTCAGGTACAGGAAGAACGCCACGAGGACACCGAGCTGCAGCGAGCCCCGGATCACCATGTCGCCCCCGATCCCCAAGAGGGCCCCCTGCCCGAGCACACCCAGCATCTGGGTACCCGGCCCGTAGACGGCGTTGATGCGAGCCGTGTAGTCGTTGGCGTCCCGGTAGGCGCCGACGACGTTGCGGTGGTGGATGATGTTGTGACGCTGCCGGTTGTGGGCCGTGACGATGCGCACGCCGTGCAGGCTCTCCGACAGGTCGGAGAGAACGTTGGCGATGCCGTCACGGACCTTGTCGTAACCGCGCTCCGAGGCGATCCGGAACCAGACTGACATCACCGTGAGGATCGGGATGATGAGCACGACGGTGATGAAGGCGAGCCGCACGTTCCAGGTGAAGAGGCGCACCGTGATGACGGCCATCGTGAGGCCCTGAATGGCGAACTGTGCGAGACCGTCCTGCAGGAGTTGCTGCAGGTTCTCGATGTCGCTCGTCATGCGGCTCATGATGACGCCGGCCTTCTCCGCCGTGAAGTAGCCGAGCGAGAGCCGCTGCAGGTGGGTGAAGACCTTGACGCGCAGATCGTTCATGACCCAGGCGGCGAGGCGGCCCGTGACCTTGACCTGTGCTCGCTGGCTGAGGGCACTCACGACGACGAAGGCGAGGTAGACGACTGCCGCCACGCCGACCACCTTCAGGCTCTCGTGGTGCGGGCTCATGCCGTTGTCGATGGCGTACTCGGTGATGGACGGCCCAGCCTGGGTCGTCACGGCGATGACGACGACGAGGACGGCCGCCAGCCAGAGCATCCTGGGGTATTCGGTCAGCAACCGCCACAGCGTGAGGCGCCGCTTCTCCTCCTCCGACGGGAGCTGCGAGAAGGCGACGGTGGGATCGGGGGCGGTGGTTTCTTCGGACAGGAGCTTGTCGACGCCTGCCTGCAGCTCGGACGGGATGCCGCCGAACGGGAGGCCGGGCGCTGCCGGCCGCCCCATGCCGCCGCCGCCGCCGAACGCCCCCCCGCCGCCGATCATGAGAGCAGACCCCCCGGCATGATGGGCGGGAGATCCCCGAGGCGGCCGACGGGGGCGGCGGCGGCCGACACGTCGTGTGCCTGCTCGGCTTCCTCCGCCTCGACCTGGGCGAGCACCTCGGCATAGAGCGGTGAGTTCTCGAGAAGCTCCGCGTGGGTGCCGTCCGCCACGATCTGGCCGTCCTCGAGCAGCACGACGCGGTCCGCAAGGCTGATGGTGGAGAGGCGGTGGGCGATCACGATCGTCGTCCGCCCCTCCATGAGGAGGCGGAGGGCGCCGTGGATGAGCTGCTCCACCTGCACGTCGATGGCGCTCGTGGCATCGTCGAGGATGAGGATGGGCGGGTTGACGAGGAGCGTGCGGGCGATGGCGATGCGTTGACGCTGGCCGCCCGAGAGCGTGTAGCCGCGCTCGCCGACGACGGTGTCGTAGCCCTGCGGCAGCTCCCGTATGAACTCGTCGGCGCCGGCGGCCGTGGCAGCCGACTCGATCTCGGCGAGTTCGGCGGTCGGGCGCCCGTAGGCGATGTTGTCCCGGATCGAGACGGAGAAGAGGAAGGGCTCGTCGAGCACGACGCCGACGTTCGCTCGCAGACTGTCGACGGTGACATCGCGAATGTCGAGACCGTCGACGCGGATGCTGCCGGCGGTGACGTCGTAGGACCGCGTCAGCAATCTCGCCACCGTCGACTTGCCCGAGCCGGTGCGCCCGACGAGGGCCACCGTCTCGCCCGGGTCGAGATGCAAGTCGAAACCCCGCAGCACGAGCGGCCGGCCCTCTCCCGGGTAGGCGAAGTCGACCGCGTCGAAGGTGACCTCTCCCCGCAAGTTCACGAGGTCGACGGCGCCCGGGCGCACGACGATCTCGGACTGCTCGTCGAGGATCTCGTAGATGCGAGAGGCGGAAGCTGCCGCCCGCTGCCCCATCATGATGAGCATGCCCAGCATCATGAAGGGCGCCTGCATCATGAGGAGGTAGGCGTTGAAGGCGAGGATGGCGCCGATGCCGAGGTGATGCTGGATCACCATCCAGCCGCCGAAGAGGAGGACGAGCACGAGGCCGAGCTGGGGGAGGTTCTGGATCGCCGGCGTCCAGCGGGCCCGCAGGTCGGCGTCCTTGATGTAGCCCCACTGCACCTTCGTGGCGGCTCGCGCCAAGGCCTTCAGCTGCTGGTCCTCGGCGGCGAAGGACTTGACGACGCGCACCCCGTTGACGTTCTCGTCCACGATCGTGGCGACGTCGGCAAGGCGGGACTGAATGAGCCACGAGACGGGGAAGAGGGACTTCCTCATCATGACGCCGACGAGGTACACGAGCGGCATCGTGACCATGGAGATGAGCGCCAGCGGCACGTTGATCGAGAGCATGAAACCGAACGCCACGAGGGCGATCGAGCACTGCACGAGGATGAGCGGGGCGAAGGTCATGTAGAGCTGCACCGAGCGGATGTCGGAGTTCGCCCGGGAGATCAGCTGGCCGGACTGCACACGGTCGTAGAACGAGAACGACATCCGCGTGAGGTGCTCGTAGATGATGTTCCGGAAGTCGAACTCGATGCGGTAAGCCGTCTTGTAGAGGAAGAGCCGTGAGACGTAGCCGGTAACGCCGGAGACGGCACCGAGTGCGAGGATCCACACCACGTAGTAGCGCAGGTCGACGCTGTGGGCGACGATCGAGTTGCTGATGGCCTTGTTCAACAGGTTGGGGATCTGCACCTGGAGCACGAGCCCCACGAACGACAGGATGATGGCTGTCAGAAACCCCACCTTGTGCGTCGCCGCCACCGGCCAGGCACGACGCATCCAGCTCTTGGAGGAGTCGGGATCGATCGAGGATCGCGGCGCGCTGTAGCGGGCGTCGACGGCGACGGGCGCGAACTGCTGGGGCCGGAGCGAGGGCGACGCTTGGGCGGAAGCCGGCGCCGCCGACCGGGAGCTGTCGGCGGGACTGGCGGTTGTTTGGTCGGGGAGCGAAGGCGGCGCCGCGCTCTGGGTCGAAGGGGTGCCGGCGCCGGTCCGTGTGTTCCTCATCGAGCAGCGGCTCGAGCACGTCGCCAATTGACGAGTGCCGTCCCCCAGAGCGAGAGGCCACGCATCGCCTCGTCGGCCTCCAGATCGTCGTCGAGATAGGCGGCGATCGAAGCAAGGCGCGCCTCGACGGCGCTGTCGGCGGCGGCGAGCACTTTCCGGCCGGCTGCAGTGATGCCGTGTGTCACTTGCCGGCGGTCGCCCTGCGCGTGCGTGCGCACGACGAAGCCCTTGCTGACGAGGACGTCGACGACCGCTGTGATGCTCGGTGGGCGCACGTCGAGGCGGTCGGCCATCGAGGACGGCAACGCCATGCCCTCCGCCAAGAGGCCGAGCACTCGGTACTGCGAGAGCGACAGTTCACTTTCCGTGAGGCCGACTTCGACCTGACGGGCAATCCAGGCGGCGATGCGCCCGGCGCCGAGAGTTTGGCGTTCCACTACTTGTTCAGTCTCCACATAGTTAGTATATCGAATCGTTAGGTGAGGAAGGCGAGCAGCCGTTGCTACCGTTGCCCCAGGTGAATCACTACAGAGGTCGTCGTTGAGGTCCGATAGAGACGGGGTGAGACGCCGTCACGCCGTCGTCGAAGTTCGCCGCTCGCTCACGATCGCCGCGCTCGTGGCGCTCGCCGTGACGGCGAGCATGCTCGGCAACTCCGTGGCGGCAGCGGCGCCCCGCGCGGCAGGCGCCGTCGGCAGGGTGAAGTTGTCGCTGCCACGCTCCATCCCGCCCCACCCGGCGTTCCTCACGCCCACGGTCTGCGGCGATGCCCGCCCGAACGACTCGGCGCACTGCAACGCCACGATCATCAAGGCGATCGACAACGCTCGCAAGACCGAGCCGCTCGCTGCGTTTCCGAAGACCTTCAACCTGGCCGCCTTCGACAAGCTGTCCCCGGCGGAGCAGATCTTCGCCATCGCCGACATCGAGCGCACCGCGCGCGGCCTGCCTCCCATGACGGGGCTGACGCCGCAGCTCGACGCCGTCGCCGCCTCGGGCGCCGTCCATCAGACCGACCCGTCCATCACCACCCCGTTGAAGCTGAACAAGGGCGGCGGCACCGCGACGGCGTGGGGTTCCAACTGGGCGGGAGGCACGGCCAACGCCCTCGGGGCGGACTACTACTGGATGTACGACGACGGCCTCAACTCACCGAATTCCGCCTGCACGAAGTCGAACGAGAGCGCTTGCTGGGGTCACCGGAAGAACATCCTGTTCAACTGGAGCAACCCGGGCTTCTGCGCCTCGGGCCCGATCAACCTTGTCATGGGCGTGGCCGAGGTGACGGCCAAGGTCAGCGTTCCCCCGTCGATCGCCGAGATCTTCGTGAACGACTGCGGCCCGCTCCCGAAGAACCTCCTCGTCACCTGGACGCAGGTGCAGGCGCTCATCTTCAGCAATCCAGCCTGAGCCCGGCGTCCGAGGGGCGCCTCAATGGGCGACCTGCTCGCTGTCGACGGCCCCTGCGTCGTCGGTCCCTCGGTCGACGGTCCCTGCGTCGTCGGTCCCTCGGTCGACGGTCCCTGCGTCGACGGCCCCTGCGTCGACGGCCCCTGCGTCGACGGTCCCTGCGTCGTCGGTCCCTGCGTCGTCGGCCCCTGCGTCGTCGGCGGCTGGCTCGGCCCAGGCGGCGTCGCAGGCTTCCGCTTCTGCCTGTTGGGGTTCGAGCCGGGCGAGCAACTCCTCGGAGATGACCGTGAGCGTCTCGAGCTGTGCGGGCGTCATCGCCGAGACGAACCAGCGGCGCACTTGTGCCACGTGGAAGGGCGCCGCCACCTCGATGGCGGTCCTACCGGCCGGCGTGAGGGCGACGAAGGCGCCCCGGCTGTCCGAGGGGCAGATCTGTCGTTCCACGAGGCCGCGCCGTTCCATCCTGGTGAGATGGTGCGAAAGCCGGCTCTTCTCCCAATCGGCTGCATCGCCGAGCTCCATCGGGCGGAGGCGTCCCGACGGCGCCTCGGAGAGGTGGACGAGCACGGCGTAGTCGGCGTCGGACAGGCCGGTTTGCTGCTGCAGCTCCCTGCCGAGCACGCGGCGCAGGTGCGACTGCATGGAAAGGAAGCTCCGCCAGGCGCGGTCCTCCCGCTCGTCGAGCCACTGGGGCGCCTCAGGGCTCGTCCCGGGGCCATCGACGTCATCAAGCTCGCTCATTGCCTCATCCCCCTCGTGCCCTCGAGCATACCGCTGTAGTTGACGTATCAACCGTATGCCATCACAACACGACGGCGCTGACCTCACCGGTGCCAGTGGCCGATCGGGCCCGAAGGCCATCGCATCGCAGGTGTTCTCCGCCCGGTGCCTCGGGCGTCCCCGGGCGAAGTCTGCCCTACCTGAACCAGATTCGCTGGTATTGACGGCTTTGCGGGTGTACGAGAGCGGCAATCAGCGCTGCCTCGAACAGGAGCGTGAAGATGCTCACGGGCACGACGCGGTATCGCACGAGCACGAACACCTG
>Ga0181523_10001250_pt1 | contig 27223 bp, 19 predicted proteins | sample PEATcosm2014_Bin_43_FD_119752 | JGI IMG/M metagenome (GOLD analysis project Ga0181523, IMG submission 119752) | Peatland microbial communities from MTU Mesocosm Facility, Houghton, MI, USA - PEATcosm2014_Bin05_30_metaG | ecosystem: Environmental > Terrestrial > Soil > Wetlands > Peat | place... | reverse complement strand
TGATACGAACCGGGCGCCCGATGTTTGGTCCCGCATTCTCTGCCGAAGGCAACTTCGGATTCGTCGCTCCGCTCGGGTTCAGTTCTTCGGCGCTCAGGGACGCTAAACTTGCTCCGGCCAAAGCGGTCACACCAATTGCCGCGTCTTTAAGAAATGTGCGTCTTTTCATATCATTTCCTCCCAAGCTTTCGCATGAACAGCTAAACACGCGCCTTCGAGAGTTGTACAGAAGTTCTCGAGGGCAAGGACTACGTCTCCATCATTTCGAATTTCAGAGTCCATGCATAATCGCACGGTCTGTTACCGGCTTGCTGCAGGCTCTCCGGTAAAGTAATGGTGGTTCCATGGACCGAGTCAAGGTGCCAGGGCATGGTTGCGTTCAACCCCAAGAGTGTTACCTTCGAGCCGGCCTTAGGCCGCACTGTCTTTAGCGCGACTTGGGTTCCCGGCCATTCGGTCAAGATTGCGTAAACGAATCTGTGGTCCTTCGAGCGAGTGAACCGGACCGTTTCCCCCTCGGACCAGAGGGCACCCGCTCGCGGACGAGTCGCGTAGATTGCTTCTCCATTCACCCTCAACCACCCGCCTGTGGCCTTCATCTGTCGAATCGCTTCCGAGTGAAACAAACCTTGAGAGCTAGGACCGACCCCGATCATCAGGCCGCCGCCCTTGGCGACCGTATCTACCAAGCTGTGCACAATCCATTGCGTGCCTTTGTACTTCGCAGCGTCTGGCTCATACGAGAAGTCCGAGCCCAGCGGATAAATGCAAAACCAGGGTTTGTCTGAATCATCTTGCGAGCCGGGGATTACGCGTTCGGGCGTGTAGTAATCTCCGTAATTGCCGATGCCACGGTCGCGGAGCATGACGTCGGGTTGGATTTGGCGCAGCTTCATCACAGTCTTGCGAAGCTCGGGCCAGACGCGCGGCCCTAGCCACATGTCCAGGCAAATCATGTCGATCTTTCCATAGTTGGTCAACAGCTCGACCAGTTGCGTCCGATGCCTCTCCATCATTCGCTCCACCTCTGCCTCCGAAGGATCGGGAACGATCAAGGCATGATTCCCCAATCTTTGCCGTGTCATCTCCAGATCGGCCGGGATCATCCATTCTGCTGAGGAGGGCACCTGCAGCGGGTGCGCAACGTAAGGCCGGAAGTCCGCGTCATACCAATCCGGATGCGAGAAATAGAGATCGATTTTTATATTACGCTTGTGGGCAGCGGTGCAAAGTTCCTTCACAATATCCCGCTTGAACGGGGTCTCCATAATGGAATAAGCGAGATCGCAGGATTCAATCCTTGGACCTCCGGCGGCAGTCCAGTTGACTCGATTCTTCACCCTCGTGCTGGTATCGAACATGGAGAAGCCTTCATGATGTTTGGTCGTGAAGGCGAACATCTTCATGCCGCTTTCCTTGAAAGTATCCAGCCATGCATCTGCATCGAAGCCGGTAGGGTTCCAGGTTCTATAAAGGTTGTCGTAAGCTTGGCGATCTTCGAAGGACATGGTGATGAAGGGCCAAGACTCGGCGCCGCGATGCCAAATCGAATAAATTCCCCAGTGAATCCGGACCCCGAACTTCATATCCTGGAAGGCTTCGTAGGCACTTGCCGAGGCTGATTGATATTCGGGGATGGGAGTGTTCTCGATGTACGAATCGTTGTTCAACAGCGAGACCGGGAATCCATGGGACTGCTCCGCTACCAGCCTTAAACGAGAGTGCACGGCGGTCGTTGCCAAAGCCGCGGACGACGATACAAGAAACTGCCGCCGGTTCATGGGTATTACTCCTGACAAAGTACCGCACGTCCGCATCGATGCAGTTCGATCCAGAACGGGAACGAGCATGCTGCCACGGCCGGGAGCAACCTGCTTTGAGCCGGAATGATGATATATCAGATTCAAAGATCCTGTCAAAAACGATATCGTTTCAGACGATGTTAAGAGCTATGCTCCCAAATGAACCGTGATGCCTGGGTTGGCCTCACGTACCTTTGTCGCAAGGCAAAAGGCCGCCCGGAAGTGGACACTTTGGAAGCAACCGGAGTAGAAGCCTTCGGACTGACCGGGAGCGCGAGTATGCCCACGGAACTGACTACTTAGTGGCCTTGGTCGCGCCCGTTGAGATGCCGCCATCTACAAGCAGTGTCTGGCCGGTTACGTAACGGCTGGATTCGGAAGCGAGAAAGACGACGGCACCGTCCAGATCGTCTGGCCGCCCTGGCCGCTTTACGGGGATACGATCCGCGAGGTACTCCACCCATGCCGAGTTCTGGTACATGACCTCGTTTTGCCGGGTACGAAACCAGCCGGGAGCGAGGCAGTTGACGGTAACCCCGTATTTCCCCCAGTCGTCGGCCAAACTCATGGTCAGTTGCTTGGTTCCACCGCGACTGGCGCCGTAGGGGCCTAGGCCGGCGTACCCGGCAACGCTGGTCACCGATCCGATGTTAATAATGCGTCCATAACCGCGCTGGATCATGCCGCGCGCAGCTGCCTGCGCCACGAAGAACGAGCCGCGCAGGTTCGTATCGAGTACGATGTTCCAATCTTCCCAGGTTACGTCCAGGGCGAGTTTGCGGATATTGCAACCCGCGTTGTTGACCAGGATGTCGATGTGACCGAAGTGCGCTTCGACGGCGGCGACAGCGCTCTGGATGCTGTTGTAGTCTCGCACATCGAGATCGACGGAAAAGCCTCGCCGTCCTATCGTGCGGATCTCATCGGCAAAGGTCGAGAGCGATTGCTTGTCGCGGCTTGTCATCGCGATATCCGCGCCCGCTTGTGCCAAAGCCCGCGCAAAATACTGCCCGAGACCGCGGCTCGTACCAGTGACCAGCGCCACTCTGCCCGATAGATCGAATAGAGAGTCACTCATGGTTGCTTCCTCCTATGGTCGCAGAACGACCTTCAGCAGGCCGTGTTCATGCGCATAGAGGCGGCGGAACCATTCCGCTCCTTCTTCGAGCGGAGCGACGGCGGAAAGGATTGGCTCGACGCGGATTGCTCCCCGCGAGATGAGCGAAATGCACGCGGGATACTCGCCGGAAGACGCGCAGGATCCCTGCAAGCGAATCTGGCGCGTCACAACGGACTGGAGACCGATTTCAACTGTGGGTGCAACATTGCCAACCAGCGTGACCGTGGCTCCTTTGCGCACGACATCGATCGCAAGCTTCACCGTATCCGCGATGCCGACGCACTCCAGCGCGACATCCGCGCCCCGGTTCGACGTGAGTTCCTGAATGTCGGTCATGGAGTTGGCATTCTGGGAGTTAAACGTGCCAGTTGCGCCCAGGCTGCGCGCGGTTTCAAGGCGAGTATCGTCCACATCGAAGACGAAGACCCTGCCGGCTCCAGCGAGCAACGCAGCCTGCAGCGTCAGGAGACCGATCATACCGGCTCCGACAACGACAACTGTGTCATCCAGCGCGATCGGGGTAAGGGAGACGGCGTGAACCGCGACCGAGACGGCTTCGATCAGTGCCGCGTGAGCAAACGGCATGTTTTCCGGCAGTGGATACACGATGTGCCCGGGAACGGTCACGTATTCAGCAAATGCACCGGTCCGGCGGAAATCGGAGGTGGAAACTCCTATGACTTCGCGACGATCGCACAGATTCACTTGGCCTCGGCGGCAGTAGAAACACTTTCCGCAAAAGACGGTGGAGTCGAACGTAACGTGTTCGCCGGGCTGAAAACCAGTCACCGCGCCGCCAACAGCCTCGATGATTCCAGCGGCTTCATGCCCCATAACGACAGGTGGAAGACGCCGTCCCGTGCTTCCGTCGTATCCATGCACGTCGCTTCCGCAGATGCCACACGCCAGAATGCGAATGAGAACGTCGTCCTCGCCGGGTTGAGGCTTCGCCATATCGACGAGGTCAAGCTGCTTGTATTCAGAGAGAACGAGCGCTTTCATGGATTGTCCTCTTTGTCCCCGCAAGTTATCCAAGGCGAAAGAGCCGGGCCGGCAGATGGCCAGACTCCGAGCCGGAATCGTTTTGTTCGATTGACCGTAAACACGTAGATGATATATCAATAGCTGTTGCGCCGCAACCTGGCGATTGTTGCTGCTCATATGAAATTTCGAATTCATGTGCACGTCGCGAACGAGAAACGAAAGTGGTGGATGCTGGGGTTCGCATTTCTCGCAACCGTTATCAACTATCTCAATCGCCAGACGCTGTCTGTGATGGCACCTGCGCTGATGCTGCAATTTCGTATCTCAGCGACGAGTTATTCTCACATCATTTTTGCTTTCATGCTGGCCTACACGCTCATGAACGGCGTCTCTGGTAGATTGCTGGATCGGCTGGGAACCAGGATTGGCTACAGCCTGACGATTGCGTTTTGGTCGAGTGCGGAGCTCTTGAATGCTCTTTCTGCAGGTGCGCTAAGCCTTGGATTCTTCCAGTTCTTATTGGGCATTGGGGAGGCTGGCAACTATCCTGCAGGCGTGAAGTTGATCGCCGAGTGGTTTCCTGTCGAGGAGCGCTCGCATGCTTCGGGCATCTTTAACAGCGGAGCATCTATCGGCGCGATTCTCGCTCCACCTTTGCTTGCATGGATTGCGCTGGCAAGTGGATGGAGGACGGCATTTGTGATGATTGGCCTTCTAGGATTCTTGTGGCTGGCCGGGTGGCTTGGAGTCTACCAGGAGCCGCACGGCGCTATTGCGAGGGATCAATCGGAGCGCCTTCCACTGAGAAGGCTGCTGCGATCAAGGTTCCTATGGCAGTTCACTCTGTCAAAGGTGTTCAGCGATCCAGTGTGGTATTTTTACGCCTTCTGGTTCCCGCAATATCTCAAAGTGGCCCACTCATTTTCACTGCGGCAAATCGGCGCGACGGCCTGGATACCGTTCTTTACTGCCACCGTCGGGAATCTTGCGGGAGGTGCTGTGTTCACCGGACTATTGCGCACGGGCACCGAGGCAGCGACTGCGCGGCGCGTTGCGATCCTCATCTTTACCGTGCTGATGGTGTCTGCGGTCTTTGTGGGAGACAGAAACAACGCTGCACAATGCATTGCTCTTATCTCGACGGCGACCTTTGGATATTCCGGTGCGCTGGCAAATCTGCTAGCTGTCCCGGGAGATGTGTTCCCGAAAGGAGCTGTGGCATCCATCTGGGGCTTCGCTAGTGTGGGCTCTGGGGTTGGAGGAATGATTTTCAGCCTGGTGACTGGGTGGCTGGTCGATCACTTCTCATTCCGGCCAGTTTTCGTACTCTTTGGTGCCATTCCCTTTGTAGCCGCTTGGCTGGTCTGGACGCTGCCGCGGAAGACGGAGTTTTCTGAACTGCCTCCCGGCACTGAGGTGGGATCCCAGAGTAGCTATTGAACCAGACCAATTGAATGCAACCGAAGTCACCGCTGCCATCCGTGAGTTTGACCCGCGGCTAGGCTCCTAGGTTACAGAACTCAGTCGTTGGAGTGACGAGGCGAAGAGCTGCACTTGCCTCGGCCTAGCGTCTTTGTGCTCTTTCCTTCTCGAGCCGCCCCGATTTCGATGCGGTCAGGTTGGAGAATGGCTTTCAGCTAGGCCTAGACGATCCGCATAGCCATGCCACCATCGATGGCTAAGTCTTCTCCGGTGATAAAGTCATTCTCCACCAGATCGAGGATGGCGCGGGCGACATTCTCCGGTTTGCCTTCGCGATGGAGAGGAATCCGATTCTTCATATTGTCCTCCACCTGTGCTGGCGTGAGCATGTCTTGGAAGGGAGTGCGAATGATCCCTGGAGAGACGCAATTCACGCGAATATTGTAGTCCGCTAGTTCTCGCGCAAGGGTGCGGGTAAACTGCGGCAGGGCCCCCTTAGCCACTCCGTATGCCAGCGCACCGAGGCAGCCGCGGTGGCCGGCCGCCGAACTGATGAGTACGATTGCGCCTTCTCCCTGCTCGATCATGTGCGGCACCGCAGCGCGGGCCAGTCGTAGCACGGCATGCACATGAACATCGAAGGCCTTGAGCCAGCTTTCTTCAGTCACCTCGAAGAACCCGCCGGGGACGGCTCCACCGGCCGCATGAACCAAAACATCGAGGCGCCCATAATTCGCAATCGTCTCGCCTATGGCGCGAGTACAATCCTTAGCGATCCCTGCATCCGACTGAATGTATAGAGTTCCGGGGACATCTGCCGCTGGTGGGACCTTCCGCGTTTCAGGTGAATCGATTCGTGGGCCTAGCCCTGTGATTGCAATTTGCGCACCGTGCCGAGCAAAGGCAAGAGCAGTCATTGCGCCAATACCGCTTGCCCCACCTGTGACCAAACATACCTTACCTGCTAGTTCCATCGTGCATATCATCCTTGATCGGGCCATGCCCATATCAACAATGCATAAGAGCGAGCCTTGAATTGTCGCAGCTTCCTACAACGACTGCTTTAATAATGATATATCAGTATACAGCATTTGTGGCCGACTGTTAATGTGTGGCAAGAATTAGTGCCAAAATAAGCCGAATTGTTCCAGCCTATGGCAGAACGGTGTTTCAGAGCGGATGAAAGATTCAACCCTTGGACTTGAGCAATACTGGAAAGACTCAGCATTTTGTCGTGTGCCTCGCCATTTATCAGGAACTCCTGGAATGCAGGGGAAAGGTATCCTTGTGCCATGCGCGCCCGGTTCCACAAATCATTGCAAAATGAAAACTCAGGCAGTCTTGACTTTTAGATTCTGATTAATTAGGCTCATTTGTTCTGATATTTCAGTATATGGCGAGGCGCATATGCGATTCAATTCGATTGATCAAGATCTGATTATGAGAGCCTTTTCTGTTCGTGCATCCTGTGTCCTTGTTCTGGCGATGCTGCTCGCGGTCCCCGGCTGTATATCTGCAAGCGGTCAGGAGCAATCAGGTTCCAGCGCGCAACTGGCTTCAAAGGAAGTGAATGATCGGGTTGAGGCGCTCCTGAAAGAGATGACGCTTGATGAAAAAATCGGGCAGCTGGTTGAGTTCTCAAACGGCTTCGATACCGGCCCCGGAAAGTCCGACCTGAAGCACGACGAGTTGGTTGAGCTTGGCCAGGTGGGAGCGCTTGCGAACATCGTTGGGGGCGCGGCAGCGACCGATCACTACCAGCATCTTGCGGTGGAGAAGACGCGCCTGCACATACCGCTGCTTTTCGCGGTGGATGTGATTCACGGGCACCGGACCACATTCCCGACTCCGCTGGCGATTGCCGCGAGCTGGGATCCGAAAGCGGCGGAGATCGTGGCACGCACGGGCGCGGAGGAGGCACGCGCGGACGGGATCACTTGGGTATTCTCGCCGATGGTGGACGTTGCGCGCGATCCGCGCTGGGGGCGCATTGTGGAGTCGAATGGCGAAGACCCGTATCTGGGGTCGGCGATGACGCGCGCTTGGGTGCAGGGCTACCAGCAGGGCGATCTCTCCAAGCCGGATTCGGTCGCGGCGTGCGTGAAGCATTTCGCGGCCTATGGAGCGGCCACTGCGGGGCGCGATTACAACGCCGTCGACATGAGTCAAATCACGCTGCGGCAGGTGTATATGGAGCCGTATCACTCGGCGGTGGAGGCCGGCGTGGCGACGCTGATGAGCTCGTTCAACTCCATTAACGGCATTCCAGCCAGCGCAGATCCGTTGACGCTGACGCAGATTCTACGCAAGGAGTGGGGCTTTAACGGGTTTGTGACCTCCGATTGGGGTTCGGTGGCAGAACTGCTGAACCACGGCATCGGCGCGGACGGTGCGACTGTGGCGCGAAAGGCACTGGAGGCCGGTGTAGACATGGACATTCAGAGTGACCTCTACAGAACCACGCTGATCTCGCAGGTGCGCTCCGGAAAGATTCCGGAGAGCGTGGTGGATGAGGCGGTACGCCGCATTCTGCGCGTGAAGTTTGCACTGGGCCTGTTCGATCATCCGTACACGCCGGTGAGTCCGCCCTACCGTGCGACGCTGGAGCGGCGTGAGCTGGCGCGCAAGGTGGCCGATGAAACCATGGTTCTGTTGAAGAACGATCCGGTCGAAGGCATGGGAACTCTGCTCCCATTGACCAAGAAAGGAATGACAGTCGCACTGATAGGACCCATGGCTGACAACGCGTTTGAGATGCTGGGGGCCTGGTCGGGCCACAGCAATCCCAAGGATGTGATCACGCTGAGAGCAGAACTGGAGAAGCGCCTGGGCGTCCGGCTGCTTTATGCCGAGGGGTGCGGATTGCTCTCCGGCGAGGACGCGAACGCACTGAAGAGCATTACGACGGGCATTCCGTTGGCTGCTGCGCTACGAATGGCGGTCCCCGATGACGCGAAGACGATTGCCGAAGCGGTGGCGACGGCAAAGAAGTCTGACATTGCTATTGTGGCTCTGGGAGAACCTACCAATTGGATGGAGGGCGAGGCCTCAAGCCGTGTGGATCTTGGCTTTACAGGTTCACAGGAGAAGCTGCTTGAGGCGGTTGCGGCGACGGGCAAGCCGGTCATCCTAGTGGTGCTGGCCGGGCGGCCTCTGGTGCTGAAATGGGCGGCCGCGCATGTGGCGGCCATTATTGAGGCATGGAGTCCGGGCATCGAGGCTGGTCCCGCGGTGGCTGATGTGCTATTCGGGGACGTGAACCCCTCGGGCAAGCTTCCGGCAAGCCTGCCGCGCGCGGTGGGACAGGAGCCGCTCTATTATGCGCAGTTGCCGACGGGCCGTCCGGCGCGTGGCGACCTGAGCCGCATGCCATGGAACTCTGAAGAGAAGTTCATGTCGCGATACGTGGACGAGCAGAACTCGGCGCTGTTCCCGTTCGGATGGGGGCTGAGCTATACACGCTTCCACTTCTCGAATCCAACCGTGAGCCGAGCGGAGGTTCCTCTGGACGTGGTTCTGAACAATCAGAAGCCGGTGGTCATGGTGGGGACGGACGTGACCAACACAGGCTCTGTGGCCGGGACTGAAGTGGTGCAGCTTTACATTCGCGATGCCGTGGCCAGCGTGGAGCAGCCGGTGCGCGAGCTGAAAGGCTTCACGCGTGTTACGCTCGCGCCGGGCGAGACGAAACATGTCGAGTTTCCGCTGGGCTTCAACGAACTGAGCTTCTACAATGTGGACCTAAAGCGTACCGTGGAGTCGACCACGTATTACGTATGGGTAGGCGGAAGCTCGCTGGCCGACCAGGAGACGAGCTTCAACGTGACTGATTAGAGGTTGAGGGTTAGGCCCAGGTAACCGTGATCGCGACAACTCATGTCCACATTCACTCTGCCGAGGCGATCGCAGATCAGGCTCTCGACCTGTTCGATCCGCTCTACCAGTTGTAGTAGCGGAACGGATCGTCGCCTAAAGCAAAGTCGTCACGATAATCCGAACTATAGAATCCGCTTGGCTGCTTTTTCGGCTCGAATGTCCATGGTTGCGTCACAACACTCTCCGGGATGACCGTGAAAATCAGCTTGTCTGCCACAAATTGTCCACCGAGGTTTGCCAGCACCTGGCACAACGCTCGCGTCTGACGCCAGCGCGTTAAGCGAAAGTACGTCTTAACGTTGGCATCGAAACGATTCGGGTCGAGTTGGCAGTACACCAACACGCCCTTGCCCAAGATTCTTCGCGCCAGTAGCCCATCCGCGCTCACTTCCCCGCCCGAATCGATCACCCACGCTTTCGCATCAGTCCGCCAGCGAAGATCTGATTCGCTCAATCCACGTGCTTCAGGCCAATTGGGAACAACCAGCGAGCCGTGGAAGCTGTCCACCTCTTTTTGTGTGGCGCCTAATGGCAAGCTCCTGCCAGTTCGTGGGAGGACAAGAACCTTGCCACCACCTTGGATAAATGCGCTGAGAACTTCATCGGACAATTCCGAATTCTGGCCGATCACCACCAAGTCGGTGTCGGTCGCAATCTCCTCCGTCTTTTCGAAGACCAAGCCGACATCGCCCAGCAGTTTGGCGCCGCCGTCGTCTCCGGCATATTGCGTCTTACGAGCCTTCGGAGTGAGAGGCGCGGACTGCGCATAGTTCAATATTTGGCCCGTCAACTGCAAAGCTGCTGGGTCATGGTCGGCGTGGTCTTCGAGATCTAACATGCACCAGAAGAGCCGACCTTTGCCGTAGTCCAACTCCATGAGGGGAGAGTAGGCTAGATCGAACTGATCCTCGAATATCGGCCTCCAGGAGCTTTTATGTGGCTTCTCGACGGAGGCGCTCGCCACCGCGCCTCGGCCGCCCCAGCGCCAACCGTACAAAGCCATAGGAGGTTCCCAAGGGTATGGGAAGGGCTTCTCCTCAGTCCCATTCGGGTACGGTTCGAGGAGGTTGCTGCTGCCTGCCCAGTCGCTTAAATCGATAGCATCTAGACCTGCCATCACTGGATGGCCTGCGGAGACCGGAAAAACATGGCGCGACATATGCCAAGCTACGCGCAGGCCAAGCCGATTACGCATGAATTCGGAATCTTGGATGAATACAATGACTTTGGCGCCGTTGCGCACGAATGGCTCGAGCTCGCGCAGCAGGGTTGGTCGCGCCATCAATGCTGAGCGTCCGATGGCAATCAACGGCTCGGCCGTCATTTGGTCCCATTCATGCACCGAACAACCCAGCTGGCGCAAAAGGTTGGTGGTTTGACCTGCAGGGTCATAGGCTGCGAGCTTGGTCGATAGCCGTGTCGGCGGCGCAAAGACCCGGAAGTCAAAGCTGTCCTGGTGCGTCGCCTGACCGATTTCGGCGGCCATCGTGATCCGGCCGTTTACCTTTTTGTCCTCGATGTCCTCTGGCGCGTCAAACTCCATGGGTACAAACAGCGTTTGCGCCAGATCAATCGTCCCCTCTTTTACGCCAGAACCAACCCGACGTCCAGCGACAGTTGCTTCCCATCGGACCGAGTACTTCTGAGACGCGCGAATATCATTCAACAGGGCAATCTGTTTCGCAATAGTTTGGCCAGTATTAAAGTTGTGGTCCTTGGCGGTAAACGCTCGATCCGGGCCAGGCACACCCGGGCTGGGCCGCGCGCCGGGACCACAGATCCACGCCAGCGTGGCCTGGTTGTTTTCGATGAGCGCTTTTCCGGCCGGCAACATGTGAGCGGCCTGAGGCTTCACCCAATAAAGGTTGTACTTGGGAGCTGTCGGGAAATAGTACCCGCGCCGACCAGGCACGAATGGACCCAAGGAGACTTCTTTATTACCCTCTGCTCTCGCGTCCCACCCATGGGCGTTCGACCATGCAAACATGCCACCCGTGTTGCCCATCGTGCGCCAGCTCCGCCACGTGTTGCGCACGAACAACTCCTCAATCTGCTGAAAATTGGGGGCGAAAATCTCCGCCGGATTGTCCTGCCAATTTGCATAAGTTTGGCCGTCACAAAACAACCTACGAATCTGTTCGCGGTATTCTGACGTCTCGCCGCTATAAGCTTGATTTCCAAAATAGATGGCGCAGAACTCAGTGGCCAGCGCCTCGCTAGTAATTGCCTGGTCGAAACCGTCGCGGCCACGGTGATAGCTAGTCTGGAGCGGCGTACCGAACTCCGGGCAGCAGAAAGGCATGTCGCCAAAAGCTGCCCAATAACTCAACCACTCCTCGCGTTCCTGCAAAGGGATAAAGTCCAAGTAAAGGTTAAGTGAGTAAACGTCACCCACGCAACCGGAATGATGCGAAATGACCGGACGAGTCCCATCCAAAGTGCGCAAGACTTCGATGCCTTCTTGAAGCTTGGCGAAACGATCCTCCGTCCACGCCCCGAGCACATTCCATGCTTCGGAGCGGTTGCCGATAAGGCGAGGATGCTCGTCGCCGCGAGCGTAATTGGGGCTAGTGTTCCAAACGATGATCGAGGGATGGTTGCGATAGCGCCTAATTTGGGCCGCGGCTGCGGAACGGAATCGCTCCTGCGTTTGTGGATCGCTCCAAGTGTCAGCGTAGCGCGAAAAATTCTCAAGCACGCCGGTAATCGGCCATCCCTTGAGATCTGCGCGTTGGTACCATATCCGATAGTCATCAGGCTGTCCGCGAGTACTAGTGTCGTTTGGCCAGATTTCCTGGACGTTATAGCCAGCCCATTTAAATGCAGCAATCGTTCCATCGACTTCTTCAGCGGCAGGGCGGGCGCCTGAATGGCCCATAACTGGGCGCCAGCGGAGCTCCTTTCCATTAAGAAAGAACTTGCGTCCATCAATCCAAAACTCTCGAAAGCCTACGGTCTCGCGAATTTCATCGTTAAGACCTGCGCCTTCAACTTTGATCAGGAGAGTGTAGAGATTGGGTTCGTCGATATCCCACAGCTTTGGGTTCGGCCAAGACCACGTCGCTTTCACGATTTGCGTCTCAGCGGCACGCACGCGCAGGCTCATTTCAAATCGACGTTCCTCGCGGCCGATTTCATTCAGTGCGATGACGATCAACTGAACGTTGCCGCTCTGTGATACATTGGCCAGTTCGGCCTCAATCGCAATCTGTTTCTGCCGCGTTGATGTCTTTACGAAGACACTATCGATATGCGAACCGGCCGGACGACTGCGCAGAAATACATCGCCGACGATGCCGCGCGCAATGAGGGTATCAGTGTGGTCGTCGTCGCGCGCTAGCCCAGCCTGCGCTTGCGTCTTCGCTGCTGGCGTCTCGCCCGCAAAAATGGCTTCGATAGCCGAAGCCTCGAATGAGGCTGCTACTAGGATGCGCAATACCGCGTCTTTGCCCGGAGTGACCGCTTTCGATATATCAACAGAGCCTTCCGGCCAGTGCACCTCGCCGCACTCTTGATTGTTCACGAACACCCGAGCATCAGTGCTCACGCGTTCAATGTCCACCAGGATGGCGCGGCCAGCCCAATCGGCAGGCACATGAATCGGCCGCTCATACCACATCCGGGATATCTGATCGCCACGGAATCCCTGCCACTGATTGCCGGTCCCCACGCTGACCATGCCGGGAATCCGATTTTCGCTGCCTTGCCAGCTACCTGGCACGCGAATGTAGCCCCAGTCCGTTGTCGGTTCCTCGTTTGCCTCCTTGATCGCAGGCATCACCCGCCATATCCCGTTTAGGCAGATCGTCGCGCGCCAGCTGGTCTCTACCTCCACCGGCTCTTTGCCCCATTTGTGCATGTCATTTTCGGGTGGTCCTGCTAACTCATCAAAGGGCGACACCCCGAAGGCTTTCCGTCCCGCATTCAACACAATAGGAGCAGCACAAGCTGCAGTTGAAACTTTCAAGAAATTCCTGCGGGTAGTCCGAACGTTCATCTGTACCCTCTTGCTTGTCGCCAACCATACCTTCAAGCCGATCATTCCAATTCGCGACGATTGGGTATATGATATATCAAATATTTGGCGATGTAATCACGGCGTCTTCGATCACTTCAAAGGATTTCGCGATGCAAAGACACACAAAAACCCAGATTTGGATCATTGAATCTGTAACCTCACAATGCGTGAGTGGGTGCTCCGATTTGGATTCACACTCCATGGAAAGGGCGGAGAATTCCTTATGACGGACCGGGCGGAAAATATCGCGATGCGGGCAACACCCAACTACACTGGCCCATTTATCACGGTCACAGCGCTGTTTTTCATTTTTGGATTCATCACAACCTTGAACATGGCGCTTGTACCCCACCTGCGGTCGGTTTTTAGTCTCGACTACGCTTGGGCGATGCTTGCCGATTCTGCGTTTTTCCTTGCCTACTTCATGTTCTCTGCGCCGTCTTCGAAACTGATCGAGATCATTGGCTACAAGCGGACGATGGTAGTGTCGCTGTTTGTTCAGGTAATCGGATGTCTCTTGTTCGTCTTTGCAGCAAAGTTGGTGAGTTTCCCTCTCTTTCTTTCTGCCATCTTCATTGTGGGCGCTGGCGTAACCGCGCTGCAAACTTCGGCTAATCCTTACGTTACAATTCTTGGTCCCGAACAAAGCGCTCCGGCGCGCCTCACTCTTGCCCAGGCCTTCAATTCAATCGGCGCCGCTGTTGCTCCCATCGTTGCCGGAGCCTTCATCTTGATGGACCCCTCGAATATGCCCACAAGGGCTCAAAATGCTGCCACCGTTCGCACTCCCTACACGCTCATTGCGGGCGGCCTTCTGCTGCTTGGATTTGCTGTAGCATTCATGCACTTACCACATATTCCCCAGACGCAGGTTTTTCGTTCCGGTCGGGACAATGATCTCGTTCTACGGCGCAGTATTTGGGGTTACCGACATACAGTCTTGGGTGCTGTAGGCATCTTTTTATATGTTGGCGTGGAGGTCGGGCTGGCCTCGATCGCGGTGAACTACTTCAAACTTCAAGGCATGAGCAGCGCAAGGACGGCCTCGTTCTTGGTCTCACTCTATTGGTTTGGCGCTATGATCGGCCGCTTGCTCGGCTCCTGGGTTGTCACCAAGATCAAGGCCGGATATCTTCTTGGAGGTTCTGCAGTTGCCGCCTCGCTGCTCGTCATCACCTCCATGACCACCGGCGGCCAGGTTGCCATCCTGTCCCTCGTCCTGTGCGGGACCGCCAATTCCGTCATGTTCCCCAATATCTTCGCGCTGGGTGTCGCAGGCCTCGGTCCCCTGACAAGCAAGGGATCGGGTCTCATAATGACAGCATGTGTTGGTGGCGCGGTGATTCCTTTCCTGCTTGGTGCGTTGGCTGACAGAATGGGAATCCAGAGCGCACTTTTCCTTCCCGCGCTTTGCTATTTCTTTATCGCGTATTACGGATTCTGGGGATCGAAGTCACAGCTGGATGCGCCTTCTTAGGTGGTCTATTGCTCCTCAAACGAGGGCGTTGAACCGGGCTCTGAATTGACAGAATCTGGAGCACAGCGCGCATTCCGCTGCGCTCCGATGAGGCGAAGAAGGAAACAAGAGCCTATCAACTGCCAAAGCGGCTCGCAGGTTCGTGGCGCTGGTTCGCATATGAGCAAATAAAGCCTGAGGAATGGCATCAACCTTGAGGAATGGCATCAATCGACGTGACTTCGCAAAGCTGGGAGCGGCCGCGGCTCTCAGCCGCGGGTTTGCGTTTGCTCCATCGCCAGCACCGGCAGAAGAGATTTTCAGCGACCGGACCAAAGAGGCCGGGATCGACTTTGTGCATTTCAACGGCATGTCGGGTTTCCATTTTTATCCGGAAATGATGGGGTCCGGCGTCGCACTGTTCGACTACGACAACGACGGCGATCTCGACATCTTTCTTGTCCAGGGCGCAATGTTGGGACCTGTGGACGTGAGCCAGGCCGTATTTCATCCCCAGTTGCCGCTGCGTGGCCGACTTTACCGCAACGATTCGGTATGCAATGCCGATGGCACTTGCACGCTCAAATTCGTTGACGTTACGGAAGAAAGCGGGATCAGGGCCGAGGGATATGGCATGGGTGTCACGGCCGCGGACTTCAATAATGACGGCTGGGTCGATCTCTATATCACGAATTTCGGCCACAACCAGATGTGGCGCAACAACGGAAACGGTACATTTACTGATGTCACTGCCGAATCCGGCACCGACGTCCCGGGTTGGAGCGTCTGTGCTTCTTTTTTCGATTACGACCGCGACGGGTGGCTCGACCTTTTCGTTGGCAACTACCTGGATTTCAGATTCACCCATATGGTTAGGTGCTCCTCGCCGAGCGGAATGTTAGATTATTGCAGTCCTCTTGAGTACAACCCATTACCCAATCGCCTGTTCCGCAATCGGCGTGATGGGACGTTTGAGGATGTTACCATCCGTTCGGGAATTGGCACTGAATATTATGGCGCGATGGGAGCCGTTTGCGCGGATTTCAATGGCGACGGCTGGCCGGACATCTTCGTGTCCAACGATAGCCGTCCCAACGAGCTTTGGATCAACCAGCACGACGGAACCTTCAAGAACGACGCGCTGGCTGCCGGCTGCGCTCTGGATCCAGAGGGGAATCCTAAATCCTGTATGGGCGTCGATGCCGGAGATCTGCTGGGCCACGGCTTTGAAGATCTGGTGGTGCCTACCTTAGCTGGGCAATACGCCGAACTGTATTCCAACGACGGCAAGGGATCGTTTGACGATATGTCTTACCAGAGCGGCATCGCTCTCGCCACCCGACGGTACACAGGATTCAGTGTGGGCATGGTGGACTACGATAACGATGGATGGTTGGATCTTTTTTTCGTTAACGGAGCGATAAGGAGAATTGAAGAGCAAGCCCAGCAAGGAAGCTTGTATCCGTATGCCCAATCGAACCTCCTGTTGCGCAACAACGGCAAAGGACGTTTTGAGGACGTCAGCAGTCGCGCCGGCAGCGCATTCTCGCGTTTGGATGTTGGTCGCGGCGCGGCGTTCGGCGATATCGATAACGACGGAGGTGTCGATGTCGCGATCGTCAACAACAGCGGACCCGCGCGTCTGTTGATGAACAATGTGGGGCATCGCAAACCATGGATCGGGTTCCGAATGGTGGGAGACAAATATCATCGCGATATGCTGGGCACGCGCGTGGCGGTTTTTCGACGGGACGCGCCGACCCTTTGGCGGCGCGTCCACACCGACGGCAGTTATAGTTCGTCAAGTGATCCGCGAGTCTTGTTCGGGCTGGGCGATGCTCCCGAAATCACCAAGGTTCAGGCCCACTGGGTCAGCGGACGGGTGGAAGAATGGACCGGCCTGCCCTCGGGAAAATACACCACGCTGCGTGAGGGCAGCGGCACTACAAGAATTGCGCCATGATCAAAGTCCGGCATGAGATCGTTCCGATACTTTTCGCGGTTCTTGCTTCGACCAGAGTCTTCGATGCAACCACTTCCGTTGCGCAGAACCAGCTTTTGGGTCCTACCAACAGCCAGGTCGATCTGGTGGAATTAGCTCCTCCCGACCTCACTGGCGCCGACCCGCAGGTCCAGGAACAAATCCGGGCTTCGCAGGCTGCGCTGGCGGCCACCATTGCTCAGACCGATGCCTCCCGCTCGCGCCGGGCCGAAGCCTTCGGTAACCTCGGGGAGATTTACGAAGCCTACAACTTTGACAGCGCCGCATTGGATTGCTACACAAACGCCTCGCGCCTTGATCCCCAATCCTTCCGCTGGTCTTACTATGCCGGCTACCTGCGCCAGTTGTACGGCGACCCGGAGACGGCAGAGCGCGACTACCAGCATGCCTTGACTCTGAAGCCGAACAGCAGCCCCGCCTTGTTGCGGCTGGGGGCTCTGGAACTCACTCTGGGTCATCCCGATGCGGCCAAGCAGTATTTCAGCCGAGCGGCCGCACAGCGAATTCCGTCCGCCCCCGCGTTGGTCGGCCTAGGCAAGGCGGCTTTGGTCGAGCACCAGTACAGCGCCGCCCTGAAGTATTTCACCCAGGCCCTGGCTCGCCAGCCTCAGGCTTCGAGCATTCACAATCAACTGGCAATGGCCTACCGTGGTTTGGGCGATCTGAATCGCATGCAGGAGCAAATGAAGGCTCGCGGCAATGCGGAGCCCTTAATTCAGGATCCTCTGCTTGACGAGATCGAGGCTCTGAAACAGGGCAAACTCAGCCTGCTGCAACGTGGCAACAGGGCCATGAGCGAAAGCCGCTTTGCCGACGCGGTTAACGCCTATCGCCAGATGGTCAGCCTCGACCCCTCCAATCCCAGAGCCTATGTGGACCTTGGAAACGCCCTGTACTGGGCTGGAATCCCCGGAGAAGCGATGAAGCAATATGCGCACTCTTTAGACCTCAACCCAGACAATGCCACCGTACACTACAAAATTGGAGTATTGCTGGTTGAAGCCAAGCACGAGGAGCAGGCCATTGCTCATTTCCAGCAAGCTCTCAAGTTGGATCCGGGTCTTGTAGACGCTCATTTTCAGCTGGCCAATCTTTTCATGCGGAAAAGAGAAGATGCCGACGCCGAACGGGAATATGAAATCGTGGTTTCGCTTGAACCAGAGAATGCGTTTGCTCATTTGATGGGGGCGATGGCGGCGATTCACGCGGGCTCGTACGCCCGAGCGCGGACGCTGCTTGAGGAGGCTGCTGCAGCATTTTCCACAGATGCGGACATCGCAAACGCGCTGGCAAGGCTACTGGCCGCGGCCCCCGATCCGGCTGTGCGTGATCCAAGCCGCGGCCTGAGCATTGTAGAAACTCTCCTGAATAATCAGCAGAGCGACCCTTTGGAAGTCGGGATCACATTTGCTATGGCCCTCGCAGCAGTGGGGCGGTTTCACGATGCTGCCGCATATCAGGAGACGATCATCAGGCAGTTAGAGGCCTCACGGCAATACGATTTCGCCCGCCTCTTGCGCCCGAATCTAGCTCGGTACCAACAAGGCAAAACCTGCCGGGTACCATGGGCCAGCGACGACCCGATCTTTACTCCGGTTCCCGGTAAAGTTCAGCTCTCGAAGGAAGCGGAAGCGATGGATGCACGTCACTAGCCTTCAGAACTTTCTAGTCCTCTGGTTTCTATTTCTTGGGCACCGAAATATTTGACATATCAGTTTGCAGAAGTGTAATCTGAGCCAATCAGTGAAAAGGGGACCGTGAAATGCGTTCATGGAGCACGAATGCGCAGTTCAAAACGTTGGCATTTTTCGCTGTGTGCGTTGCACCAGTGAAAGCGATGGCTGCGACACCCGCGAATTTGACAGCACATACCGTCCTGAAGGTTCAGTCCAGCGTCGACGGATTTGTGGCGATCCTGAATGGGGAAATGCTACGGGTCGTGGTTTGCAGTGACGCAGTATTGCATGTCGTGGCATCTCCGGGCATGTCGGCGGTGCAAGGCGCCTCACCGCAGCAGCCTTGGATGTTAGATAAATCCGCAGCATGTCCTGGCGCCAAATTCACATTTTCGCAGGGAACGGATAGCGCATCGTTGATCACTGCTAAATTGCTTGTCGCGATCGACAAAGAAGGCGGCAACCTCGTCTTTTCCACCGCGGATGGCACTGAATTGTTGCGGGAATGGCCTGAGGGGATACCCCGGACTTACGAACCGGTGGAAATCAATGGGGTGAAGACGTTTCATGTAGAGGATCGTTTTTTGCCAAGCATGGCAGAAGCGGTGTATGGCCTCGGGCAACACCAAAACGGCATGTTCAATTATCGCGGTTCCACGATAGAGCTCGGGCAAGACAATACAGATATTGCTATTCCTCTTTTGGTTTCTACCAGAGGTTACGGACTGCTCTGGAACACGGCCTCACTTACCTACTTCGACAACAGATTTCCCAAAATGCTTAGCTTTAGCTCCCTTGCTGAGAATGCGATCGATTACTACTTCATTTATGGTCCGGAAATGGATGAGATTATCCACAAATACCGGCAAATGACAGGGCGAGCACCGATGTTTCCTGAGTGGGCATACGGATTCGTTCAATCGAAAGATTCTTATATATCACAGGAAGAAGTATTGGCGATTGCCAAGCGCTATCGCTCAGAACATATCCCACTCGACTGTATCGTTCAGGATGGGGGATGGTGGAAGACTATGGGCGATCCGCCTTTCCGATCAGCCTATCCCGATGTCGCCGAAGAGCTGAAGGAGCTGCATGATGAGCACGTGCACACGATGATTTCGGTGTGGGGAGGCTACCACGAGGACTCTATCAATTATCAAGAGTTGAAAGCGAACGGATGGCTCATTTCACAGCCATCTGAAGCGGCTCCGCATGACAAATTCTGGATCGGAACCGCGGAGTACGACGCAACGAATCCGGCGGCACGGGATTTCTTTTGGAAGACCCTTCCTGGGCCCCTACTTGCTCAGGGTTGGGATTCATTCTGGCTAGACGCCTCAGAGCCGGATTCCGGACCGCACGAAGGCGATGCGATCCTGCTGGACAAGAAAATGGCGATCGGCAGCGGCGCCATGTATACGAACGTTTTCCCTCTTCTCCACACTGGCGGCATTGCGGAGCACTGGAAGCAAACTACTCAGGAAAAACGTGTATTACTGTTGACACGTTCGGCATTCCTCGGTGAGCAGCGCAATGGAACGACGATATGGAGCGGCGATGTTTATCCGACTAATTGGGCATTCCGTCATCAGATCGCTGCGGGGCTCAACTTTGCTCTTAGCGGCATGCCGTATTGGACTACAGACGTCGCGGGATATTTTCCGCTATATGACGGCGCCTCGATGACGACACCGGAATATCAGGATCTCTATGCGCGCTGGTTCGAGTTTGGCGCATTCTGCCCAATGTTCAGGACGCATGGGCATCGTGACCATAATGAGATTTGGACCTATGACAAAGTTGACCAAGTGCTGGAGAGTTACGATCGGCTACGCTATCGGATGCTGCCGTACATTTACTCGCTAGCTTGGAAGGTGACCCATGATGACTACACGATGATGCGGCCGTTGGTGATGGATTGGCGGACCGACCACAGCGTGTGGGATATCGGGGACGAGTATATGTTCGGGCCTGCATTTCTGGTGAGCCCGGTATGGAAGGAGGGGGCTCAAACGAGGGAGGTTTATTTGCCGCAGGCGCCTGCCTGGTACGACTTCTGGACAGGAGAGCGAGTTGCCGGCGGGCAGGAACTCGAGGTGAATGCTCCCCTCGCGAAACTGCCACTCTTTATGCGCGCCGGATCGATTGTGCCACTTGCTCCGGAACTTGAGTATGCCAAACAAGAACCGAGTGACCCGATTGAAGTGCGTATTTATCGCGGCGCCGATGGCTCGTTTGACCTCTATGAGGACGAAGGGGACAGTTACCGATATGAGCAGGGTGCTTATGCGGTGATTCCATTGCACTGGAATGAAGAGGCGGGGACACTGACTTTTGGTGAACGCATTGGAACGTTCGCAGGGATGACAACGGACAGAAAGTTTCGCATCATTTTGGTGGGTCCGGGACATGGAGTAGGAGAGGCGGTTTCTTCAGATGCCGATGCCGTGGTGGAGTATACGGGAAAGAGCGAAGAATTAACCTTTCCTCCAGAACCAGCAAAACTGTAGCTTCCAATCCCGCCTCAAGATGGCTCATCGCTGCACTGTGTCTCCTTTTGCCGTTGGGGTCCTGGCTTGCCATTCGGTCGAATCGTATGGCTACTGCAAAGAATGCTCCGTCATCATCAGCTGAGGTCGCATAGTCGAAATGGAAGATGGCCGTCTGCGCGCTTCAGCGCTTCCTGCAAAGAAAGGCACCCCTTCTGAATCGTCATGAAAACAAAGAAAATGATACGCAAATCCAAACAGCCAGCGAGGCTTCTCAAAACCAGAGTCATTGAAGAGAAGACCACCAGGGAGCGAATTTTAGAAGCCGCCCGCGAATTGTTTGCCGAGATGCCCTACGACAGAGTCCTTATCTCGGGCATCGTCAAGCGCGCTGGCATTGCGCAGGGAACCTTCTATCTTCACTTCGATACCAAGCAAGCGGTTGTTCATGCTCTCGCCGATGAAATGCTCGGAAGGCTGCAAAGAGTCATGGACCGTGTTGCGCGCGGCTTCCAGACCACGATTGAATTCATCGCAAAGATGATGAAGGAGGCACCAGAAGCCGTACTCCCCTATCAAGCGATTATGCGGATTTTCGATCCCGAGACTCTCTTTTTCGAACTTGAAACAGATCCAACTAAAACCTTTCGGACGCCGCTTCTCGATACTCTCATCCAGCTGATCCGCCGCGATCAATGCGCAGGAATTGTACCTACCGATGTTGATGCTGCGATCACAGCGCGCTTCATAGTCAGCATCCTCGATCGTATTGCGCGAGACAAAACTCGGGAGGATCCCGCGTTCCCAGTTCAGGATTTGCAGGAGCAGTCAATGCTATTCCTGTCGCGGGCGCTGCATCAGCTGTGATTAAGTGCGGGCTGAGACGCCCCGCACCATCGTCTGCGGTCGACTTTTTCAACGAAATACAGACCCATGTGAGAGGCTCGTTTGCTTCTACAAATTTACGACTTGATGAGAAGGTAGCGCGCGCTTCATTCTCTATTACAACCACTCCTTCAATAGAGTTGACGGCCCCATCTGGGAGCGCTCAGTCTGCTACCACGTCGCGGACAAGTCCCGGCTGGCGGAGAACCAGCTTGCTATTCTCGGCAAGTTCGGCGGGCGTTGCGGCTCCCGCTTGGATGGCAGGTGGTTCGACAGGCGCTTTTGCTCGACCCAGGTAGCGCTCATAACAGCATCAACTAGGAAATGTGGGGCTAAGAATTTGATCGGCCCCGGGTATTTTGAACCACGGTAAATGTTAGTTTTCGGCCAGAACCGAGCCTGAAGAAGGCTGAGGATTCGCCGATGAAGAAGGAGCGTTTATCTGTAGAGCAGGTAGTCGGAGTGTTGAAGCTAGCCGAAGTGGGAGAGCCAGTGGCCGAGCTGATCCGGAAGGTGGGGATCAGCGAGCAGACCTTTTATCGCTGGACGAGAAGGTGGGGGCTAGAGATGCCAACTGTGTCTTAGTGAATCGCTCGTTAGGCAATATGCGGTGGTTGAATGTCGAGGCCCAGATCGAGGGACCGGACACTATGTGTGAGAGCACCCACAGAGATGATGTCAACTCCTGTTGATGCTACTTCGCCTATTCTGTCGAGTGTGATGCCTCCACTGGCTTCGACCAGTGCGCGTCCACTAACGTGCTCGACGCCTCTACGCAGATCCTGGACAGTAAAGTTGTCGAACATGATAGTATCGACGCCGGCCACAAGCACAGCCTCTATCTCATCAAGGCGATCTACTTCGACTTCCATGCGAATGGTGTGTGGGACCGCGGCACGGGCGGACATGAGAGCTTCTCGAATACTTTGCCTTCCGTCCGCCGCGAGAATCGCCAGGTGATTGTCCTTAGCCAATAGGGCATCTGAAAGCGAGAAGCGATGATTTTGCCCTCCACCGCAGCGAACGGCGTAGCGCTCCAGTACTCTAAGGCCGGGAGTTGTCTTGCGCGTATCAACGATGCGGGCCTTCGTACCCGCTGTTTTGGCCACGTACTTTGCGGTTAGCGTCGCAATGCCGCACATACGCTGCACAAAATTCAGCGCGACGCGCTCGGCACGCAGGATCCCTTGAGCCGGTCCTTCCACCACCGCCAGAGTATTGCCTGCGCTAAAGCGTTCTCCGTCAGCAAACCTGAACTGTGTGATGATCTCTCGATTAGCCAATGACATCGTCATTGAAAATACGTCTGCGCCACTCAAGACGCCTTCTTCGCGTGCGACCAATTGCGCCGTGATGCGAGTCGAAGTCGGAATGAGTGCGTCCGAGGTCAAGTCGCCCCAGGGCGCGTCCTCCAGCAGCGCCATCTGCACCAGACGTTCTATGACTTCCGCACTTGGTTTCATCAGCATCCGATAGCAACCGTCTTCGCCGATGCTTTCCGGCTGAATCGTGAGCTCACCTGCTGGCGATAGACCAGTGAATAAGCGAAGGCGTGGGAGACGAGAGGATAATCTCGCCGGAAGTGCGCTCCGCGAGATTCCTGCCTTCTAATCGCAGCAGCGACCAAGACTCTCGCCAACTGAAGCAGATTCTTCGTCTCCAAGTCGTCTGCGCTCTCGCCGCTCGTCTGCCATCGGCTCAAATCTGCAAGTGCTGCCTCCAACTCAGGCCCGCTGCGTTCGATACCCGCCACATCCCACATCAGCTTTTGCAAGTTTCTGCGCTCGAAATTGATCGTCTGCCGCGAAGGCTGGTCGTCGACCGCGACGATATTGTCCGAATCAACTGTCCGAGCCGGCCAGTCTGAGCCGTCTGGAGCCATCGGGCTATCGGATTCGACCTGCCTTGCCGAGCGCCAGGCGAAGACCAAACTCTCCAGCAGTGAATTCGACGCGAGCCGATTGGCTCCATGCACGCCTGTACATGCGACCTCGCCTACCGCATAGAGCGAGCGAATCGAAGTCCTTCCCCAGACATCGGTACGCACGCCGCCCATCCAGTAGTGGGCAGCCGGAGTTACAGGTATCGGCTCTCGCGACCAGTCGAAACCATGGCGGCGGCAGGCAGCATCAATGCTTGGGAATCTTGACCGCAGGAACTCCCTTCCCATCGCGGTCGCATCCAATAAGACGGGGACGCCTCCCTGTTTTGCCATCTCGATCACTATGCCCCGTGCCACCACATCACGCGGCGCAAGTTCTGCATCCGGATGCAGTGCCTGCATAAAACGCCGACCCCGCACGTCCAACAGCACAGCCCCTTCTCCACGCACAGCTTCGGAGATGAGAAATGTCCCTGGCGCCGCGAGCGCCGTTGGATGGAATTGATAAAACTCCACGTCCGCAAGCTGTGCCCCTGCACGCATGGCCATCGCTACTCCATCCCCGGTAGCAACAGCCGGATTGGTAGTATGCAAATACAACTGGCCAGCACCTCCGCTCGCAAGAACCACGGCGTCCGCACCAATGCGCTCAAGTCCACCGTCGGCTCCGAGCAACTCCAGTCCTCGAGCGCACTCATTTTCGAGAACTATGTCGCGTGCGAAGGTGTGTTCTCGCACGCGAATGTTATCGGCAGAGCGCACGCGATGGACCAGTGCCAGTTCGATCGCGAGACCGGTTTTATCACCGCCCGCATGTAATACGCGGGCCCGTGTGTGCGCTGCCTCCATGCCACGGTCCAACTCACCATTGCGCGTGTCAAACACAACACCCAGGCGGATAAGATCAAGAATCCGCTGGGGTCCCTCCGTGCAGAGCAGCTTGACGGGAAGGGTTTGGCACAATCCAGCACCGGCTCGCAGCGTATCGTCGATGTGCTCGTCAACGCTGTCATCTTCGAACATCGCAGCCGCAATGCCGCCCTGTGCCCAGCGCGTGTTACTGTCCGCAAGCTCCGCCTTGGTAACCAGGGTGACAGAATGTTTCTGGCTGATCTCAAGCGCCGCAATGAGGCCGGCGATACCACTCCCGACGACGATGACGTGGCTCATGTCAGGCCTGCCATTGCTGCGCGGCTGGGCTTGATCGCAAGCATGCGCTCAAGGGCCACGCGCGCGGACCGAGCGACCACATCCGGCACGCTGATACGGTTGATGACTTCGCCCCGCTTGAGAGCTTCCAGCACCCAGCAAAGATATGCGGGGTGAATGCGATACATCGTCGAACAAGGGCAGATGATCGAATCGAGGCAGAAGATGTTGTGTTCAGGATGCTGGCAGGCGAGCCGGTGCACCAGATTGATCTCAGTACCCACTGCAAAGGTGGCTCCAGGAGCGGCGGCTTCAATCGCCCTGCAAATGTAATCGCTCGATCCTGACTCGTCCGCCGCATCAACCACCAGCATCGGGCACTCCGGATGCACGATCACACGCACACCGGGATGTCGTCGACGCGCCATCGAAATCTGCTCAACCGTGAATCGCTTATGCACCGAACAGTAACCATGCCACAATACAATCCGCGAGTCACGCAGCGTGCGGGCATCGTTTCCGCCCAGCGGCTTGCTCGGATCCCAAAGCAACATCTGATCCAATGGGATACCCATTGCCTTGCCGGTGTTGCGGCCAAGGTGCTGATCGGGGAAGAACAGCACCCGCCGCCCACGTTCGAAACCCCACCGCAGAGTTTCCGCCGCATTGGAAGATGTGCAAACGATACCGCCGTGGTCTCCGCAAAATGCCTTTAGTGCAGCAGAAGAGTTCATGTACGTAACAGGAACCACAGGCACATGGCCATTCGCGTCCTCGCTTGCGCCCAGAAGCTCTTCCAGGTCCCCCCAGCAATCACTGACGGAATCCAGGTCGGCCATATCGGCCATAGAGCAACCTGCCGCTAGATTCGGCAGGATTACCACCTGATCCGGCCGAGACAGCATGTCGGCCGTCTGGGCCATGAAGTGAACGCCGCAAAAAACGATCGCCTCGGCCTCAGGCCTCGACTGAACCGCTTGCGCCAGTTGAAGGGAATCACCGACAAAATCTGCGTACTGGATGACTTCGTCGCGCTGGTAGAAGTGGCCGAGAATGACCAGTCGTTCGCCCAGCACTTGCTTCGCTCGGCGGATGCGACGGTCAAGCTCGGTGTCCGAGGCATCCTGGTACTCCTGCGGTAGACTTCCCTGGCGCGGAGCGCTCAATGGTATTGCGTCCGCTATGGACGCTCCAGGGCCATAACTGAGTGGCCCTGTATCGAATACCCATGGCGGCTCTCGAAGATTGGAAGAACACACCGAGCTACCCTTCGCGGCACTTACTTCCATCTCTCCTCGCTGTTCGCGAATGCGAATCAGCTGGACAGTACTATCCACGGACGGCAAAAGTTCTCCTTTTGCAGCAGACGCACATTGCGTGCGAACCAGATCCTTGCGTACTGCCTCTGGCCTCTCAAATTCCAGTAGACCGGGGACCGCTTCGGATGCTGCCACACCTATAAGGTTACCGCTCATGACCCCGGCATGTGAACCCGAGCTATGACCAGATGCTCGGCGACGTGACCGAAGGCAACGGCGATGCCTCACTGGCCACTTTCGGCGACAACTCGACCTACACCCCTTACCCGCACGTTTCGCCCAACGCGCACGCGCTGGTGGAGCGCTTCCCGCTCCTTGACAACTTCTACCACCCGAGCCGCCAGTCGGCCGACGGTCACAACTGGATCGTTCAGGCCATGGCACCTTATTCCGACGACGTCCAGTCACCGGACTGGCTGCGCGACTACCCTTCGAACGGCGGCGATGCGCTTGCCTACCAGGAGAAGGGCCACCTGTGGGATACGGCGGAGAAGGCCGGCGTGAGCGTGAAGAACCACGGCGAATACGCCGAGTACAACACCTTCACACCGCCCGGCTGCACTTTGAACAACAAATATACGAGTTACAGCAGCGCCGGCGGCGATAGCACTGGTGGCGACGTCGCTACCAGCGTCACCCCGTTGCCATACACCCAATCGCTCAGCTGTGAGCCGTTGTGGATCGACTGGTACAACGACGTACTCGCCTACGAGTCTGGCAAGGAGAGCCAGCTCTACAACAATTTGTCAGGGCTTTGGGTAATGCAGCGGTGGTATCAGTCCGAATGAAGATGTCGGGAACGTATGCGGGTAATCCCGCGAATGGAGATTTCCGTTTCACGCGCGTGTGGGCACATTCACAGCAGGGGAAATGGCAAATTGTGGCTGCCCATTCGGGCCTCATAGCGTAGCAGCTGAATTGCGCTACTCCCGGTTGGTCGTCTATCCGGACAGAACCCCTCCAAACACGAGTAATGTCCGGTTTGGCGGTAATCCAGGCACAACGATTCACTCACGATGAGCCGACATGAACGAAGCCGCTGCGGCGGCGGACGCTTGCGCGTGTACCCGAGCTGACATGGGTGGCTAACGACATAGTTTTGGTCACAGAGAAGGAGGATCTCTGTGAACCAACTACGTCAGC
>Ga0181523_10001248_pt1 | contig 27246 bp, 23 predicted proteins | sample PEATcosm2014_Bin_43_FD_119752 | JGI IMG/M metagenome (GOLD analysis project Ga0181523, IMG submission 119752) | Peatland microbial communities from MTU Mesocosm Facility, Houghton, MI, USA - PEATcosm2014_Bin05_30_metaG | ecosystem: Environmental > Terrestrial > Soil > Wetlands > Peat | place... | reverse complement strand
TCCCGCAATCAGGAATTCGCCGAGTGGGACACGCGAATTGCAAACGGTGATGAGATCGCTTTTCTGCCGCCCGTGAGCGGAGGATAAGCCACGTCGCCAATGCCCTCGACATCTGATATCGACCTGTACGAACTTGTGCGGGCAGCCATCGATCCCGCGGCGCTGCTCCAGCACGTCCGCGCAGGGCAGGATGGCGCCATCGTCACGTTCGATGGTTTCGTGCGCAACGAATTCCACGGCCGCGCCACGCAACACCTCGAGTATGAAGCCTACGAACCCATGGCGCTGGCCAAGATGCGGGAGATTGGCACGCAAATCCACGAACAGTTTGCCATCCACCGTGTTGCCATGGTGCATCGTCTCGGGCGGCTGGAGATTGGCGAAACGAGCGTCTTTATTGCTGTTAGCGCGCCTCACCGCGCCGCCGCCTTCGACGCCTGCCGGTTCGCCATCGATACCCTGAAGCGTACCGTACCCATCTGGAAGAAAGAGTATTTCCAGGATGGCGCCGTCTGGGCAGAGGGCGAAATTCCTCCGGCGGCACCAAAGGCAAAACCTGCATCTTAACAAACAGATGAACTTCCAGGCCAAGAACAGGCGCCACTTGCTGGTTGCAGGAATTGTCCTGCTGACCACGGCATGTGCTTTGGCCTCTCAGGAAAAGCCCGACCGGCCACCTTGGGCGCAGCCTGGCAATACCGGGCAGGCGCAGCCGGCCGTCAATCCGGCCCCCAATAAGACCCCTGAGCCAGCGTCTCCGCGCGGCACAATCAAAGTGAACGTCAACCTGGTTAACGTGCTGGTCAGCGTGCTCGACGACCACAAGCGGCCAGCGCCGGATCTTCCGGTGGACGCTTTTCAAGTCTTCGAGGACGGCGTGCAGCAGAAGATTGATGTCTTTGAATCGGAGACCAAGCAACCTCTGGACCTGGCGCTGATGATTGACTCCAGCCTAAGCGAGCACCAGGAAATGCCGCTTGAACGCACCGCCGCCGCAAATTTCATCAAGCAGATTCTTCGTCCGGAAGATCGCATCAGCGTCTTCTACTTCGACGAAACGGTTACCCAGTCCGCCGGCTTCACCAACAATATTGCCGCGCTTCAAGAGGCCGTGCGCAAAATCCCCGATGGCGCAGGGACTTCCATTTACGATGCTATCCTGCTTGGCTCGCGCGCCATGGAAAAGCGCCCCAACGACCGCCGGCGCGTAATTGTACTGGTGACCGATGCGGGCGAAACCACCAGCCGCTACGATTTCGACGCCGCTCGCAAGGCCGCATTACGCGCAGAGGCCTTGCTCTATACCATCGTGATTCGCGCGGTGAAGAATGAAAATGGCCGCAACACCGCCGGCGAACACGCGCTGCAAACGATCAGCGAGACTACTGGCGGCGCCATGTTCTTTCCTGATTCCGCGCAGGAGCTTCCCGTGATCTTCGACCGCATTGAACAAGAGCTGCGCACGCAGTATCGCTTGGCGTATTACCCCAATCCCCGGGGAGCAGCCAATACCTATCGCACCATCGAGGTGAAAGTCCTCCCAGGCTACACAGCGCGGCACCGCACCACCTACCTGGCAGGACCACAGTAGAATCGCTTCCGAGGACTTTCCATTCACAAACGCAAGCTGATAACGTATTAACGTGTGAGTTGCCGTCTGAGTTCGCCAATGCAAATTCAAAATTTGAAGAGCATTACTTAGAACTTGAAACTTACAACTTAAGACTCACCCGACCCCATGACCAAAGCGTTTCTCCAAACCGCCGTGGAAATTGCCAAAGGCGCCGGTGCTATTCTCCGGGAAGAACTTGAACACACACCCGATATTGCTTACAAAGGGGACTTTGACTTGGTCACCCAGGCCGACCGGCGCTCCGAAGCGTGGATTGTTGGCCGTTTGCAAGAGTTTTTCCCCGAGCATGCCATCGCCGCGGAAGAGGGCACCGCCAAAGACAAGGAATCGGAGTACCGCTGGCACGTCGATCCCCTCGACGGCACCACAAACTTTGCGCACGGCTACCCATGTTTTTGCGTCTCCATGGCCCTGGCCCGCAAGAATGAACTGGTTCTGGGCGTCATTTATAATCCCGTGTACGAAGAGCTGTTCACGGCGCAGCGTGGTGAAGGCGCTTATTTTAACGGGAAAAGAATCCACTGCTCCCGCATTGAGACGCTAAAGACCAGCCTGCTGTGCACCGGCTTCCCGAATCACAAGCGCCACGCGCACCCCAATATTTATTATTACTGGGATTTCACGTTGCGATCGCACGGCGTGCGCCGCGACGGCTCAGCGGCGCTGGACCTTGCCTATGTCGCCGCCGGGCGCTTCGACGGTTTCTGGGAATTCGGCCTGAAGCCGTGGGATACCGCAGCGGGCGTCCTGCTCGTCGAAGAAGCGGGAGGCACAATCAGCGACCTCGAAGGGCAACCGTACACTCTTGGCGGCAAGACCATCCTTGCGTCGAATGGGCTGATTCACGCGGAAATGAAGCAGCTTGCCGTCGAGATCGCCAACCGCCGCATGCCGCCGCTATAGAGAACACCGCAGAATCTTCCTCGCTACATTTGTGGACTGTTGCTGATTGGGGCTGAGGGAGGGCTTCTGTCTACCGTGGGGTAAACGCAAAATAACTCATCATGAATTATATACTAAAGTAATTTAATGTCAAGAGAAGATCCCCTCGGTAACGCCGCGCCAGTAGAGGGACTGAAGAGGTTGAAGTTAAGGTGCGCTTCCGGGCGGCGGTTATATGTCACAGCGAAAAGTGATAAAGATCACACAGTTCTGTGGGAAATCACTCAGTTCCGGGCCAGTTCCGGGCCAGGTTCGCGCAATGTCAAGGACTTCCACGCATGGTAAAGGATTCATTATGTGTATGTTGCAAGGAGGCGATTAAATCGGCCAAATTTGTCCACTTCGGCCTTTGACTTGCCTTTTCCCCACCTGTAGCGAGACCTAGGGCGGGAATAAGGACAGACCAAATGCCGAATACCATGGTTGCAGAAAGACCAGAAGTCTCCGGTTTGCGACAGACCACAGAGTTTCGAAGCAGAACACGGACGCCGTATGGCTTGCCAATTGAAGACGATTGCGGGGCCTGTAAAGTCCGCAGTACGCAGTTTTTTTGCGGATTCTCAGAGCGCTCGCGAGCGGCTTTGCGCCCGATCATGCATGTGAGCACCTATCCGGAGGGTGCGCTGATCGTGATGGAAGGCGAGGCGGCGCGGGGCGTCCATCTGCTTTGCCAGGGGCGCGCGAAACTACTGACCACCAACAGTGATGGAAAGACGTTTATCCTGAAAATTGCCAGTGCCGGTGAAGTGATCGGTCTGAACCCCATCCTTACCGGTATGCCGTATGACATCACGGTGGAAACGCTGCAGCCTTGCCAACTGGCGTTTATTCCGCGCGAAGAATTTTTGCGCTTTATGAAGGAGCATAACGACGCCTCCTTCCAAGTGGCGCAACACTTGGGGCGCGATTGCCAGATGGCCTATGAAGTCATCCGTTCGATCGGCTTGAGCAATTCGGCGGCGGAAAAACTGGCGCGTTTTCTGGTGGAGTGGGCCGGCGACGGACGTGCCAGCGGCGGGATGGTCCGCGTGAAACTTACCCTAACCCACGAGGAAATGGCGCAGTTGATCGGTTGTTCGCGCGAAACCGTGAGCCGCACGTTGGGAGAATTCAAGCGTCAGCGTCTGGTGGAAGTGAATGGATCGACACTCGTGCTGCGAGACATCGCGGCGCTGGAGAACCTGGCGGCGAATTAGAACTTCTCCCGGGCGGTTCACCCAGTTATCGCCCGGGAGCCAGCGGTCTTATCCCTATCTTCTCCCTAGCTTCTGTTCCCTTCATCCTATGCGGTTGTTTGCATGCTTGGCCTGTAGAGGCTTATGGTCCGCTCACCGCGACTTTACAGAAATCTTACGCCCGTGAGGCTATCGTTTCTTGGTAACGAGAGATGAACTGCCGGACTCACTTTGGCGGCCTGTAACTGCCATCCCAAGAAATTCGTTGCCGACGAATAGTCGGCGAGGCAAGTTTCAAAACAATATTCCTCAGGTAGAAGCCCAATTGGTGCGTTCGAGAAACGTGGGAGGCTCGTAGGTCTTGCCTTTGGCCAGGCGACGTTCTTCACGGCGCGAGGTCCACAGAAGCAGCGGGCCAACCGCACGCGCGCTGAGCCGGGCGAAGAACCCAGACTCGCTCTCTACTTCCTTGCGCAGGGCTTGAATCTTTTCGCTGACGCTGCGATTGACAGACCGAAATTGGTGCTCCATGGCCCAAAGTGCGGCGTTATAGCCGGTGCGCAGTTTCTGCATTTCGCGTTCAAAGCGCTCGCGAACGCGGGGATCGGGATAGTCACGGTAGCGGCGCCAACCCTGCAGCATGGTTTGGCACATACGATAGAGGCTGGGTCCGTTGGCCTCGAAGTCATGCCAGAAAGCCCAGTCGAGAAATCGCTTGGAATCTTCGCGGGAAATGGCGGCGTGCTGGAAATTGAATTTGAACTGGCCGTGGATGTCGGCGAAATCCACGGAGTCCAGCAAGCGGCCTTGTTCCTTCATCTCGCGATACAGCGGTGTGCCGGGCACCGGTGTGTACAACATGAACTGGTGGAAATCGGTTTCGTGGCTGCAGGCGTGTTCAATCTCGCCGGTGATGTTGGCGGGAGTGTGGTGCTCCAAACCGATAATGGTGGAACCCTGAACGCGGATGCCGTGGCTGCGCATTTCGTGGGTCAATTCGCGAGTATCCGTACCCTTCAGCTTGCTGTACACCGAATGCGGGGACTCCAGGCCCATCCACACCCAGGAAATGCCGAGTTCCACGAGCTCCTGCATGGAGTAGCTCTTGATGGCATTTGCGGAGGCGAACACCGCCATTCCCCAACTCTTTCCCCCAGCCTTCATGCGCTCCAGGAGTTGCAGGGCGCGCTTGCGGTGCAGCAGGAAATTTTCGTCCATGATGAAAAAGGTCTGCACGCCGAGTGAAGTTTCAAAACCTTCCATGATGTCGAAGAGTTCGTCACCGGTCTCGTAGAAATTGTGAAAATTGCCTTTGCCCCCGAAGAAGGAGGAAGTGGTGCAGAAGCTGCATCCCATGGGGCAGCCGACCGAGGGGATGATCGTAGCGGCGGTGGAACCCCGGCGCTCAGGCAGCTTCATGCCCATAGCGCGCGTCTGAATGCCGGAAACGATGGCGGGATGCTTGATGGGCGCGGAATCGTCTTCGCCCAGAAAGCGCCGCATCCAGGAGATGCCTTCGCCGCGAACGCAATGATCGGCGTCCACCATATGCTCAATGCCGGGAATCGCGGTGACGTGGCCGCCAACGACGATTGTGGAGTGCGGCGAGAGTTTGCGCACCATACGGCACATTTCACGCACCTTGCCGACGTTGACGATGATCGAGGAGATGCCCACGATCTCGTATTCGTGCGAGGTCAATTCGTGCGCAAAGGCTTCACGTGTGGGGAAATCCAGAAGGGTGCAGGGCGCAGAGATATTGGACTGGATCATCATGATGCCCCACGAGCGATGGAACATTCGCAAGGAAAAGGCGCCTTGCGCGCGGGTCACCTGATTGTGGTACAGCTCCATGGGATTGATAGCGCGGCTGCCGAATTCGTCGTCCTGGGCATACGGGCCAAAAACGGAGCTTAGAAGCACACGCGCACGCGTGCCTCTGGGATGGGTGATGCTACTGCTCGGATTCTGCGGATTCATAGATTGGAACACCAGAATACCATGGGACACCGGAAGCCCATTGTGACGGATGACCTAGACCGTGTGACCGTGTGTGTCCTGTTTTGAACAACTCAGCTGTTCAATCAATTTCAAGTTGATCGGATTGGATCGGACGATGCCGATCGCCATCCTAGCTTGAACATAAACAGAGGACAGCGCGGGAGGTTTGCTTGCGAAGGGCTAAAGGGCGTGCGAAAATAAAAAGCTGTGGCTGCGCCTTCCCAAATGGCGATTGGCCGCAATGGCGATATCGTCTAGGGGTCCAGGACGCCGCCCTCTCACGGCGGAAACCCGGGTTCGAATCCCGGTATCGCTACCAGAAATTGTCTAATGTCCGTTTGGTAGACAACGATTCAACCTCTCAGAACGCATCTAGACGCTCCTTTGTGGTAATTTAGCTTTAAGTACAGTTATTCAAATTGGTCCATCCCGAGAGGGACCCTTCCCATGTCCCGCACAACGCTGATCCTTGCCGTAGCAGGTCTCGCGATATTCTTCGGTGCTTCTCGCGCCCGCGCACAACAGGCCGGAGGTGTCGCGCCTGCCGGGCCACAGGTACACGTGGTTCGTTCCATGGTTGGAGCGAAGGGTGAGCAGCGCAACGGAAGCTTTGTCATGACTGAGCCAAGGTCTGTCTTCTACGTTCCAGACGATCGCGAAGTCATCGTCTATTTCGAATGGGAAGGTGCAAAAGGCATTCACCATTGCGAAGGGAACGTGCGAGGTCCCAGCGGTCAGTTTGCCACCATGTCCAGTTTTGATTACACGGCCACGCAGGCGCGTTTCGCTGGTTTCTGGCGCGTGCCTCTGTCAGAAAGCTCGCCGCAGGGCAACTGGGTTTTTGAAAGTAGAGTCGACGGCGAGCAGGCTGGCCAGTTGACATTTCAAATTGTCGCTTCCAGCAAGCCTGCCGACCTGGCCAAACAACGCGCACTTCCAACTGCCGGCGAAATTTACAAGCAGGCTGTTTCCGCGACTGTCCTTATCGAGAATCTCGATGAGAAGGGCCACGTGCTCCGCCGCGGCTCTGGGTTTTTCATTCAGGATGGCGCTGTTGTCACTTCCTTCCATACCATCGAAAGCGCCACTGTTCTTCGACTGATTCTCGCTGATGGTAGGGAGGTCTCTTCGCCTTCTATCGCTGCTTGGAATCGCCGTCAGGACTGGGCCATTCTAGCCACCTCGGCGAAAAGCTCCCCAGCCTTGAAACTCGCCGAAAACAAAACCTGGAATGTCGGCGACCATTGTTCCTGGCTCAGTGCGAAGTCCGACGGAACGCACGTTCTATCCGATGGCCAGATCGTCGGTTCGCAGTCCCCGGCTGCCTTTGGAGAACGAATTGATATTAACGGAGGCTACGACTACGCTTCCATGGGCGGTGCCTTACTCGACGATCAGGGTGAAGTCATCGGAATTCTCGGCGGCGCACTCCCGGATTCTCTGTTGAATGCGTATTACTACCAGACAGCAGGCGAGGTCTCTGGACTCCCTTTCGTCGGCGGAACCGCCGTGTCTTCCACCATTCTGCCTCGCATCCTCCCCGCTTCCCCTGCCACATTGCAGGATCTTTGGACAAAAGGCCAAATGACGCTTCCTGTCACCAATTCCAGGTACGTTCTCTTCGGGATGTTGAGCCAGGGCGAGCAAATCAAGGGCAAGCATTACCAGGCCGCCGATCGTTCCTCACAGACCAGTTTTCATCGCGGTGATGCAAGTGCGAGCGTCCTAATCCATTTCCAGAGCACTGAACCACTCAAATCGACCGCCACTATCAAGCTTTACGACCTGGACAATCATCCCCTCGCTTCAGGTAACACCGATAAAATCAGTGTTTCGCGTGGCCAAGTCTCAGAGCGCATGTGGCAACTACCGCTCGCGAGTTTGCCGGTCGGTATCTATCGCGTGGATGTTGAAGTCGCCGGTGGAGTGGCTTGGCGCCAGTTCTTCAAGATCACCAACTGATGTCCACGTCGGCTTCAGCGAAACAGCAGCGGAGCAAACTCCGTCAGGTTACGCCGCCAAACCATCCAGGCATGCATGCCGGGAGTCTCGATGTCCACGTGTTGAATTCCCTTGGAGGCCAGCCACGCGCGGAATTCGCGATTGGCTCCGATTAAATGGTCTTCCGTCCCGCAAGCAATCCAGAGCAAATGCAGCCGCTGATTTGCTTTTGAATCCAGCCCAGGGAATTCCTTGTCGAATGACGTGTTGACTCCTCCGGAACTGAAAGCGCCGATCCAGGCGAACTGGTCCAGGGTGTTCAGGCCAGTAAGCAGTGATTCGGCGCCTCCCATGGATAGGCCGGCAATAGCCCGAGAGTTTCGGTCCTTATTAACGCGATAGGCTGCCTCAACTTGAGGGATGACTTCTGTGAGCAGTGCCTCGCGAAATCTGTCCATGTTTCGCTGGTGGAGGGCGGGATCTCTGGGTCCCCCGGAACTGGGCGCAAGAACCTCCGGCGCGCCGTAGCCGAGCGGCATAACCACAAGCATGGGCTTGGCTTTGCCTCGCGCGATCAGATTGTCCAGTATCACGTTGGCGCGACCGACGGCGGTCCAGCCACTGGCATCGTCGCTGAATCCGTGCAAGAGGTAAAGAACGGGATACGCGGTCTTTCCTAGGGCGTCATATCCGGGCGGGGTGTACACGAAAAAGTCGCGGTCGTCGCCGACTACGGTCGACTTGTAGAAATGATGGTGAATCACGCCATGAGGTACGGCGCCAATCTCCCACGAAAGAGTAGGCGGTCCGGGGACATGCACTTCGCTCGAACGATAGAGGAAGTTTGGCTTAATCGAGTGGTTGGATGGATCGAACATTGTCACGCCGTCGGCGTCAATCGAGTAGCCGTAATAATCAGGAACGAGCGGATCCGTGGTCACGCTCCAAACACCCTGGTCGTCTTTCTGCATTGTCAGCGGTTTGGCAGCGCCTTCGAGCGAAACGGAAACCTCTTTGGCGTTTGGGTCCCGGAAGCGGAAGGTAACGCGATTATCGGAATGCACCTCGGGCGAAATCAGCGGCGGTGGCGCTTGTGCGGAAGCAGCAGCGGTCAGAAGCAGAATTGCGGGCAGTAGAAGTGTTCGTTTCATGGTTCACCTTTGCGGTGCTTTCTGATGGGAGCCTCGATTTGGAGGTGACAACCGGGCTTGCCTCAGTGGATGTTCGGTCCAATGTTAGAAGTTGTATCTCGCGGAGGCAAGCAGCGATTGATCAAGCCGATAGAGTCCAATGGCCAAAACTCATGGCAAGCCAGTGTCGCGAAACCCAACTTCACAGGTGATGGCTGTGATATAAAACTCTCACAGTGCCCCTGGTCCAAAACTCCCACTCGCTTACTGCCACTTGGGAACCCTGACACTGAGACGGAGTCCGTCCTATGAGATCTTTCTCCCTGCTCTTCGCGTTGATCCTTCCGTTCGCTTCGTATGCCGCCCCTCAGAAATGGACCATTGGCAACGGTGAAATAAGCAGAACCGTGACGTTTAGCGAGACTTCCGGCCTTTTCACCCAACAGCTTTCAGATCTTAGAACTCATGCGGAGTTCATCTTGCCTGAAAAGCCCGGTTCCGGCAGCGCCCCGGAATTTTCATTCGATTGCGACGATCACACTTACCAGGGTGCCGGCTCGCAGTTCTTGCTTGTGAACGCCTCTGAGTTACCGCAGCCAAAGGGCAAGTCGCTCACAATTCGGCTTCGCGGCAAGAAACTTCCGCTGGAAGTATCCGTAATCTACGACGTTTATGACGGACATCCAGCGATCCGCAAACAATTGATTTTGCGGAATACCGGCTCCGTGCCTCTGCACTTTTCGCATTTGAACCTGGAATCGATCGAACTTTCAGTCGGCCCGGAAAACGAAACGACCCTGAACACGCAGTACGGAACAATTCCACGCGAGATTTTCTATACAGGCCGCTCGGAGGATGCGGGCCTGCTGGTTGCCAATGCGCGCACTGGCGTTGGGTTTGCGATCATCAGCGAAGTTCCCGGCTATATGAAGCGGACGGAGATTGCCGGCTGGGACAGACCGGATCGCATTCCAATTGGCGTTCTCTATGACACCGATTTGATGCCATTCGAGCGCGCTCTTGCCGCGGGCGAAGAATTCAAGACCGCGCGTGTTTCACTCCTGACCTTTCGGAATGGTGACGGCGTCCGGGATCCTCACTGGGTACTTCCATCGTACACAGCGAAAGTTCTGATGCGGCGTGTTGATGCACGTGGCGCGCCTTGGATTTACAACACTTGGGAGCCGTTTGAACGGGGGATCAATCGCGACACTGTGCTCAAGCTGCTCGATGTGGCAGGCAACATCGGGATCGACATTTTCACCATCGACGACGGCTGGCAACAGGAATATGGCGAAAACGAGGTCAACCTGGCCTCCTTTCCGGGCGGCCTGAAACCAATTCAGGAGGCCATCGAAGCGAAAGGCATGCGCCTGGGATTGTGGATTCCTCTCGCGGCAATCGGCACCTCAACGGCGGACTATCGCAATCATCCCGAGTGGGCTGCGCTCGATCAGCAAGGAAAGCAGAAAATCACCAACACAGCTGCCGGCCCAAAGGTAGTGATGTGTCTGGCGAGTCCGTATCGTGACGCCGCTGCGGACCGTGTGAATCAAGCCATCGAAAGGTTTCACCTGGCTTATGTGAAGCTCGACTTAACGACGATTTTCAACGCGTACGGAGAAGCGCCCGGCTGTTGGGCCAAGGGCCACAATCACGGGAACTGGGCCGAATCCTTGAACCAAATCTATGAAGGCATCTCGTACGTTACGGCCAAGATCTACGAAAAACATCCCGACGTTCTTCTCGATTTAACCTTTGAACTTTGGGGCCAGAAGCATGTGATTGATGCGGGCCTGCTAGCGGCCGGGGATCTCGACTGGATGAGCAACGTTGACGATAACCAGCCAAACTCTGCCGGCCCGCTGCAAGCTCGGACTCTGCTGTACCAGCGCGCGGCATCCATGCCGGCCGAAAGCATGCTCATCGGTAACATTCATGCGGAACTGCCCACCATTCAGGAAAGCTTTGCCACGGAAATCGGATCGGCGCCGCTCTTGCTCGGCGATCTCCGGAATCTGAGCGCCGCCGATCAACAGTGGTACCGCAAAAAGGTCGCCTGGTTTAAGAAATTAAGAAGCAACACAAGGATCAGCGAAAGCTTCTTTCCCCTTGGCCACTGGATGCAGCCATCCGCAAACACATGGGACGGTTTCGCCCGCCTGGAACACAGCGGCAACGGCGTGATTGTGATCTTCCGTAACAAATCCAACATTGCGGCCGCGGAAGTTCAATTGCCCCTGATGCCGGAGGGGAGATTTAGGGTCCACTCGGTGATAACGAACAAAGATCTCGGGGTGTTCACAAAATCCGACTGGGTGCGTGGTATTTCAGTCGAATTTTCTGGTACGGAACCAGTCGAAATTCTCGAAGTGTCCGCAACAAAATAAGGAGCTTCTCTGCACGATATTTTCGCGCCGAGATAAATTAGTTAAGATGCGATAGTTCAATCGTCGCCATGCGCCTCAGCGACAACCACGCTTTCCTCCTGCCAGGGTGGCAGGACCTTTATCAACACATAAAGGATGACGAAAGGCAGGATCATCAGGGCCACGGCTGGTACCAACCCCTCGCGCGTAACAAAAGCCATTTTGTAAGTCGTGTACCCGAGAAAGCTCTTGGAAAAGAGTTGTCCGCCGATCACCACGTTCCACCGCATCGCAAAAATTCCCACAATCGTCAAAATAGCGGAGGTCGCGTAAATCCGTCGGCGCACAGCAACGGAAAAAGTGAAAATTTGCGACAGGCTAAGCAGCGCCAGCGGTGTCAACGTTCCCAGGAAGATTTGAATCAGAATCTGGGAAAGGAAAAGCCGCGTGTGCACCATGAAATCCAGGCTGCGGAACGATTCGTCGGCTTCATAGATGCGGTGAATGAGGTCCAGCATCTCCAATGAAAAATCAATAACAAACGTATAGAAAAGATATTTGGCGATGGTATCCAGGCAGCGCATATCGACGGCGACACGCCGCATCGCGCAGGTGGCCAGGTACATCAAAAGCACCAGGGCGATTCCCGAGACCATTGCGGAGAACAGAAAGACCACCGGCATGAGTGGAGTGGACCACCAGGGGTTCGCCTTCACTGACCCGAAAATAAAGCCCACATAACCGTGCAGCAGGAACGCAGAAGGTATACCGATTAGGGTGATGATCCATCCCACGCGGTCATCGATGCGCAGCGCGGCCGGACTGATGTTATACGAGCCAAGAGTCAGCACGCGGTAAAGGAGGCCCTTCACGCCGCGGCACGATTGCGCCAGTCGGACAATGTCACGGCGGTAATCCAGCCAGATTTCCACCACCAGCACGGCCATCAGGTACCAAAGGTAAACGAATCCAAACATGGCCATCGCCGATGCACGATGCGGTGTCAGGTACATCTCCAGCGATCGCTCGGGATGGCCCAAATGGAGCTGCAACGGAAGCGGGGCCACAATCAGGAAAGCCAGCGCCGTCAGCAAGGCCAACCGGTAAGTCGGCTTCACTTCCTCTACGCGAAATACGCGTTCAAGAGAGGCCAGGATAAATGCTCCTGCGACCAACCCGGTGAGAAAGGGGTAAAGAACAATGAGGATGCTCCATTGGAGCTCCACCTCATTGGGATACATGAATCCTTCCATAACTCCTTCTCCCTTACCGGACCGAACCGTCGAGGCCGTTGTAGAACAGCTTCGAACCAGTCGCGAGATGCGGCTTCAACACTTGCACCGAGTGCGTTTTCAGAAACGAGTGAATTGGATCGTTGGGGTTCTTCAGGTCCGCTAATTGCCGTGCACCTGTGGGACACGCTTCGCAACATGCGGTGGTCATACCCTTCGTGATTCTGTGATAGCAAAGCGTGCATTTATCGGCAGTATGTTTCTTGGGATGGAAAAAGCGGCACCCGTAGGGGCAGGCTTGGATGCAATATCGGCAGCCCAGGCAATAATCGTAATCGACCAGCACCACGCCATCGGGGGTATGAAAGGTGGCGCCCACGGGACACACCTGGGAGCAAGGCGAATCCACGCAGTGGTTGCACATCTTGGGCACGAAGAAATTTTTTCCACCTTCCGCCTTGCCCGGAAGAAAGCCCTCTTTCCCTCCGTTGGGTGAATCCACTTCGGGAGTTTCGATATGCCAGTCCGAAACGTGGTAGCGCTCGATCCACGTCCGGAAGTAGCCTTCGGGAACATCGTTTTCCATTTCACAGGCGCGCACGCAGCTTCCGCAACCGATGCATTTGGTGATGTCAATGAGCATGCCCCACCAGTGCTCGCTCATCTTGTAATTGGGTGATCCATTCGGATTGTCGGCAAGCACGTAGTCCCAGGCGATGGCTGCGGCGGGAAGCAAAAGTAAGATTTGACGGCGGTTTAAGGTCATTTCTTGCCTTCCGGTTTCAATCCTGGGCTATGTGGTTTGTGACATGTGTCGCAGGGCTTACTACCGTTTGCCTCCGTCTGCGGGAAACCTGCCGGTTTGGCAATATTCTTTGAATGGCAGCGAAGGCACAGCTTTGCCACTTCCGGCAACACGGGCTGGACTGTTCCCGGATCATCCGCATGTTTCGCCAACGGGCCGTGACACGATTCGCACTTGACGGTCTTATGTGCGCCGCTCGCTTTAAGCGCGGCTTCATCGGGGTGACAATTCTCGCAGACCTCATGCCCCGCAAACGCCACTGGCCGCGCGCTGATCTCGGCCAGGGCATCTCCCCGAAAAGGGCCGTACCGGCCGAAACTCCGCGGGATCAGCGCCGCGCGAAGAACAAGAAAGAGGACCAAACCGAGCAGAAATACTCCCGCCAGTCGAATCAGATGCGCAGAGTCTTTGAATTCAGCCATGCAGGCTCTCCGTTGCAGGGATCCCGAACATCTCGTGGAATGCCTTTCGTACGCAATGTGGAGTTACGTTTGGCATAATGCCGGCAGAAAGTGCCTCCGTGAGGGGCTGAGAAAACAACAACCGGGCCTGACAATGTGCGAGAAAAGTGTGACGACCGAGGATGATTTAACCGCAAAACTCACGGAGCGGGCATGACCCACGTCACGATAAGGAGTGACACTGGTCACACATCGCTTGCTTGGCCTTCTTCTTTATGGCTGATCGGCTGCTAACTCTGGATTAGTCGGGAGATTCCTTCGGCGAAGACGTCCAGTGGAGTGATGAGGCTGATTACAAGATAATCGTCACTGCCAAAATCGTAGAAATGGCCCGGATGAACGAGCACATGGCGTGTCTGCAGGAGTTGTATGGCGTGGTCTTCTCCGGAGCAGCCTGTGGGAAGTCGCAATACCGCGTACCACCCGCCATCCGCATCGAGGAGTTCCCAAGCATGATGTTGCCCAACGAGGGCCTGCAAGTGCGCGCGATTTTCCCGCACGCGTCGCAGAATTTGTGGTTGCAGCGAGCGGCGCTGCTCCAATAACGTTGGGAAGGCCCACTGTGTGGGAGCATTGAGCGATAAGAAGGTATCCGCGATAACGTCCAGACGATCGAGTGCCGGATGCACGAGCGACTCGGGACCGCTGGTAACCACCCAGGCGACCTTCATTTGCGGCAGTGCGGAGATTTTGGAGAGGCCGCTGAGTGTAAAAGTCAGCGACTCCTGATTGGCGGCGAAAGTCGCGCGTGGCTCCCCCGCAAAGGGGTAGTCCAGAAACACTTCGTCAACAATCAGCGAGATGTTGCGCTCGCGGCACAACGTGTTCAGGCGATTCACTTCCTCGGGCTGCAGATAGGAGCCCGTCGGATTGTTGGGATGGACGAGCAGGATCGCTCGTGTGCGCGGCGTGAGCGCGCGGATCACGCTGCAAAAATCGATGAACCACCCGTGGGCGTATTCCAGCGCATACGGAACCAGCGTGACGTCCTGCAAGTCCGCAAGAAACTCGAACAACGGGTAGCTAGGCTTGGGAACCAGGATTTCGTCGTGTGAATTGCAAAGCAGCCGGAAAACATAGGAATAGGCCTCGCTGGTGCTTGTGGTCAGAACAATGGCTTCGGGATTTACCGTCGCATGGCGGTCCTGCAAGTAGTAACGCGCTACTTCTTCGCGCGCGGAAAGGAGCCCACGGGGCTGGGGATCGTAGTTAAGCGCCTCAACCCTACGGAAAGCTTCGAGAATGGCGGCAGCGTCGTAATGGAAGCCGCAGTTCGTCGGATTCGAAGCAGTTAGATCGAGAATCGGCGTTCCAGCAGCACGAAGTTGTTTCAAGGCTTGTGCGTGACGGTTCGGCGTGAGTTCCCAATTGGTGCGCTGAGAGAACATGGGGAGAAAGGAGACCTTAACACACTGAACCGCGCTGACGGAATGACCGCCGTTCGCTCAAGAAGTTAATCGGGGCACTCGCAGTAAACTGCGAGAAGCCGCATTGCCAAAGCCCTATGAGGAGGACAACTTCGCTCGCGGTTCTTCGCTAGGCACAGAGACTCCCGAAAGAATCGCTTTGATTTGCGCGAGAGCTGCAGGGATGGCGAGCTTTACGGTTTCGGAGAGTTCCTCGGAGAATTCAAACGATTGCGCGCCAATGGTGATCAGAAAAGCGCCAGACGGCACATTGCCGTAGAGTTGCTTGGCCAGTGCTAGCAGTCCTTCGGGGCTACAACTGTGCGAAAAGCTGCTCGGCGCCTCGGGCTTGGGCGAGATCCTCCTACTCTGCACTGCTCCGGTCGATAAAACAGCGGAAGCGTCTATGAAGATCACCACGTCTGCCTCACTTATCGGCTCGGCCTGTTCCGGAGTCCACTGCGTCGAAGCCTGGATCACCGTTTCGGGTTCACACAAGCCGGCACGCAGTTCGCGCACGACATGCAGGGCCACTGCGTCATCCCCGCGAAGGGAATTGCCGCACCCAAGGATGAGTGCGCGATTCAAGATGCCCAACGCATTTCGTCCGGATTCATGCCGCTTGCTATCCTCCGGCAATTCTCTTCCGAGGGCAGGGGCGCTTCTTCATGACTCGGTTTATTGTCTGCCTTTCCGTTACAGGCACACCATAAACCGTCCACGCTCTTGGATCCTGCCACACTATGCTACTACGCTGCCCCCATTAATGGGTCATACACCTTGGCGGATGAGTTCAAACATAGCCAGAATAGGAAGGAACCCTGGGACCGCAGGCACATGAAAACAAGCCATCTGCGGGTAAAGGCTCACGACCGATGAAAAATGCAACAACAGGTGGGTGGGTTCACCCAAGCCCGAATCTAAGCCCGCCATGGACCTTTCCCTAACTGTTTTTCTTGTCTATCAGATGCGCCTCCGGGCGATGGGGTCAGAGTGGCCACTCGCCTGCCTTCCTTCTTTCCTGAAAGCCGCTTGTCTGCCCGATGAGGTCTTGCCTGGCCCGGTGCGGGGGCATAAGCTCAGAAATGCTCCCCTGATTTACCTGGAAGGACAGTCACTCATCTTCGCTCACGGATTGAGGCAGAAATGAACGAAACCCTGCACGCCGCGCCCGTGAAAATCGGCGAAAAGTCCATTGACACCGAGCATGATCTGCAAATGCAGATGTTGGATTCGCTTGCCGAATCTTTGCAGAAGAGCGGCGATTTTTCGCCTGCTCGCTACATCCTGGAACAGTTCATCGAATTCTCCGACATGCATTTTCTTTCGGAACAGCTGGTCATGCGCCTGCACAGCTACCCCGGTTACGAAGCCCATCTGGAGGCGCACACGCATTTGATGAAGAAGGTCCGCGAAATCCGCGATAGCGTTTTGCGCGGCGAAAACGCTCCCAGCCTGCAATTGGTGCAGCAATTGCGCGACTGGCTGTTGCATCATATCGGTTCCGAGGATGTTGCCTTTGGCGAGTTTTTAAGAACGAAAGAAGTTCACGGCGACTGAGTTCTTTACCGGCCGGCATTTCCCCGGGGTGCGGCCAGAGTGATATCGGGCGTTTGCGGAAGGCCGCACATAGCCTGCCGTTCGGAGCGACCTCCGAACTGCAGAGCTCCGTGTAGAATTTTCTTTTGGCGGATGAAACCAGTATCCTCGATTCCTCATAGGGGGGAGTTACTCTATGTGCCTGGCGATTCCCGGAAAAGTCTCACAAATTGAAGTGCAGGACGGCGTGCGCTGCGGACGCGTCCAGTTTGGTGGCATCACGCGCCATGCTTGCCTCGACTTTGTGCCCGAAGTGAACGTCGGCGACTATGTGATGGTTCACGTGGGCTTCGCCATCAGCGTGGTGGACAAAGACGAAGCCGAACGCACTTACGCGCTGCTCGAAACCATGGGCGTCCTCGCCGATGAGCTTGCCCCGGGTGGCGCGGATTCTACCCCATCATGAAGTACCTGGACGAATATCGCGACGTAAAAATCGCGCATAAGCTGGCCGCGGAGATCCGGCGTCGCTCTACTCGGCCGTGGGTGCTGATGGAGATTTGCGGCGGGCAGACCCACACCCTTATGCGCTACGGGATCGACGACTTGCTCGGGGATAGCGTGCAACTCGTCCACGGGCCCGGATGCCCGGTGTGCGTGACCCCGCTGGAGATGATTGATCGTGCGATTGCCCTGGCGCGCCGCCCCGATGTCACGCTCGTCTCTTACGGAGACATGCTCCGCGTGCCCGGCTCCGAAACGGACTTATTCCATGTAAAGGCGGAGGGTGGCGATGTGCGCGTCGTATACTCGCCGACCGACGCCGTTCAATTGGCGCGCACTCAGCCGGGACGCCAAGTCGTTTTCTTCGCGATTGGTTTCGAGACCACAGCTCCGGCGCATGCCATGGCCGTGTTGCAAGCCGAACGACTCCAGCTTCAGAATTTCACCCTGCTCGTTTCTCATGTATTGGTCCCGCCCGCAATTCGCACCTTGTTGGGTTCGCCAAAAAATCGCGTGCAGGGATTCATCGCTCCCGGCCACGTTTGCACCGTTGTTGGCGTGCGAGACTACGAAGAACTGGTGCATGAGTTCCATGTCCCGATTGTCGTCGGTGGTTTTGAACCCATCGACCTGCTGGAAGCAATTCACATGCTGGTGACGCAACTTGAGGAGGGCCGCGCGGAAGTCGAGAATCAGTATTCCCGCTCCGTGCAGTATGAAGGCAATCAACCCGCCCAGAAAGCGGTTGCACTGGTGTTCGAGGTTTCTGACCGCAAGTGGCGCGGCATTGGCTCGATTCCCGAGAGCGGCTTGCAGTTGAAGGAAAGGTTCGCCGGCTTTGATGCGGAAAGACGCTTCGATCTTGCGGACGTTCGAGCGGAAGAGCCCACGGAATGCATCAGCGCGGAAGTCTTGCTCGGGCTGAAGAAACCGACGGATTGCCCGGCGTTTGGAACGCGTTGCACGCCTGAAAAGCCTCTGGGAGCGCCGATGGTTTCTTCGGAAGGTGCCTGTGCGGCGTACTACCAATACCGGCGTCATCTCGTTACACTCTGAACTTGTGTCCAACGACGAGACAAAAGACCTGACCGCCTTCTCCTGCCCCGTCCCGCTTCCCGCGGGCGAGCGCATCCTCTTGGGCCATGGCAGCGGCGGCAAGCTCAGCGCGGATTTGCTGCAAGATGTTTTTCTCCCCGCAATTGGAAATCCTGTCCTGAATCGACTCGAAGATCAAGCCATCGTCACCCTGAATGGCGCGCGCCTGGCCATCACCACGGATTCGTTTGTAGTGAAACCGCTGATCTTTCGCGGTGGCGACGTGGGTTCCCTGGCTGTGCATGGCACCATCAACGATCTGGCCATGGGCGGCGCGAAACCCTTATGGCTGAGCGTAGCGTTCATTTTGGAAGAAGGCTTGCCGATCGAAACGCTGCGCCGCGTCGTAGCCTCCATGCGCGATGCGGCAGCGAATGCGGGCGTGCAAATCGTGGCTGGCGACACGAAGGTTGTGGAGAAGGGAAGCGCTGACGGCATCTTCATCAATACCACCGGCATCGGCCTGGTTCGTGAAGGCGTCACCCTTTCCGCAACACAAGCGCGGCCCGGCGACAGCATTCTTGTAAGTGGAATGCTCGGCGATCATGGCATCGCAATTTTGGCGGAACGCGAAGGCATCCAGTTTGAAACCGCGGTGCAAAGTGATTCCGCTCCTCTGCACGCGCTGGTGGCAAGCTTGCTTGAGGCTACCCACGACGTACGCTGCCTCCGCGATCCAACCCGCGGTGGACTCTCCAGTACCTTGAACGAAATTGCCGCGAGTTCCGGTGTTGGCATGGAGCTTCTGGAAACTTCCATTCCGGTTCGGGAAGAAGTGCGCGGCGCCTGCGAGATGCTGGGCCTCGATCCGCTCTATGTTGCCAACGAAGGGAAACTGGTCGCCATTGTTGCGCCGGACTCTGCTGAAACGGCTCTGCGGGCGTTGCAGAATCACCCGTTGGGCAAAGACGCCTGCATTATCGGCGGGGTGACCGCCGAGCATCCGCGCATGGTGGTGATGCGCACGCCATTTGGCACCACGCGCATCGTGGACATGCTGGCCGGTGATCAATTGCCGCGCATTTGTTAAGGAGGTCCGATGCACGAAGTTGGTATCGCCTCTTCCATCATAGAATCGATTGAGGCCGAAGCACGCCGCCGCCCGGATGCGCACCTCACCGCTGTGGGTGTACGCATCGGCGAGCTTTCCAATGTGGATCGCGATGCCCTCGCTTTTGCGTTTGAAGCCTTGACGAAAAAAACTCCGCTGGAGCACTTGCGGATCGAAATTGAATGGTGCCCGCGCCGCCAGAAGTGCCAAGCGTGTGGAGAGGAGTTTGTGGTGAAAAAGTTGGAATTGACCTGCCCCAAGTGTGGAGAGACTCGTGGCACCTGCATCGGCGGCACGGAGCTCGATATCGCCTACCTGGAGTTGGAGGAGCCATGCGAGAAGCCATAGAGAAAAAGGTCCTCAGCGAAAATGACCGGTTGGCTGCGGAGTTGCGCCAGCGCTACCACGACCAGAACATTCTCTGTGTGAATTTCATCAGCTCGCCGGGTTCCGGCAAGACCGCCTTGCTCGAAAAAACGCTGGGCAGTTTTGCACCGGACACGCGAGTTGCCGTTCTCACTGGGGATCTACAGACTGACAATGACGCCCGGCGCCTCATGCGTTACGGATTTCCCGTGCGGCAAATCGTGACGGGCGGCACGTGCCATCTGGACGCACGCATGGTCGAACGCCATTTAAATGAACTGGGTTTTCGCGGCCCCGGGCTGTTGCTTGTCGAAAATGTTGGCAACTTGGTCTGCCCGTCCAGCTACGACCTGGGCGAAGCAGCGAAGATTGTTCTCCTAAGCGTCACCGAAGGCGAAGACAAACCGCTCAAGTATCCCGGTATTTTTCATCGCGCTTCGCTAATGATCCTAACCAAGACGGATCTTCTCCCTCACGTCGAGTTTGATCCCAATCTCGCTCTCGAAAACGCACGCAAGATTCATCCGGAAATTGAATACCTGGCTCTTTCTTCCCGCACCGGCGAAGGTTTTGACAAATGGCTCACCTGGCTTTCTACGCTCCAGCAGAAAATCCGCCAGGAAGCTTCCACAGCGATTATCTGAAACGCATCTTCTGTTTATCATGGCGCCAGAGTCTCCAATGGGTGTGGTTCGGAAAGCGATCGAAGTCACCGGCATCGTCCAGGGCGTCGGCTTCCGCCCGTTTGTCTATCGCCTTGCCAATGAATGCGACCTCGCTGGTTTCATCGCCAACACGCCGGCGGGCGTAAGTATCGAAGTGCAGGGTCCGGTGGATACTTTGGCGGCGTTTCTCACCCGGTTGCCGTTGGAGATTCCGCCGCTTGCAAAAATCACTTCAATCGTGTCGCGCGATATCGAACTCCAGCCGGACACGACGTTTCGCATTCTCTCCAGCCGTCTCGATCAGCCCCCCAGGGCCCTGATCTCTCCGGACGTTGCGGTATGCGAGGATTGCTTGCGCGAAATGACCGATCCGCGCGATCGCCGTTTCCGCTATTCCTTTATCAACTGTACGAACTGCGGGCCGCGCTTCACCATCATTCGCGATATTCCTTACGATCGGGCACGCACCTCCATGGATTCCTTCGAGATGTGCGCTGCTTGCCAGGCCGAATACGACGATCCTGCGAACCGGCGCTTTCATGCGCAACCCAATGCCTGTTGGGATTGCGGCCCGCAAGTGCAACTCCTGGACGACAAGGGCGCGCCTGCGGACTTCGCTGACCCCATTCGCGAAGCCGCTCGCCTTCTGGAATGCGGCGCCATTGTTGCCATCAAGGGGCTCGGCGGATTTCACCTGGCCTGCGATGCGGAAAACGATGCGACCGTGGATCGCCTCCGCGACAGGAAACGCCGCGTCGAAAAGCCCTTTGCAGTGATGGTGAGGAGCATCGAGAATGCCGAGCGTCTGTGCGTTGTGGACGAATCCTCTCGCAAACTGCTCCTGTCGCGCGAACGGCCCATCGTCTTGTTGCCGCGACGTCCCGAAACGCATGTGGCTGCGGGCGTAGCGCCGCGCAACCGCTATCTCGGGGTCTTCTTGCCCTATACACCGCTCCATCATCTTTTGATGTCCAACAGTAGATGCGATGCCCTGGTGATGACCAGCGGCAATCTGAGCGAAGAGCCGATCGCCATTGATAATGAAGAAGCCGTGCAGCGCCTCCGTGGCATCGCTGACGGTTTCCTTGTTCACAATCGTGATATCGTGCGGCGTTGCGATGACTCCGTGGTGCGCTTGGCGGCTGGCCGGACACAACAATTGCGGCGCTCGCGGGGCTTCGTGCCGGCGCCAGTCGCTCTTGAGGGTGATTCACCGTCCATACTGGCCGTCGGGAGCGAACTGAAGAATACGGTGTGCATTATTCGCGGCAACGAAGCCTTCCTTAGCCAGCACATCGGCGACCTCGAGAATCTGGAAAGCTATCGTTTCTTTGAAGAAGCTGTCGCGCACCTGCAGCGCATCCTGGAAGTGCAACCCAAGGTGATCGCTTACGATCTTCATCCGGACTACTTCTCCACCAAGTGGGCGATGTCTCGGACCGATGTTCACCTCATCGGCGTGCAACACCATCATGCGCATGTTGCTGCGTGCATGGCGGAAAACCATCTGGACGGCAAAGTCATTGGCATCGCTCTCGATGGCACCGGCTACGGTACCGACGGCGCCATCTGGGGCGGGGAAGTGCTGCTGGCGGATTACGCTCAGGTTCAGCGCGCCGCTCATTTTGATTACGTGGCGCTGCCCGGCGGCGAGGCTGCGATCCGTGAGCCCTGGCGCATCGCCGTGAGCTACCTCGCGAAGCACTCCGGGAAATCCTTGTCCGGCCTGGAAATTCCGTTCACCAGAGACCTGGACCGTCGCAGTCTTGCCATTCTTATGCAAATGATTGACCGGCGCGTGAATTCGCCGCTCACCTCGAGTTGCGGGCGGCTTTTTGACGCCGTGGCGGCCCTCGTCGGCCTCCGCACCACGATTAACTATGAGGCGCAAGCAGCCATCGAACTCGAAATGGCGGCTCATGATTCTAGCGACGAGGGCGCCTATCCGTTTGAATTGCAGTTCGCGGCAGAGACCTGGATTATCGGCACTCGTCCCCTTTTCGAATGGTTGATACGCGACATCCGTCGTGGCGCGCGCATTCAAGACATCAGCCGCAGGTTTCACAACGGCATGGCTTCTCTGTTTCTTGGCCTTGCGGAGAAAATCCGCGAAACCCACGGCCTGAATCGCGTGTGCCTCACAGGTGGATGCTTTCAGAACATTCTGTTGTTCGAGTTACTGCTCGCCGCGCTCCGCAAACAGAATTTTGAAGTTTATTTTCATACTGAGGTGCCCGCCGGCGATGGCGGCATCAGTCTCGGCCAGGCGCTTGTTGCCGCGCACCGCCTCCGCAACCGCGTCGCATTGTCTTAGCGCGTCCCGTATTTCCGGCTGCTCGTGATGCCCTTGCCTTCCGTCACGATAATCGTCTGGCCCGCCGCCACATTCGAGAGTTTCTCCATCTGCCCACTGGGCCACCGGATTTCGATGCTGTCCGCCTGATTGTGCATCGCCAGACCAAAGGTCAATACCAGTTCGCTCGCCGAGAGGTAGCTGGAGCCGCTGCGCAGCATTTCCGTTTGCGAATCGCTGCCGGCCGTTAATTTCACCACTGCCCCGATGCCATCGCGATTTGATTTTGTTCCAATCAGTTTGATGCGCACGCTCTTATTTGCCGCGCCAGCGCTACCCGTGAAATCGTTCTCAAAAAGATAGACTGGCCCACCATTGGTGGATAGCAGAAGGTCCAGCCGTCCATCGTTGTTGATATCCGCGTAGGCTGCTCCCCGCCCCACGCGCGGCGTGGCGAACTCCGCGCCCAGACTCTTCGTTACTTCCTGAAAAGTCCCTTTTCCAAGATTGCGGAAAATATGCGGCGGCATGGCATATTTCACGTTCGGTTGCACGCGCTGGATATCGCCGTCAATGTGGCCATTGGCGATTAGAATGTCCGGCCAGCCATCCAGATCGTAATCGAAGAAAAAACAGCCGAATCCCAGCGTCAGCAGGGAATTGCGCCCCACTTCGGAGCGCGGCGCCTCATCCACAAACAGGCCTTTGCCCTCGTTGTGATACAGCGAAAGCATCTGGTTTGAGAAATTTGTAATTAAAATGCTGGCCATCCCGGAGCGATCGTAATCCGCCGCATCCACACCCATTCCCGCGCGGGCCACGCCATCTTCGCTGAACGCTATTCCGGCTACCACAGCCTTTTCCGTGAACGTGCCATTGCCGTTATTACGATAGAGCTTGTTCGGCTGCGTGTCGTTGGAAAACAGCAGGTCGGGCCAGCCATCGTTGTCGTAGTCCAGAATCGCGATCCCGAGCGTCTTTGACGTGGGCTCCCAAACCCCTGCTTTCTTCGTTACATCTTCAAAGGTGCCATCACCTCGATTGCGCCAGAGCCGCACCGAGGCGCCTTTGTAGGATTCCGGCGTGCAATACGACTTGCTCTTGCCATCAAGCGTGCAGTAGAGATCGCCTTCGAGCGACCATTGCACGTAATTCGCCACCACCAGGTCCAGCTTGCCATCCCGGTCGTAGTCCACCCACGCAGCGCTGGTGCTGAACTCGTTCGGTCCCCACAAGCCTGCCTTTTTCGTTACGTCTGTGAATGTGCCGTTGCCATTGTTGTGGAAAAGGTGGTTCTGTCCCAACGCGGTCACAAACAGATCGTCGTAGCCGTCGTTGTCGTAATCGCCCACGGCCACGCCCATGCCAAACATCTCGATATCTAGTCCGGCTTTGTGGGTTACGTCGGTAAAAGTTCCGTCGTGATTGTTGTGGTACAGCTTTGGCGTGCTGTGCTTCGCTGCGTGTCCAGGCCAATCCATTCCATTTACAATGAAAATGTCCGGCCATCCATCATTGTCGTAATCGATAAACGCTACGCCGGGCCCCATCGTTTCCGGCAGATATTTCTTCCCGAAGGCCGCGTTGTTGTGAACAAAATGAATGCCCGCTTTCTGCGTGATATCGCGGAACGTCACAGCGTTCGCTGATGATCCTTGCTGCGTTTGCGCACTCGATCCTGTTGTATACGTGAGCAGCAGGAACAGTCCCCAGACTACTCTCACTGGCCCTCCGCCGTTCCTTCGCGCCCCACACCCAGCGCATCCGCCACGCGGTTGATGTAGTTGAACCAGGAAGCGATCAGGGTAATCTGCAGGATGCCGCGGTCGTCGAAGCCTACGGCGCGCAGCCTTTTGTGGTCCGCGGGGCTGCACTGCGTCGCATCTTTCGTCAGTTTCACCACGTACTCCAGCATGACCTTGTCCTGTTCGCCGATGGGGGCGTTGCGAAAATCCTTCCGCAAAGCCGCTACCATCTCGTCGTTCAAACTCACGCGACGCAGAAACTCTGCGTGAGATTCGATTCAATAGAAGCAGCGGTTCGTCACCGAAACCATCGTCGCAATCATTTCGTGCTGATCGCGCCGCAGTGGAAGCTCCGGCGACATTAATGCGCCAAACGTGCTGAAGGCGTGGAATAACGCATCCGGAATTAGCGTGTGAGAGCCGACGATACTGTTCTCCACGCCGTTATCTACTATTGGCACCGGTGTTGCATACTCTATCGGATACAGCTTCCGCTCTTCCATCATCGCGCTGCGCACGCGCTCGTCGTCTTCCATCTTCACTGTTTTGATCCAGGTCATTTCTGCTTTCCTCTGCCTGCAAAAAAGTTGTTTGTGCTCATCGGCCCGATCCCGCAACAACTTTCTTGCTCAAACTGTTTTTCGCCAGCGCGCCGGTTTTTCCCGGCTGCTTCCCGGCCGCGGCCCCAAGCGCGATCGAAACGTGCTCGTGGATCGCCTGTCGTTCATTGTTGTCTTCCGGATGCGCTTGACGGTACGCCCCGGTAAGCGCCTGCGCCGCTTCGTCGGCTTTGAACCGCAGATAGCGTTCCTTGTGTTCGTTGGCGCGCACATCGTCGCCTAAGCCCGTGTAGCACAGCATCAAATTGTAATTCGCCTGCAGGTCTTCCGGGTCGATTGCAAGAGTCTGCTGCAACTCCTTCACCGCCTCGGCGTAGCGCTTTTGCAGAAAGAGCACGCGGCCCAATTCGTTGTGAACCACGCGGTCGCGCGGGAACTGTGCCAGCACAGACTGCAATACCTGCGCCGCTTCGTCGTACTTTCCCTCTTCCTTTAAGACGCGCGCGTAGAAGAAATTTGCCCGTGCCAAGCCCGGTTTCAGCTTCAAGGCCTTCAGCAGCGCCTCGCGTGCACCCTCGGTGTTTCCTTCCTGCACGCGCACACGCCCAACATTTGTCCAGCCGTCTGGATTTTGCGGATCCATCTCCGTGATTTTCGAGAACGCCTGCTCTGCGCCTTTCAGGTCGCCCTGAAGAAACAGTCCAATGCCGTAATCGTTCCAGCGAGTCCAATCCTCTTTTTCCCAAACTACTTGTGGTGCGGGCGCCGCGGCACTCTTTGGAAGCACGCGCAGGCTTTTGGTGTCTTCTGCCACGATAATAACCGGCAAATCCGGAATCTCCGGCCTGTTGCTAGAAACATGAGAAAGATCGCCGTTGAAATTCCACTTGCGGTCGTCATGGTCGGCCGCCACCTCGCCGGTCGAGTGGGGATCTGGCACGCCGCCAAAAGCAAATTGTGTGTTCCACCACTGAAATTTCCGGTAGTTCAGCTTGGCGTGCAAGGTGATGTGCTCCCCTGCATTCTCCGGCACGTGCAGCCGGTAGTGCACCGTATCCGCGGCCCCGGGCGGGATCAGCCGGACATAAACGGTGGCTCGGCTTGCCCACGCGTTGCGCTTGTTAATGGGATTTCCGTGCGCGTCGATCTGAAGCGATTTGTAGAAGTGTGCACCGGGATCAACCGGCCCTTTGCCGTCATCCGCAACCTTGCCGCTCCAGAAAATCGTCTGCCCTTTGTCGTCCGTGGCTTGCAATTCCACCCAGACATCAAAGGCATCCACCGTGCCACCCGGGAAAAAATGCCCGACCTTGCGTGTGCGGATTACAACTTCCACCAGTTCATCATCTCCCCGCCGCACCGCCGCATCCACGCGCCCCAATGGCGCTGTCAATTCCCGCGTTTCGCCAGCCAAGCCCTTCGGCAAGGAAACATCCGCCTCTTCGCCCACCGCGAATGTCGTCGAGAGTTCCTGCTTCGGCGCCTCCACAGACTTCTGCTCTCCCTTCTTTCCCGCCGGCGCGATCGCAAAAATATCCACACTCAGTTCTTTGTCCTGCAGAAACTTGCGGCTCGCTTCCATTTGCGATGAATCCTCATTCGCAAACGGTACCGCCGTGTTCGCTCCCGGAAAACGGTGCGAGTGCACATAGCCGTCAATGTTGCCTTCATCCTTCGACGGCACCAGCGGCATGTGGCAGTCCGCGCACATCATGGACGTTGCCGGATAATAGAACGCGCGCGCGCCCTGCCCGGAAACGCCGCTCGCCTGCCAGTTGTCGTATTCGTTGAAGCCACGGACCCAGCGGTAACTGTTCAGCGGCACATCGAGATGCACTTTGTGGCAGCCAGAGCAGAACTCCGGTACTTGGCTGCGCATGAAGGGCTTCAAAAACACGCGGCGGTGCGGCTCTGGATTTAGCCGCACCATAAAGTCATGCAGCCCGCGAATGACGGGATTCTCGCTGGCGGCCAGTTGATGCAGTTTCGGGTACTCCAGCACGAAATCACCCTGCCCCATCGTGCTCTTCACTTGCACGATGCTGTGACACATCATGCAGCTCAACCCGGCATGCGCTTCGGGCTTGTCAATGTTCTGCTTAATAGGTGTGTCCATCATGCCGCTGAAGAGCAGCGCCGGATCGTGGCAACCCGCGCACCATTTCGACGGCTGCACGCCATTAACGTCCTGCATGTACTCGATGCTCTTGCGGTACCACTGGTTGTTGAACGAGGAAAAGTGGTGCATCGAGCTTTCCCACTGCTTGTAAATGTCCGCGTGACACCGCTCGCATGCTTGCGATTTCAGAAAATAATCGGATGGAATGTACTTC